>WNFZ01007888.1_pt1 | contig 23223 bp, 16 predicted proteins | sample 5400081 | NCBI WGS metagenome assembly WNFZ01 (sample SAMN13153365, study PRJNA577476) | soil metagenome | isolation source: 80 cm soil or saprolite under grassland replicate 1 | place: USA:California | collected 2016-06-15
TCGCGGGGATCGAAGCTCACGGTAAGCACATCGAACTGATCGCCGATATTGAAAGAGAGCGGCCGCATGCCTCGAACCAGGCCGTCCAGGGTCAACGGGCAGAGATCCTGACAGCTGTAATAAACAAGAGACAGAATCAATGGCCGGCGGCCAAAGTAATCCTTGAGGGTTACCGTTCTTCCTGACTCATCGCGAAATTCCACGTCCAACGGAACTTGCGCGCCCAGTTTCTGTTCTAGATCGACATTTCGCAGAGCAACGGGGCGGTCGTCGTGGGCAAACAACGGCGATACCCAGAAGAGGCTGAAGACAAAAACGAGAGCAAGGAAAATGTCATTCCGGCTGGTAGGGGCGAGTTTAAAACCCGCCCCTACGCTGATCGTGCGCGGCAATGACGATGAAAACCACATCATCGCGCCTTTTCTTCCTGCTTCCGTGCAGGCAAGCCCTGCTTGGCCAGGATTTCCATCGCCCTCTGAATAGGAATTCTTACGATATTGGAATCCTTGTCGACCCAGCCATAACTGTTCAGCACGGCCTCTTCGCCCGCACGCATCTGCCGCAAGTCTTTGTTGGCACCGACCTGCAAGCGAGGCCCAGGAATCGCTTCGCGCTCTTGGCGCAATCGTGGAAGCGGGGTTTCTTGCCTGGAATACTCAGCCGCTTTGAAATGAATCAATAAGGACGCGACGACCGTCGCCGCAACAATGACTGCCGTAAGGGCGATACCAAAAAGCGCGATATAGCCGGGTCTGAGATCGCTCAGCTCGTGACCGACCGACGGATCGATTACTGTATCGCGGCGAAGATCGGCTTCTTGCATGTTCAGGCTTCCTGCACTTGTTCCGGAAGTTCTTCAAAGCGGGGATCATGAAGCGGCAGCAACGCGCGAGCTTTCAAATACCCAAGGAATACCGCTAGCCAAAGACCGCCGATACCGATCGACGCCATGATGTCCATCCAATGGAGCTGAAATCGGGCCGGGTAAAAGGACGGCGCGATCATCCAGAAAACATCGAGCCAATGCATGAAAAGGATCGCTAAAGCCACTTGAGACAGTATCCGAGAACTGCGTTTGGTGGTTCGCGAGAGAAGCAAGATGAAAGGTAGCGAGAACTGAAACACAATTAAGGCGATGGCAATCCACTCCCAGCCGCCGCCTATTCTATGCAGATACCAAGGAATCTCCTCGGCCAGATTTTCCGACCAGATCAGTAGGAACTGCGAAAAATTCAGATAAGCCCAAAACATGACGAGAGCGAGCAGAAGATTGCCGAGATCGTGAAAACGGTCGGCAGATATCACTTGGGTCAGCGGCGCTTCGTCCCTCACCAGATGCGCAGCAACGATCGCGAACGCCAAGGCCGCAAGGCCATAGCTCACCACGAAAATCATGCCAAAAATGGTCGAGTACCATTTAGGCTCGAGGGACATCATCCAGTCGATGGCGGAAAACGTGACCGTCAACCCATACAGCGCCAGACCGGGTCCGCTGAGCCGCTGTAGCCTTTGTGTTAGCGTGTCATTCGCTGTGCGGTCTTGCTCGAGAGACCATGTGGTAAGCAAGCGTCCCAAAAGAATCCAAATGGCGAAATATGCGGCGGCGCGAGTTATGAAGAAAGGTACATTGAGATAAGCAGCTTTCTGTTGCAAAAGCGGATCAGCCACAACGACTTCGGGCCGCGCCCATGGGTAGAGGTCAGACAGGCCGAGCAATAATGGGATGAAGAGCAAGGCCATTAGCGGCAGGGTTTGTACACCCGCCTCCAACAAGCGCTGAATCATAAACCCCCATCGTCCACCCACAAGATGATGCAGCATGAGCAGCGCCAAGCATCCCACCGGTATGCCAGTCCAAAAAACATAGGCCACCAAATAAGCTCGGAAGAACGGCTGCGGGCTCATCAGAGCTCCGCCGGCGCACAACGCCAACGCAATGACACCCAAGACAAGGGACCGCTTTTGTAAAATATCCCTTCGAGCGCGCGACGATTCGCCGTTCATGGCTTGCTCTCGAGTTGCCGGCGTTGATCCTCTGGTACGTCGGCGAGGGTGGCGTGCTGGCTTAATTGCAGCGCGCGGATATAAGCCACAATCGCCCAGCGATCTTCAGGATGGACCTGTTGAGCATAATCAGGCATCACGCCGAAGCCGTTAGTCATAACATCGAAAAAATAGCCCGCGGGTGCCTGACGCAAACGATCCATGTGAAACGAAGCCGGCGCGCGATAGCCGCGCCGCACTATCATCCCCTGTCCTGTACCAACGCGATCATGACAGGGAGAACAATAAATGTTGAAGCGCTCCTCTCCCCGGGCGAGCGTCGAAGGTGTTACCGGAAAGGGAAACGTATCGACTAACTTCCCTCCCTGTTTTCCCGTGTAGAAGTGTTCATCGCTGCGCAACTGTCCTCTGGCCACCGTGCCTTCGACAAGCGGGCGCGCGGCGCGCTCATCGCCGAAAAGGGTGCTGCGGGTAAGTGGCTCGTATCGAGGTTGATCCGCCATCTTTTGTTGACAACCGATGACGGCGGAAAAACCAAGCACCAACAAAACACACAGTTTTCGATTCGCCCTTGATAGGAGACTGTTTTGGAGTTGACTCGGGCAAATCTCCCCTTGCCGCTCCCTTCGACTTCGCTCAGGACGTGCTTTTTCAAAGAGGGGTAGCCCTTTGGAAATAATTTCCCCCTTTTCAAAAGGGGGATAAAGGAGGACTTTGGACGCGTTCGCGTATGATGCGAATAATGCCCAACCGTTCACGCCAAGAGCCGGTTTACCGTTCAACTTCATAGACCCCCTGGGGACCGACGCTTTCGAGAAATCGTCGGGTCGCTTCACGGTCGAACTTCGGATCGATAGACTCAATGCAAAGAAAGAAGCGATTTCTCGTCGCCAGCTGGAAACGCTCGACGTTAAAAACGGGATGATAAGGCATCGGCAAACCGTTGAGCGCGAATAAACCGAGCACCGCCGACAGAGCAGCTAGGAGAATCGTCAACTCAAAGGTTACAGGGATAAACATAGGCCAGCTATTAAGCGGTCGGCCGCCGATATTCAACGGATAATCGATGACCGCGGCCCAATACTGCAAGTAAAAACCTCCGATGCATCCGAGAACGCCACCGATCAGGACAATCAGAGGAATTCGCGTTTTATGAAAGCCAATCGCCTCAGCGAGGCCGTCAATCGGAAATGGACTGTAAGCGTCCATGCGCCTATACCCTTCCGCAAAGGAACGATGGGCCGCTTCAAGCAAAGCTTCCGGTTGACCAAACTCGGCCATAAGACCGTAGATTGAAAGCTCCTTCGCCGTTTCGCTTCCAGGTAACGTCATCGCGATTCTTCCGTGTCGTGAACCAACTCACGCATTTCGAATATCGAGATCATCGGCAGCACACGAATAAAGAGAAACAGCAAGCAAACAAACAGACCGATGGAGCCCGTAAAGATGGCGTAGTCCCATATGGTTGCGGAATACATACCCCAAGAAGAAGGCAGAAAGTCCCGCGACAAACTAACCACAACGATCACGTAGCGCTCCAGCCACATGCCGATATTCACACATATTGCGATGATGAAGAGCGCCACGGGATTTGTCCGGACTGTGCGGAGCCACAGCGCTTGCGGCACTAAGATGTTGAACAGGATCAGGGCCCAATACATAAACCAATACGGACCGAACATGCGGTTCCACATCATGTACTGCTCGTAAATATTGCCGCTATACCAGGCCGAGAAAGTTTCCATTATATATCCGTAGGCGACGATCAACCCCGTGGCGAGCATGACTTCTCCCATGTTTTTCAAGTGACGCAAAGTGATGAAATCTTCCAAGCCGTAGAGTTTTCGCAGTGGAATGGCGAGGGTCAGCACCATGGCGAATCCGGAATAGATGGCTCCTGCTACGAAGTAGGGGGGAAAGATCGTAGAGTGCCAACCGGGGACGAGGCCTACGGCAAAATCAAAGCTAACCACGGTGTGAACGGAAACAACCAGCGGCGTGGCGAGACCGGCCATTAGCAGATAAGCCATTTCATAGCGATGCCAATGAATCGCCGAGCCGCGCCAACCCATGGCGAGGATTCCGTAGGCAAAACGCGCAAAGCGACGACGCGCCTGATCGCGCATTGTTGCAAGATCCGGGATCAGTCCCATGTACCAGAACAGCAATGACACCGTGAAATAAGTGGAAACCGCGAATACGTCCCATACCAGCGGGCTGCGGAACTGCGGCTGGATACCCATGGTGCTTGGGTAGGGAAATAGCCAGTAAGCATACCCAGGGCGGCCTAGGTGGAGCAGCGGAAACATACCGGCGCAGGCGACGGCAAACAAAGTCATTGCTTCTGCGAACCGGTTGATTGACTGGCGCCACTTTTGTCGCAAGAGCAACAAAATGGCGGAAATGAGCGTGCCCGCATGGCCAATGCCGATCCACCAGACAAAATTGACAATCGCGAACCCCCATCCGACGGGGATATTGATTCCCCAGACGCCGACACCCATGGTCAGCAGGTACGCCGTTCCAAACAGCAAAACTAAAACCAGGATGAAAGAGAGCCCGAATCCCACGTACCAAAACCGCGGCGTCCGTTGGGTGAGCACGATGGCGCTGATTTTGTCGGTAACGGAAGCAAAGGTGTGCCCCGGCTCGATGACGGGACCCGTCGGCTCGATCTCTGAAGATTTGTTAAACTGCTCGGATTCCATAGCTCAGCCCGTTTTGATCTCTGGGTTGGGATTTTTCAGCTTGGCAAGATACGTTGTGCGCGGCTTCGTATTCAGTTCGGTTAAGAGACCGTAGTTCAAAGATTCGGATTTCAATTTGGCGACGGCGGCCTCGCGATTGTTAATATCGCCAAACACGATCGCCTGGGTAGGACAGGCGGCCTGACACGCGGTCTGGATTTCACCATCGCGGACCGGACGATTCTCTTTTTCTGCCTCGATCTTCGCGACATTGATGCGCTGAACACAGTAAGTGCATTTTTCCATAACGCCGCGGCTTCGCACCGTAACGTTGGGGTTTCTCAGTGGCTTGAGGCTCGGGGTCTCAAAATCGGAATACTCGAAAAAGTTGAACCTGCGCACCTTGTACGGGCAATTATTCGAGCAATAGCGGGTGCCCACGCAGCGGTTGTAAACCATGTCGTTAAGACCTTCGTGGCTGTGATTGGTCGCGCCCACCGGGCAAACCAACTCACAAGGCGCGTTCTCGCAGTGCATGCACGGAACCGGCTGATGATAAGTCTCGGGGTTTTGCGGACTTCCTTTATAATAGCGGTCGATGCGCAGCCAATGCATCTCCCTGCCGCGGGTCACTTCGGTTTTGCCGACCACCGGAATATTGTTTTCCGACTGGCACGCAACGACACAGGCGTTGCAGCCGACACATGCATTTACATCGATGGACATGCCCCAGGCGTAGCCCTCATATTTGTAGCCGGGATAAAGCGAGCCTTCTGATTCCTGGTGATGCTCGCCTTGAACGAAGTTCGGGTTCTTCCGGTACTCCTCGATGGTTGCGGCGCGCACGAGATCGCGACCTTCCATGCTGTGATGAAATTGCGTGCAGGCAAGCGGATATTGCGTGCCGATTTTGCGGATCTCCAATCCCGCGCCATAATAGGGCGCGTTCGCAGTTCGAATGGCGTAGGCATTGAAGCCAGTGCCGTTTCCGACCTTCCCCGCGCGCGTGCGGCCGTAGCCAAGGTGAACGGTGACACACTCGTCGGCATGCCCCGGAACGATCCAGGTTGGAGCCTGCAAGGTTCGCCCTTCGTAGCGCAGCTCGATGACGTCGGTAAATACTCTTCCATGTTCTCCACCCCTCGCGCCGACCTGATAAGACAAACCCAGACGCTCTGCAGTTTTTGGACTCATGAGCGCGGCATTGTCCCAGGTCAATTTCGTCAGAGGTTTCGGCAGCTCTTGCAGCCAACCGTTGTTGGCAAAGCGACCGTCAAAAAGCGTCGGGTCGGGCTGAAAGGAAATTTCCAGAGAGTTTTGCCTCGCGGGTTTCGAGTTTCGGGTTTCAGAAACGGATGCATCGGAAGCGCTGAGCCCATCGACATTGGCAAGCGCTTTTAGTTTTACAGTCTTCGGCTGAAAAGCAGTTCCGGCGACGACGCCGTCATGCAGTGCCGTGCGCCAAAAAGTTTCAAAATCGCCGGCGATTTTCTGGGTTTTCCAGTAGTTGCGGACAATATCATAAGTTGTATCGCCAAATCCGCCCAGCAACGCCGCCAGAACCTCATGAGATGATTTGCCGCCGTATAACGGGGCGATCAACGGCTGAAGGATTGTCACCGACCCGTCGTAAGCTCGGACATCACTCCAAGATTCCAGATAGTGAGTTTCGGGAATATGCCAATGACAATAGGCGGAAGTTTCATCGTCATAGAGGCTTGAGTGCACACGAAACGGAACCTTCGCCAGATGTTCGGCAAAGCGCAGGTCCACCGGCGCGGTGAAGACCGGGTTGCCGCCCAGCATTACCAGAACTTTAACCGAGGCGGTCTCCATGTCTCGGACTAGCTCCCGCAACGACGCCGATTGATCCACCGGATTGGCTACGATCGGATCGGTGTAAATTACCGTCTTCCCGACATTGTCCAACGCCTGATTCATCGCGTGAGCCAGCGCATGGACCACCGGCGGTTGTTGGTCACCGGCTACAACGATACCCCCGCCGCGGTGCTTCTGCAGGTCACGAACTAAAGCGTCAATCCATTGGGAATGTTGAGCATCGGTTGTCGACTGCACGGGAAGACCGATTTTGGCGGCGATGGCGGCGGCAAAACCCGGCATCTCACTGGGACGCAGCGCAAGACGGTGATCGGCCATCGAGCCGGTGACCGACGGAGTCACTTCGATCACATAGAGCCGGTTCATTTCACTTTTATTCTGGCGAACTCTTCGCTTGCCGACAAAGTCGCGTGCATAGCGAACGTTTCCAGGACCCGCGAAAAGAAAATCCGCATCCAGCGATAAAACCACATCGGCATTGTCGAATCGGTAGACCGTATTGACGTTGTTGCCAAAGGCAAGACGGCCGCCGGCTTGAGCGTTATCGCGGTTGACCGGCTCGTACTGGTGCCATTTGGCGCGGGGAAATTTTGCAAGCAACTGGCGCAATTGATTGGTTAGCGTCGGTGACGTCACGGTTTCCGTCAAAATCCTCAAACCCGCGCCACCACTGAGACGCTCTGCCTCCAGATCGTCGTTGATCGCCGTCAGAAAGGCATTCCACGTGCTGATTCTGCCAGCGTTGCTGACGACCTGGGAACGGTCGGGATCGTAGAGAGTCAGGATTGAAGCCTGAGCGAACGCATCCGTCGCGCCTACGCTGGCGGGATGGTTAGGATTGCCTTCGATTTTGGTGGGGCGTCCTTCATGGCTTTCAACCAAAACTCCAGTACCGGCTCCGCCCATGGGAAAAGCAGTGGCAAAGAACATCGGCCTACCGGGAACGATCTCCTCAGGTTGGTTCACGTAAGGCACAATCTTCTTGTCAATTGGAGCCGCTCTGCCACAGGCGTTGAGACCCGCTAATGCCAAGGACGCTCCCATCAATCTTAAGAAATCGCGGCGGCTGACTCCGTCGAACCAGCCCGCTGCCTGTTGTGGAAATTCTTGTATTAAGAGCTTATGAAATTGCTCGCTGTCGGCCAATTCCTCAAGGCAACGCCAATACTCTTGGCCCTGGGATGACCCCAGCCGCTCGCGAATGGAAGCAAGATCGAGGCGGGAAGTGTCGAGTGTCGGGCGTCGAGTGTCGGGCTTCACATTAACTCCAAGCTCAGAAGTATTGGAGTGATGACTCAGTACAATTCTCCACTATTCCAACATTCCATTATTCCATCATTCCAATCTGCCTTATCGGTGACAAACCGAGCAGCTTGTGAGCCTCTCGATCTTGTATTGCTGCACAAGTTTTTGCCCAAGGACGATCTGATCCGACGGCGGCTGCCAATCCATGTTGAAGACCTGCTCTCGCGGCCGAACAAACTGCTCCGGATTGCGGTGACACTCCAAGCACCACTCCATATATAGGGTGTTTTCACGCCACATGAGCGGCATCTGATCCACTCGTCCGTGGCAGGTTGTGCAGCCCACGCCCTTGTGAACATGAATGCTATGATCGAAATAGACGAAGCCCGGCAGATTGTGGACCCGCGTCCACTCCAGCGATTTCCCGGTCCGGAAACTTTCGCGCACCGGCTCCAAAATCGGGCTCTCAGCCCAGATTTGCGTGTGGCAGTTCATGCAGATCTTGGTGGACGGAATGCCGGCGAAAGAAGACTCTTCCACCGAGGTATGGCAATATCGGCAATCGATGCCGTCGTCACTGACGTGGTGTTTGTGGCTGAATTGGACCGGCTGGCTGCGCGCGACACCGACCTCCGTCACATAGGAGGAACGGTTAATCGCGGCCAGGGTGGCGACGAGGACGACGATGATACCGATGCCCCCGAATACACTCACCCTGGAGATGGTGTTCGTGCTGCGGTGAAAAATTTGCGCCATGCGCGGATGTCTTTCGATTCAGTCGGTCGCCCCCACCTTCGTCCTCCCCCGCGTGCGGGGAGGAAAGAGGAGGGGGTGAGAAATTTGCTCACCGACGTGTTTAAAACTGCAACAGCATGCGCGCGGGTTCTTCGATCATGTTTTTGATTTGCTTGAGAAACAGCACCGCCTCGCGGCCGTCGATGAGGCGATGATCGTAGGTCAAAGCGACGTACATCATCGGCCGGATTGCCACCGCACCGCCGCGCGCCACCGGACGATCTTGAATCGCATGGAGCCCGAGGATGGCGCTCTGCGGCGGATTGACGATCGGCGTGGAGAGCAGTGAACCGTAGACCCCGCCGTTGGTGATCGTGAAGGTTCCGCCCTGGAGCTCCTCAGGTTTGAGTCGGCTTTCTTTAGCGCGCCGGGCAAAATCGTCGATGGCCCGCTCGATGTCGGCGAAGCTCATCGTTTCGGCATTTCGGAGCACCGGTACCACCAGCCCTTTGCCGCCGCCGACAGCGATGCCGATGTCATAATAATTGTGATAGATAATTTCATCTCCACGAATCTCCGCGTTGACTTCGCGCACCGTTTGCAGCGCAATGACGGCGGCCTTGACGAAAAACGACATGAAGCCAAGCTTGATGCGATGTTTTTTCGGCGATGAGCCGGCGCAGCGCCGTCATCCGCACGGCTTCATCGCGCTGCGATATCGACGTCGCTGTGCCGCCGGGAAAAATGCTTTCGCCTTGCTCTTCCGCCGGTTGACCGTTTCCCGTCGATGGCTCGGGCGGTTGTTCGGGGGATTCCGTGTCTTGGACTTGCTGGGCTGTCGTTTCCTTGGCTTCGATGATCTGCACGTCGCGCGCGCTTGGAGGAGTTTCCTCCTTCGGCGGCTGTTCGGCCGCCTGATTTTCGCGCTTGTTGGCAAGTTCGGACGGCGCAACTTCTTGGACGATTCGTTCGCTGCCGGACGTTGCGCCGTCACCGCGAGGCGCGTCCGCGCCGTTGCTCCGCGGCGGTTGTGCTTCAGGTTGCGGGCGGCGGCTTTCGGTCGCCGTCGTCTGCGCGCGGCCGCTCTTCGCTTCCAAGTGAGCGATCACCTCGCCGACTGCTGCGCTGTCGCCGGAATTTTTGAGAATGTCAATCAACGTGGCAGATTCCGGCGCGCGGATCTCCACGGTTGCCTTATCGCTCTCGACCGTCAGTAGCGGCTCGTTCTTGTCGACCGAGTCACCTTTGTTTTTGAGCCATTCGCCGATCTCGACCTCGGTGATCGATTCGCCGACGTTGGGAACCGTGACATCTATACGCATAGTCAACTCCGCAGAGCGCTGTCCCGAAGAGAATTTCCAGTGGGTCGTGTCAGTAGCATCAGCCCACCTCGCCGAAGGCGGCTGCGAGAAGCTGCGCCTGTTGTTCTCGGTGCCGCCACGCCGAGCCGGTGGCAGGACTGGCCGAAGGCGGTCTGGCTACCATGGTGAAAGGATACCGATCGAATAGCCGCGTGCCGAATTGTAGGGACCAAAAATACGAGGCTCCCATATCGCTCGGTTCTTCCTGCACCCAGACGACAGGAGTGCGGTCCGGATATCCGCGTAGCGCGGCGGCAAGCGCATCGGTGGGCGTCGGATAGAGTTGTTCGAGGCGCACGATCGCAACGTCATCGCGCTGGCGCTCAGCGCGGTGGCTCTTTAGCTCATAGTAGACTTTGCCGCTGCACAGCAAGATCCGGTTCACGATCGATTCGCTCCGGGGTTCGCCGATTACCGTCTCAAAGCGTCCCTGTGAAAGCTCTGTAAGAGAAGAAGTCGCGTCGCGATGGCGCAGCAGGCTTTTCGGCGTCAGGATCACCAGCGGCTTGCGCCACTTGCGCAGCGCCTGGCGCCGCAGGCAATGAAAGTATTGTGCTGGCGTGGTCGGATAAACTACCTGAAGGTTGTCCCGCGCGCCGAGCTGCAGGAAGCGCTCCATGCGCGCGCTCGAATGCTCGGGCCCCATGCCTTCGAAGCCGTGAGGCAACAACAGCACCAGGCCGCTCAAGCGCCGCCATTTTTCCTCGGCACTGGAAATGAATTGATCGACGATGACCTGAGCCGCATTGACGAAATCGCCGAACTGGGCTTCCCAGAGCACCAACGCATCCGGGTAGTCCAGGCTGTAACCATACTCGAAGCCGAGCACGCCGGCCTCGGAAAGCGGGCTGTTGTAAATCTCGACGGGCGATTGATCCGGCGTCAGGTGATTGAGCGGCGTATATTGCTCGCCGTTGTCAAAATCATGCAGCACGGCGTGGCGCTGACCAAAGGTTCCTCTTGCTGTGTCTTGACCCGACAAGCGCACCCGAACGCCTTCGCAAGCGAGGCTTGCAAAGGCCAATGCTTCGGCAGCGGCCCAATCCAATGGACGTTTTCCCGCCGCCATTTCGCGACGCAGCGCAGCGAACCGGGCGATTTTCGGATGAGGATGAAAATTTGCCGGGAAGCGGGTTTGCCTGTCGAGTAGTTGCGACAGTCGCCCTTGCGCGACGGAGCTCGTGATTTCCTGTCCCTTGGGTTCCAGGCCGCCGGCATAGCCGGACCAAATACCGCCATAACTCTGAGACTCGTCAATGGCATCGCCGGTTCGCGCCAACGCCAACTCCTGCTCGAGCAGGTCGCGGAATTCATTGGCCATCCGATCGGCCTGTTCACGCGTGATCAAGCGCTGCTCGATCAGCTGCTTGAGATAGCGCTCTGCCACCGGCGGGTGCTGACGGATGGCGCGATACATTTTCGGTTGGGTAAAACTCGGCTCGTCGCCTTCATTGTGGCCGTAGCGGCGGTAGCACACCATGTCGATCACCGCATCGCGGCGGTAACGGCGGCGAAAGTCCATGGCGAGAGCGACGGCCTGCTGGACGGCTTCCGGATCATCGCCGTTGACGTGGAAAATCGGTATCTGCAGCATTTTGGCGATGTCGCTGGCATAGCTGCTCGATCTGCCCTCGCTCGGGTAGGTAGTGAAACCGACTTGGTTGTTGACGATCACGTGGAGCGCGCCGCCGATGCCATAGGCGGCAAGCTGGCTCATATTCAAGGTTTCCTGCACCACGCCTTCGCCGGCGAAGGCCGCCTCGCCGTGAATCAACAATGCCAGACCGCGCTCCCGTTCGGCGTCGCCGGAGCGGTCCTGTTTGGCACGCACGCGCCCCACGGCTACGGGATTAACGAATTCCAAATGACTCGGATTGAAGCACAACGAAAGATGCATCTTGGGACCGGCGGAAGTCTGATAGTCGCTGCTGTAGCCGAGATGGTATTTGACATCACCTCCGCCGTTAGCGGGAGGCGGGAGATCGAGAAATTCACGGAATATCTGCCGTGGCTTTTTACCGATCACGTTGACCAGCACATTGAGCCGGCCGCGATGGGCCATTGCTAAAACGATCTCGCGCAGGCCCTCGCGCGCGGCTTTTTCGATGGCGAAAATCAGCGATGGAATGAGGCTCTCGCCACCTTCCAAGGAAAAGCTCTTGGCGCCGACGAATTGGTTGCGGGTAAATTGTTCGAACGTAGCGGCATGAATCAACTGGGTCAGAATCTGACGCTGTTCCGTTTGGTCGAGCTCCAGGCGGTTGTTGTTCGTCTCGATTTTTTCCTGTAACCATTCACGGATCGAGCGATCCTCGATGTGCATGAATTCAACACCGATGGAGCCGCAATAAGTTTCCCTGAGACGTCTGACGATTTCGCGCAGCGTCTGCGGTCCGGGCCAGTAAAGTCCGGCGCACGGCAGGAGTTGGTCGGCGCGTTCGGCGGTAAAACCATACAATGCAGGGTCGAGCGCAACTTCAGTGTCCGCCTGCTGGCCCAAGGGATCGAGACGCGCTGCTCGGTGGCCAAGCGTGCGGTAGGCTCGAACCATGTCGTTAAGCTGTTCCTGAAGTGTCGACGCGAAGGAAGGTGCTACACTGCTGCGAGTGCTCGCCGTATCAATGCGGGCCGGCAATAACTCTGCCGCGGTATCGTTACCATTAGTGGACGACCGCCCGTTCTCTATAATCTCGCTAAAATAGGCCTGCCATTCGGGGCCGACCGATGCCGGATTTTTTCTGTAGGCTGCGTACAACTCTTCAATGTAAGGCAGATTTCCGGAGTTTGTGAGCAGGTTCATGGCGCAGCTTGCGGTGCGCCGCGGCGCAATGCGCCAAGCTTACTGCTTTGCGCACACAGGCGCGCTCCTAAAAAGACGCGAGATCGAGATCAGCTTATACCTCTAATAGGAGCAAGTGAAGTACCACTGCCGAATGAATTAGATGCATGCCAAGCGGGCTGTGCTGTCGATTTGTCCAGACGGGCGAAAACTGTGTCGAATGCTCCGAGCTTTTGTGCGGTCCGCAGAATACTGCTGATCGTGCCCCAGTCGCTCCAGCCGACGTCGGCAACCGGCAGGACGCGCAACCTGGCGGGAAGGGGCTGGCAGATCGCCGATGAAAAGTTCACGCTCGGAATGGTTTCATAGATTTGATCCAAAAGACGCATCGAGCGGGTATTGTTCAAGGTCATCTGGACCAGTCGAAAGGCGTGGTACAGGATCGGGACGCTTTGCTTGACCATGTCCCACAGCGCGGCACTGTGCGCGGCGAATACCATGGTATTCCAGAGCGCGCCTTGTTGGATCAGCTCCATTGCTCGGGGCAGCGCAGGCTTTTCGACAAACCCGGCGACCGGCCTTGCACTATCGCTGCCTTGTTTTCGCGCGACCTTAATGTAGCCATATTCGGTCTCTTCCCCGGCGTGTGGAGTCATGCCCAACAACACCATTTTGGTCGGATTCAGCGTTGAGTCCTCCACAGCTTTTTCGACGGCGCCCATAAAGCGTTCTTCATCGAGGACAAAATGATCGGATGGAAATACCACCACCGTGGCTGCTGGATCGCGGTCGGTTATGTGGGCGAGCGGCAATAGTATACCTGGCGCGGTATCGCGATTGGCCGGTTGAAAAATAACATTTTGGCGTGGCCAGTGCGGCAGTTGTTTTTCGACTTCTGCTCGATGATGAGCTCCGACCACGATCAATATGCGCTCGGTTGGAACCAGCCGCTCGACCCGGTCCGAGGTGCAGCGCAACATCGAACGTTCGCCGATGATAGTGGAAAACTGCTTTAGGCCGCTGCCGCCGCAAAGCTGTTTCAAAAAGCTCCGCACGCGGGTGCCTTCGCCGCCGGCCAACACGATTGCCCAGAGATTTGCATGATTCATGTAATTTTCCTGATTCAATCCGGTAGATTACGTATGTTTAGCGAGTAGGGCGGGGCAAGAAATATACCAAAAAGGCTTAGCTCGATTAGCGTGAGAAATCCTACTGATTTCGCGGATTTTAAAAGCAGCGATGTCCCATGGCCGACACATGAAAATTAAAAAAGTCTTGTATTTGAAACAGTTAAACTGTTTCGTTGCCAAGCATATCAACTCGTCGCGCTACAAAACCGGTAAATGATCCGGCTTACCGTGCGGGTACGAGCCGGCATTAGCGCGCAGCGCCGATTCTTTTGATGTGAGCCGAGCCTCGCGTCCACGAGTCGACGTGGCTGTCCAAGCGGGAAAAAGCCGTCCAAAATCCCATGGAAAAAAAACTGCTGAGTTCGGAACACGCCTCCAAGTGAAGGATTATGTCGGTCGCAAAAGCATACAACTTGACTTAAGCGAGCTGTGCTCACTGGCGTGCTCACCGACGCATTGCTGCGTGAAGCGATTCGCGAGTACCAAAAATTTGCCGGATACAAAAGCCGGCGGGGCGCGAAGTTATTCCGCGAGGTCGACCAGTGGTTTTCCGCCAACGACCGCGAGTCTTGTTTTCGTTTATAAATGTTTGCCGGATTCTCGATCTCGAACCCACATACATCCGCACTAGGCTGAAGATGTGGCGCGAGCGCAACGCCTACTAACAGCGAGTTTTTACCCTAATTGAACCGACGAAAGCGGAATGCTAATAGTTAAATATTCCCCTTAGGTTCGGAAAGATGTTGAATTACCAGCCGATCGCCAAACAAAAAGAGCATCGAAGCACCGGTTGGGGACGACTTGCCTGTTTAATTGGGTTATTCGTCCTTGCCGCCGCATGGCATTGGGTGGCTCCTAACCGCTGGCTCGACTTTGAAGTTCTCACGGCGTGGCAACGCTCATTCCAAACTCATCCGCTAGCGCCATTTGTGGTAATCGCTGCTTACGTATTAGGCGGCATCGTGTTATTTCCCGTAACCCTTCTCACTGCGGCGACAATCGTCACTTTCGGGCCGGTCGCCGGTAACCTCTACGGCCTTGGCGGATGGCTGGTCAGTGCGTCCTTGGGCTTTTGCGCCGGCAGATATGTGGGACTGGAATGGCTCGGCAGCCTCATCGGCGAGCGCTCGGAGCGTTTGCGTGACACCGCTGCAAGGCGGGGTCTGCTCGCCGTGCTGGCATTGCGCCTGGTTCCCGTGGCGCCGTTTACGATCGTCAATCTATTTATCGGCGCTTCGCGTATCCGCTTTGCCGATTTCATTGCCGGTAGCATCTTGGGGCGGATACCGGGGATCCTGGCGTTCACGCTATTTGCCGTCGAGCTTCAAGCGCTATCGCACTCTATTTCTGTTGGCAGGGCGCTCTTTGCCGTGGTTGCTTTGGGATTGATTTTTTTGGCACAATGCTGGATCTCGCGCCAATTGGCTGCGCAGCGCGCACTCGCCGTTCGGGAAACCAATCTGAACTGAAAGCCCTGCGCAAATTCCCTCACTCATTTCGGCCAAATTTTTCACAGATGTGTTTCTTGACAGTGCACGTGGTCGTCGGTGCTAAAGGAACTGTACCACCGCCGAGACAGTTGCAATTCCCCCTTCAATTGGATTTCTTCTGGCATAGAAGGTGCGTCTCTCCTGTTTAGCTGTCAGTGAATTTTCTAGCTTTAATAACACTGAAATTAGGGTGATTTCGATGACGCTGCTGACGAGAAGCGTGGCGATAAAAACTCAACCAGTGATCACGCGCGACACGGGACGGCAGGCCTCACGGTCAAATTGAAGGATAGGACAAAATGAATCACCAATACTTTGTATTATCCGGGCGGGTGCTGGTTAGCGTTATTTTTGTCCTCAGCGGTTTGAGCAAAATCGTCGACTGGAACAGCAATACACAATATATGGTGTCAGCGGGATTGCCGATGATTCCGCTTCTTCTCATCGCCGCCATTATTACGGAAGTAGCGGGAGGTCTTTCAGTTCTGCTCGGCTGGAAGGCGCGTTGGGGAGCTTTGCTGTTGTTTCTGTATCTGATCCCAGTGACACTGATCTTTCATAATTTCTGGGCCTACTCGGGAATCGAAATGCAGACACAACTGGTGAATTTCCTCAAGAATCTGTCGATCATGGGCGGTTTGTTGTTGGTTGCGGCTTACCAGGACACGGCGCTGACCGCTGAGCGCGCAGCCGGTGCGACTGTCGAATCAAAAGCGCGGCCTCTGCGGCAAGCCATGACGGGCTGATAAAGCACGCCGCACGCTAAAGAGATTTCCATATTGGCGGAGAACCAAATAAGAGGAGGACAGAGTTTTATGGCAGCGAAAGTCAAATCAATTCCCGACGAATACCGCGGTGCCATGCCGTATTTATGTGTAAAGGGCGCGGCAACGGCAATCGATTTTTACAAGAACGCTTTCGGTGCGCGCGAGGTGATGCGCATAGCGATGGATGAGGGCAAGATCGGCCACGCTGAACTCAGGGTTGGCGACGCGCCGTTCATGCTCGCGGACGAATTTCCGGAGATGAATTTTCGCAGTCCCCAATCTATTGGCGGGACACCGGTCAATGTTCTTATTTACGTCGATGACGTGGACGCGCTGGTGAAACGAGCGGAATCTGCCGGAGCGAAGGTGTTACGGCAGCCGGAAGATCAATTCTACGGCGATCGAATGGCGACGCTCGAAGACCCCTACGGCCATTCATGGTCGTTCGCTACACACATTGAGGATGTCTCTCCCGACGAAATGCGCAAACGCGCCGCGGCGCACCAGACCTAACAGGCGTGCCCGCTGGATGTGAGCGGCTCGGAAGCACGCTTGGGTTCGTGCCCCAACACATTGGTTCGAAAGCCGTCACGAAGGCTGGTTGAGGAGGAATGGCATGGATAAATGGAAGCAGCAGTTATCGATCGGCTATTTCGTTGTCGCCTTGCTGATGCTGTTCCTGCTGCAATACTATTTTGCCGCACCGAAGGTAGAGACCATCGGCTACAGCGAGTTCAAAGCGTTAGCCAAAAAGGGCCTGGTGACTAACCTGGTGATAAACGAGCAGACCATTCGCGGCGAGGTCAAACCTGAGGGGGTAAAGGAAGTTCTTTCGGCGGAACAACTCAAATCGCGCGGCGAAGACAAAGAGGTTAAAAGCGCTCTGCCATTTGTTACGGTAAGGATTGAGGATCCTGATCTGGTCAATGACTTGGAGGCGGCCGGTATTCCTTTCAGAGGCGAAGTGATTAGCCAGTGGCTGCCAACACTACTCTCGTGGGTGGTGCCGGTCGTGCTCTTTTTCTTGGTATGGAACTTTCTGTTCCGCAAAATGGGCGCCGCTGGCGGCAGCCTGATGCAAATCGGCAAGAGCAAAGCGAAAGTCTACATCGAGAAAAAAACCGGAGTAACATTTGCCGACGTTGAAGGAATAGACGAGGCCGAGGAGGAGCTGGCTGAGGTCGTCGAGTTTTTGCGGACCCCACAAAAATATCAGCGGCTCGGCGGTCGCATCCCCAAGGGCGTCTTGCTCATCGGTCCGCCGGGGACGGGAAAGACCTTGTTGGCGCGTGCCGTCGCCGGCGAGGCCGGCGTGCCGTTTTTCAGCATCTCCGGTTCTGATTTTGTCGAGATGTTCGTCGGCGTCGGCGCGGCGCGGGTTCGTGATCTGTTTGCTCAAGCGGTGCAGCATGCGCCGAGCATTATATTCATCGACGAGCTCGACGCGCTCGGCAAAGCTCGCGGCATGAACATTCTATCGAGCCATGACGAGCGCGAGCAAACGCTCAATCAATTGCTCGCTGAGATGGACGGATTTGACCCGAATCAGGGCGTCATTATCATGGCCGCCACCAACCGGCCGGAAATTCTCGACGCGGCGCTGCTGCGCCCCGGAAGGTTCGATCGTCAAGTACTGGTTGACCGTCCCGACGTAAAAGGGCGGGAGCGGATTCTCAGGCTCCATGCCAAAAAAATCAAATTGTCGCCGGCGGTCGACTTGGCCCAGATCGCCGCAAAGACTCCGGGATTCGTCGGCGCGGACCTCGCCAACATCATCAATGAAGCGGCTCTTCTGGCAGCGCGGCAAGGCAAGGATGCCGTGGAGACGACGGATTTCGACGAAGCTATCGAGCGTGTCATCGCCGGCCTGCAGAAGAAAAGCCGCGTGATGCATCCGCACGAGAAAAAAACCGTGGCATATCATGAAGCCGGCCACGCCCTGGTGGCGGAACTGGTTCCGGGTACCGACCCGGTGAACAAGATTTCAATCATTCCTCGAGGTGTTGCGGCGTTAGGTTATACGCAGCAACTTCCCACCGAGGACCGCTACCTCATGACCCGCTCCGAGTTGTTGGCGCGGATCTATGTGCTCCTCGGCGGGCGGGTCGCCGAGGAAATGATTTTCGGAGATATTTCCACCGGGGCGCAGAACGACTTGCAAAAGGCCACAGAGATCGCCCGCACCATGGTGACGCAATTCGGTATGAGTGAGAGATTGGGGCTGGTCGCCCTCGAAGGCCCGCGTACCGCGCCGTTTTTGCCCGTGCCAACGCTGGCGCAAAAAGAGTACAGCGACGAGACTGCTCGAATGGTCGATGAAGAGATCAAGAAGGTGTTCATCGCCAGGCGCTTGAGGAATTAGCCAAGTTGCTGTTGGAAAAAGAAGTGGTGGAGCGGCCTGAGTTGTTGGCGATCCTCAAAGTCAGAAGCATCGGCTCGTTGAAGGATAAGGACAAAAACCAACGGCGCGAGCAACCGCATATGCGGGATGATCGGCCGACATAAGAGCGGGCAGCGATACCATTCAGGTCTATTGCATCCCAGGTGATTCGAGCGGCGCCCCGAGGACTTTGCGTTCCGCCGCAGGTATGCGGGTGCTCGCGGTCTACGAGTTGCTCGCAGAGGATGGAAAATCTTTTGTCGGGCGATGACAGACGCAACCGTAGAGTTCACCCACACTCACTTGCCGTGTCTCGGACGAGTCTGCCGCATTAGTTGGGCCATGGCATTCCGTTACATCGCGTCACTTTAGTTCATCGACTTTTTTCTCAGTTATGCTGACATCCGGTGTCATGGAGAATCCTCCTGTTCTTTCAGAGGAAGTGCCCGAAAGCCTAGTTTGGGTATCGAACTTTTTTCCGTGACGGTATCAGCGTCATGAGCGTTCGAAAATATCTGACGATCTGATCCACGTTCTTTCCAACGGGTATTCAATCGCTCGCGATTAAGCGCCGGACGCCACTGGCGCACGGCGTAGCGAGCGTCGGCGAGATGGCGTGTCGGCCGCGCGGCTATTTGGCGCATATTAAGCCAATCCATGCTGGCGAGTTGATAGTAAACCCGTTCGTAATTTGCCGCCATGACCTCGGCCGTGAAACGACTCTCGAACTCGTCGCGGCATTTTTGGCGCGAGATCTCACCGATCTTGTACACGGCCGCAACCAGTTCGTCGACAGAGGAACCGATAAACCCGGTCACGCCATGGCGGAGGACCTCAGGCACCGAACCGCACGGCCTTGCGATCACAGGAGTGCCGCAGGCGAGTGCTTCGATCATCACGAGCCCAAACGGTTCAGGCCAGTCGACGGTAAAAAGCAACGCGAGCGCTCCGCCTAGGAAGTGCCGCTTCTCCTCCTCGTTTATTTCGCCGATGAACTCAACCCCCGGGACCGATAGCAACGGCTTAATGACGCTGTCGAAATATTCGCGGTCCGTGCGATCAACCTTCGCCGCTATTTTCAGCGGTACTCCCGAGCGTCGCGCGATCTCAATGGCGAGGTCGGGGCCCTTCTCTGGACACATCCTTCCGAGGAACGCCAAATAGTTGCCGGATTGTGGACTGAACTTTAGCAGGTTGCCCGGCAAACCGTGGTATACGGTGCGGACCCAGTTCAATTGAGGAAGCGGACGGCGCTGATCGTTACTGATAGAGACAACCGGTAGATCGTTATAACTTCGGTAAATTGGCAGAAGCTCGTTAAGATCGAGGCGGCCATGCATCGTCGAGACCGTCGGCACCTGAACAAGTCGGGCAAGGGGAAAGCTCAAGCAATCGACGTGAGAATGTATGATGTCGAAACGGCTCGCGTTGTCGTACACCTCGCTGAGCATCGGCAAATGCAAGGCCGGCCCAAAATGATCGAGCCCGGCGAGCCTTAGCGACTGCGGGAATCCGGCTGCGAGGGGAACGTTGACCGTCGAATCGCCGGCGGCATATAGGGTGACCTCATGGCCGCGGCGAACTAACTCTTCAGCCAGGTAGGCGACAATCCGTTCGGTCCCGCCATAAAGCTTTGGTGGCACGCTCTCATAAAGCGGCGCTATTTGAGCGATTCGAAGAGGTCGGCTGGGTGCACGAAGAACTGCGGCGAGCGTCTTCTCATGTTGTACCAAGGCCATACTACCACCTCTGAAAAAACGCGTGTTTTCGGCGCTCGGCCGTTACGAAAGTAAATATAATTCGCAAGCGCAATTTGGCAAGGCCTCTGTCACCGTCTATCGCTAAAATTATTGCGATCGTCAGACTGTGTAAAAAGTCGATACGAGCCCTTCGACGCAGCTCAGGGCGAACGGCTAAGTACTTGATTTCTGTGTGCCTCGCTCCGTTCGTCGTGAGCCCGTCGAACCATGAGTTACCTCTGTTCTGCATTTAAACTTATCCTGATTCGGGAGAGATTGCTGTCCACTATTGGACAACATTGAAAAAATCATTCCGCGGTCCGCACTGAACGGAGTTTTCACCAAGTCTGTTGTTGGCGAATTATCGAGTTTTGCCTGACAGCGGGACCCGACAAAAAAAAGAGAGGCCCGCTACGCGCAGGGTGTTGTGGAAATTCTTTAGCAATTCTCCCGCACTGGGCTAAGCGCATCGCCGCTACCACGCACTTTGGCGTTTAGCTGTTTTTACTCGCGGCGGCTTGGTGACTCTTTGCGCGAGAGCACGGTCTATCTGTTCCTCGGCCCCCCGCGGAAAGATTCTAGGCCCCTATAGACCTTCTGTCCTAATTGCGCCGAAGCGTCTTTCAACAAACCCACTCACGAGTTTTGTTATTCGTTGAAAAACCGGCGCGGCGTTATTAAAGCAGTTTGGGCTTTCCCAGAGGTACATCAAAGAACTCACGAAAATTACTCACGCGAAAAAGATTCCCGTCGAATGGGCCTCTCCCAGATCAGCGTTGCCGTGCAGCGCTCAAGGTCGTAAGGAAAGTAAACCCGTTCGTAATTTGCCGCCATGACCTCGGCCCTGAAACGACGCTCAAATTCATCGCGGCATTTGCGACGCGAAATATCAGGAATCTTTTGCACGGCGGCGACGAGATCGTCGAGTGATGAGCGGACAAACCCAGTTACACCATCCCGGAGAATCTGGCATAGAGCCGCACGGTCTGGCAATGACAGGAGTGCGGCAAGCCAGTGGCTCGATCATCACAAGTCCGAACGGCTCGGGCAGTCAACCGGGAAAAGCGGTGTGAGAGGAGATTTTAATTTTTTCCCGGCTCTGTTAACGTTGACATCTCCACCTGGGAACGGACGGCACCGTGTTCATCTTGGATCAAGCAGCCAAAGACGACTTCATGATGCGAACCGTTAAACAAATCCTCCTCGGCAAACCCAAAGATCCACTCGATCCAAAGGTTTTTCATCAGGTTTCTCTGATCGCGTTCCTCGCATGGGTAGGCCTCGGTGCCGACGGTTTGAGCTCATCCGCGTACGGACCGGAAGAGGCCTACCTCGCCCTGGGAAGTCACTTTTTCCTCGCCCTGCCGCTGGCAATCCTCATGGCGGTAACGGTCTTCGTCATCTCGGTAAGCTATAGCCACATCATCGAGGTGTTTCCTACCGGCGGTGGAGGATATCTGGTCGCAACCAAACTGCTCGGTCCCAAGATCGGTTTGGTCTCCGGCTCGGCGCTGATCGTCGACTACATGCTGACGATTACGATCTCAGTGGCAAGCGCCGGGGATCAGATCTTTAGCTTTCTGCCGGCCTCAATCTATGGGATCAAGCCCAGCATCGAGTTTGGACTGATTTTTTTTCTGATTTACCTGAACCTTCGCGGTACCAAGGAATCGGTCATATTTTTGCTGCCGATTTTTCTCTTGTTTGTCGTCGCGCACATCTTTGCAATCAGCCTGGGAGTGATCCCAAAAGGGTCGGAGATTCCCGCCCTCGCGACTACGACCTATCAAAGGACGGTGGGAGACATCCAAGGGATGGGATTATGGACAACCGTTTTTCTCGTCCTGCACGCGTACAGTCTTGGCGGCGGCACCTACACAGGTATCGAAGCCGTAAGCAACGGTCTTCAGGCGCTGCGCGAGCCCAGAGTGGAGACCGGGAAAAAAACCATGCTGTACATGTCGACCTCGCTGGCTTTCACCGCAAGCGGTCTATTGCTCTGTTATCTGCTCAATCAGGTGGCGCACCAACCGGGCAAAACTCTGAACGCGAGTCTATTTGAAAAAATCTATCCGAGTTTCTTTTCACCCGATTCTGCCTATGTGCTGGTAATCGTGACCCTCCTTACCGAGGCCGCGATCCTTTTAGTCGCGGCCCAGGCAGGATTTATTGACGGCCCCCGAGTCCTTTCCAATATGGCCATCGATTCCTGGGTCCCGCACCGGTTCTCCCATTTAAGCGACCACCTCGTCACTCAGTACGGCGTCTGGTTTATGGGTCTGGCGTCCCTCGGATTCCTCCTCTATACCGGCGGCGATGTTAGACTATTGGTGGTCATGTACAGCATCAATGTGTTTCTGACTTTCAGCCTTTCCCAACTCGGAATGTGCCGCCACTGGTGGGAAGTACGAGACACCGAGAAGACTTGGCTCGGAAAGTTCTTTGTGAATGGCCTCGGCTTGACATTCACGGCAATCATTCTCGTGTTCACAGTTATTATTAAGTTTGCCGAAGGCGGATGGGTTACGCTTCTGGTGACATCCGGGTTTCTTCTTCTATGCTACGTTATCCGATGGCATTACGACCAGGTGCGCGGCGCTCTAAAGACTCTCGACGATACTCTGATGCACATTCCATTTCAGCCGGATTTGAAGAGTCCGGTCCCGGCTAAAGATCCCAATGCGCCCACCGCGGTTCTCATTGTGAGGGAATTCGACGGGCTTGCGGTTCACTCTCTGCTCAGCATCGGTCGTCTTTTTCCCAATCACTTCAAAAACATCGTCTTTGTCTCGATTGGACTCATCGATTCCGGTCGGTTCAAGGGACAGAGCGAGATCGAAAACTTGCGCCGGACGAAAGAAGAAGATCTCAAGAGCTTTGCGGAGTTTGCCAACTGCCTCGGCTGGTACGCGGAGTATCGTTATTCCTTGGGCGTCGACCTGATTCAGGAGTTGGTGAAAAGCTGCAAATCCGTCGCCAAAGATTTCCCCAAGTCGGTGTTTTTTGCCGGCAAGTTAGTCTTCGAACGGGAAAATTTTCTTGCTCGTTTGCTTCACAACCATACCCC
>WNFZ01001389.1_pt1 | contig 23218 bp, 15 predicted proteins | sample 5400081 | NCBI WGS metagenome assembly WNFZ01 (sample SAMN13153365, study PRJNA577476) | soil metagenome | isolation source: 80 cm soil or saprolite under grassland replicate 1 | place: USA:California | collected 2016-06-15
GGCCCGGTGCGCGAGAGGCCGTGGAAGGACCGCGGGTAGCGCACGAACTCGGCCGGGACGCCGCGCTCGCGCAGCGTCACGAACAGCTGCTCGGCGTTCGCGATCGGCGTGCGGCGGTCGTCCTCACTGTGCACGATCAGCATTGGCGTGCGGATGTTCTTGGTGAACGTCATGGGTGACAGGACGCGATACAGCGAGTCACTCTCCCACGGCTCGCCCGCGAACTCGTAGTCGGTGAGGCCCTGCGCGTCGGAAGAGCCGTACCACGAATACCAGTTGAAGATCGAGCGGTCGGCGGGGCGCGGCGGGGACGCTGCGCCGCGGCGGGCGCGGCACACAGCGCCGCGACGAGGAGCGGCGCGAGACGGCGGAAGGTCATCGGGCCGGCGTCAGCGCGTCGGCGCCCCGACGGCGCGCGGCGCTTCGGTGCCCGTCCCCAGCCAGTGGGCGAACCACGTGCGGATGCGCTCGAGGCGATCGACCAGCAGCCACGGTGGCCCGGTGCGCGAGAGGCCGTGGAAGGACCGCGGGTAGCGCACGAACTCGGCCGGGACGCCGCGCTCGCGCAGCGTCACGAACAGCTGCTCGGCGTTCGCGATCGGCGTGCGGCGGTCATCCTCACTGTGCACGATCAGCATCGGCGTGCGAATGTTTTTGGTGAACGTCATGGGTGACAACACGCGATACAGCGAGTCGCTCTCCCACGGCTCGCCCGCGAACTCGTAGTCGGTGAGGCCCTGCGCGTCGGACGAGCCGTACCACGAATACCAGTTGAAGATCGAGCGGTCGCTTTCCGCCACCGCGAAGCGGCTGGTGTGGCCCACCACCCAGTTGGTCATGAAGCCGCCGTACGAGCCGCCCAGCACCGCCAACCGCGTCGTGTCCACGCCGCCGCGGGCTACACCTGCGTCCACGGCCTGCATCAGGTCCTGATAATCCTCCATCCCCCAGCGGCCGCGCGTCGCGTACGTGAAGGCGTGGCCGTAGCCCGATGAGCCGCGCGGGTTGGTGAACAGCACCCAGTACCCCTGTCCGGCCAGCATCTGGAATTCGGGGAAGAAAATGTTGCCGTAGTTCGAATGCGGCCCGCCGTGGATGGTCAGCACCAGGGGGTAGTTGCGGCCCGCCTGCCAACCGTACGGCTTCATCAGCCAGCATTCGATCTTGAGCCCGCCCACGCCGGAGATCCAGAACGTGTCGGCCGGGATGGCGGCGACCTGCCCGAGCCAGGCGTCGTTGAACGCGGTGAGCCGCTTCTCCGGCCCGGCGGGGACGGGAGCCACGAACAGCTCCGCGGGGTGCGTGACGTCGCTCGCGGTGTAGGCGAGCGTCTTGCCGTCCCCGCTGAGCGCGAAGCCGCGCAGGGTGCGCTCCCCCTGCGTCACCTGCCGCACGGCACCGCCCGCGGCCGGTACCGCGAACAGGTGCACGTTGCCGCGCGTCTCCGCGGAGAAGTAGATCGTCTTCCCGTCCGCCGACCACGATGGGTTTTGGGGATCGAGCGCCCACGCCGTCGTGAGGTTGCGAACCGGCCCCCCGGCGGCCGGGATGACGCACACGTCGTTCTCCTCGCCGCGGCCCTTCGAGCACACGAATGCGAGCGTCCGGCCGTCCGGAGACCAGTCGGGCGCCTGATTCTCGGTGAACCCCGTCTCCAGCCGGCGCGTCGCTTTGTCGGCCACCGTGAGGATGTAGATCTGGGGACGGACGTCGCGGCGGATCTCATCAGGCTCGGTCGAATCCTGCACAAACGCGACTTGCTTTCCATCCGCGGACCACGCCGGCTGGTTCTGGCTCAGGTCCCCGGCGGTGAGCTGCTGCGGGGTGCCGCCGTCGATCGCGACGAGATAGAGGTGCGCGGGGCGCCGCGTCTCGCGCGGCGGGATCAGACCCCGCTCGTCGGCGAGGAACGGCAGCGACGTGTAGACGCGCCCGTCGAAGCGCTTCGGGTCGGGGCCGCGTGTGCGCGCGATCGGGGAGACGCGGTCGCGCCACGGCTGCTGCTTCAGGCTGTCGGGCTCTTTGCCGCGCCAAGCGTAGAGGATCTGCCGGCCGTCGGGCGAGAAGCGCGGCGCCGCGTGCACGCCCGGCACCTGGTACGCCTCGCCGCCGAACGGACCGGTGCGCAGAAACCAGACGTCGTCCTCGGCGCCCTCGCGGTGGCTCGTGAAGGCGAGCAGCGCCCCGTCCGGTGACCACGTCGGCGCGGAAGCTTCGAACGACGGGCTGGTGAAACGGTAGGGGCGGCTCGAGCCGTCGGTCGGGACCATCCAGATCTCGCTGTGCCGGCGGTCTTTTTCCTCGACGATCGTCGTCACCGTGAACGCGGCGCGGCGGCCGTCGGGCGACAGCACCGGGTCGCCGACGAACGTCATCTTGTAGTAGTCGGTCGCCTGGAGGGGACGGGGAGACTGGGCGGTAAGGCGGTAAGGCGGTAAGGCGGTCAGAAGACCGATCGCCATAACAGGGAGCAGCGGGCTGGATCTCATGGTCACCGGAACGACGTCTTGGGGAGCAGAAAAACTATCCAAGCGTGCCAATCAGCGCGACGGGCGGCCAAGCGGGTGTCTCTCACCGACCGCCTGACCGCCCGTCCGCCCTACCGCCCGCTACGGCAGCTTGTGCAACTCCACGCGTCGATTCAGCGCCCGGCCGGCCGCCGTTGCATTCGGCGCCACCGCGTTAGCGGGACCGTAGCCTCGAGCCATCATGCGGTCGGGCCGCACGCCCTTGCGGGCGAGGTAGCTCTGCACGGCGAGCGCTCGGGCGTTCGACAGCCGGGTATTCACCGCCAACGAGCCGGTAGAGTCGGTGTAGCCCGCGATCTCGATGCGGATCTCCGGATTCGCGACCAGCGATCCGGCGACCTGATCGAGCACCACGTACGAATCGAGCGTGAGCACCGACCGCCCGGTCTGGAAGTGCACACCCTGCAGGATCAGGGTGGGGCGCGGCGCGGGAGCGCCCGGCGTAGGCACGCCCGGCGCGGGGGCCGCCCGCTCCTCCCGGAACAGCACCATGCAGCCGTTTTGGTCCACCGCAGTGCCGACCGGCGTGCCCGGGCATTTGTCACGATCGTCGGGGATGCCGTCGCGATCCGAGTCCTGGGTCACGGGCGGACATCCGTTCGCGTCCACCTTGGTGCCGGCCGGCGTGCCGGGGCACTTGTCGATGCCGTCCAGAACGCCGTCGCCGTCCGTGTCGGCGGGACAGCCGGCGGGGTTGACCGTCGCTCCCGCGGGTGTGTTGGGACACTGATCGAGGCCGTCGAAGACCCCGTCGTGATCGGAATCGACGGGGCAGCCGGTCGGATCCACGACCGCGCCTGCCGGCGTGTCGGGGCACTTGTCCCGGGCGTCGTCCACCCCGTCCTTGTCGGTGTCGACCGGGCACCCCTTCGCGTCCACCGTGACGCCGGCTGGCGTGTCGGCGCATTGATCGATGCCGTCGTAGACGCCGTCCTTGTCGGTGTCGGTCGGGCAGCCGGTTGGATCGACCGTCGCGCCGGCGGGCGTGTCGGCGCATTTGTCGAGCCCGTCGAACACGGCGTCGTGATCGGCATCGGACGGGCAGCCGCGCAGGTCCACCGTGGCGCCGATCGGTGTGCCGGGGCAGGCGTCGCGCCGGTCCACGACGCCGTCCTTGTCGCTGTCGGGCGGTTTCCACCCGCCGTGGTCGAAGAGCGAGATGCCGACCGAGCCCACGACGTGCGTCACGGCGCCGGAGGCGAAGCTCGCCGTGGTGTGGGACGTGTAGATCATCCGCGCCTCCAGGCGCAGGGCGAGCTTCTGACTCAGGAACACGTGGTCGCCGACCGCCCCGTGGATCCCGCCGTCCACGAAGTGGTACGGCGACGTGTTTCCGAAATCGAGGCGCGAATACCCGCCGAGCACGTACAGCGCCATGCGGTCGCCGGTGGGGATGTTGAAGATGACGGACGCCGCGCCGATGAGCGGCTCGGTCGTGGCGCTGGCGCCGATGGCGTAGTCGGGCTGCAGGACGACGTCGGCCTCGATCCCGACAACTTCCCCGAAGAAATATCCGAAGCGGGCACCCCCGCCGACCTTGTTCGCCAGGTTGAACGCCTTGTCGTACTTGGTCCACGCACCGAACGCGCTGAATTCGTACGAGTGGGTGCGCTGACCGGCGAGCGGCGTGGCGCAGAGCGCCAGCGCCGCCCCCAGCGTGACGAGTCGCCGCATCGGTTGGCTCCTCTCCCTCAAGGCAGCTGGTGCAGCTCGACGCGCCGGTTCTGCGCGCGTCCCGCTGCCGTGGTATTGGTCGCCACCGGATTCGCGGGTCCGTACCCGCGGGCGATCATGCGCTCCAGGTGCACGCCCTTGCTCACCAGGTAGGCCCGGACCGCCTCCGCCCGCGCCTGCGACAGACGGTTGTTCACCGCGGCGGTGCCGGTGTTGTCGGTGTATCCCGCGATCTCGATGCGAATGTCGGGGTTGCCGATCAGCGACCCCGCCACGATGTCCAAGATGGTGTAGGACTCGGGCTTGAGCACCGACTTCCCGGTCTCGAAGTTCACCCCGCGCAGGATGACGGGCGTGCGCTCGGGCGTGAACAGGATCGGGCAGCCGCTGGCGTCGACGCGCGTGCCCGCGGCGGTGCCGGGGCAGGTGTCCTTCGAGTCATCGACGCCGTCCCCGTCGCTGTCCTTGCTGACCTGGCAGCCGGAGGTGTCGACTTCGGTGCCGGCCGGTGTGTTGGGGCACTTGTCGAGGCCGTCGGGCACGCCGTCCTTGTCGGAATCGACCGGGCAGCCGGTCGCGTCCACTACGGCACCCGCGGGGGTGTTGGGACACTGGTCCACGCCGTCGGCGACCCCGTCGCTGTCAGCGTCGGTGGGGCAGCCCTTGGCGTCGACTTTGGCGCTGGTGGGCGTCCCGGGACACTGGTCGATCCCGTCATAGACGCCGTCCTGGTCCGCGTCGGTGGGACAGCCGCGGGCATCGACGTGCGCCCCCATCGGCGTGTTGGGACAGGCGTCGAGCCCGTTGTAGACGCCGTCGCCGTCGGCGTCGGTGGGACAGCCGCGCGGATCCACGACGGCGCCCGTGGGCGTGCCGGGGCACGCATCCTTGTTGTCGGCGACACCGTCGCCGTCGAGGTCGCGCGCTTCGCCGCCGAAGAACGCGGACAACCCCAGCGTGCCGACGATGTGACCGGCCCAATCGGGGCCGAAGGCGGCCTTCGTGCTCGGGGCGTAGATGGCGCGCACCTCGAGACGCATGGCGACGCGGTCCCCCAGGAAGATGCGGTCGCCCAGCGCGCCGTGCACGGCGTTGTCGGTGAAACGGTAGGGGGCGGCGTCTTCGAAATCGAGCCGCGAGTACCCGCCCAGCAGGTAGAAGGTGTTGCGCTCGGAGCCGAAGTTGAGCACCAGGCTCGCGCTGCCGAAGCTCAGCTTGGCGGATGCCGGCCCGGTCTTGGCGCTCGGCGCCTGATAGCCGGCGTCGATCTCTAGTGCCATGTGCTCGCCGAAGAAGTAGCCGAGCCGGCCCCCGCCCCCGATCTGGTTGTCCAGATTGAAGGCGCGGTCGTACCGGGTGAAGGACCCGAAGACTCCGAATTCGAATGCATGCGACCGTTGGGCGGCGAGCGGCGCCGCAGCGAGCGTGGCGAGTGCGAGGATAGTGCGCGCGTGCATGACGTCACCTCCGGCGACCGGGTCGGCGTTCTCCTACGCTAATGAACCGTGGGCGGATCAGAAACCCCATACCCCCGCTTTGCGCTGCCGGGTCTGCAGATCGAACCCCCCGAGGACGAGCCCGTGCGCGGTCCCGTCGGCGTCCCGCCAGGCCGCGCCGGCAGGGCCCACCAGGATACCCCCGTCCTGGGCCGAGATCGCCGTGACGCCGGACACGGCCGCGAAGGTCGCCAAAGTGTCCCCCCGGATCGTCGCCGCCAGGGTCTCAGGGGTCCCGGCGGTATCGCCGGCGTAGCGACCTCCGACCACCAGGACAAGGTCCCCCAGATCCAGCGTCGCGAACTGGGAGCGGCCGACCGGCAGGGCGGGAGCGGCGGGCGCCCAGGTGCCGGTGAGGAACCCCGATACGAGGCTCACCGCGGCCGTATCGGCACTGGCGAGGCGCGCGGGCGTCGAGTCCAGCCCGCCGCCGGGGGGCGCGCTGTCCTCCAGACCGCCGAAGACGATGGCCCGTGTGTCCAGCACCACGCCGCCGCCGTAGGCCCGCGCTGCCGCGAGCTCGGGCTCCGTGTACCAGCCGTCGATTTGGCCGTCGCTTGCGATGCGGCCGACGTAGACGCCGCGTTGCGGCCGGCCGAGCGAGTCGGCGCCCCCGAAGACGTAGATGCGCCCGCGCCGGACGACGGCGATGGCGCCGGCGACCGGCGCCGGGAGGGGCTGCAGCACCTCGAAGGGCAGGACCACCGCGCCGCCGTCCACCGCCGCGCCGTACACGCCGGACTGCGCGCGGCCGTTGGGACCGATCCCGCCGATCACGTAGAGCGCGCTACCCGCGAACCGCGAGTTGTAGCGGTTGGCGACCGCCGCGGCGGCGAAGGCGCGACGGACCGGCAAGTCGATCTGGCGCACCCAGGCGCTAGGGCCGCCTCCCGGCTGGACGGCCGCGGCGTAGACGCCGCTGTCGGGAATGAAAGCCGAGTCCCCACCAAGAGGCTCGGCGCCCCCGGCGGCGAACAAGGTGACGTTCAGACCGCCGGATATGGGGACGGTGGCGGGGGCGAGCGCCACACCGACCGGCGCGCGCGGAAACGGATTGGGTCGCTGGGTCCACACGAGCGTCGCCGGATCGAAGGACAGGGCAGGAAGCACCCGGACCGCGGCCGGTAGGCGCAGTCCCCGGGCCGAGATCACGAGGAGGGTGCCGCCCGCCGCGCTGTCGGGGACGGTCGTGCGGATGGTCTGGTCGCTCCAGGTGCTGTCGGCGACCGCGGCGGAGACCTGCCCGCCGCCGGCGCGGGAGAACGAAACGGTGCCGGGCGCGTCGCCGAAGCCGAACCCTTCGATGGCGACGGCCTGGCCGGCGTGGAGGATCGGCTCGACCGCGCCGTCGACGAAATCGACACGGGGGACGGAGGGCGCGGGCTCGGCGGTGCCGCCGCAGGACCATCCCGCGGCGGCGGCGAGGGCGACGCTAATGGCGGCCGTTCTCGCCACGCACGAAGCGCACGGCTTGGGAGAGCCGGTCGGCCAGCCCGGAGAGTTCGGTGGCACCTCGCGCGAGGTCCTCAATGGCTCGGAGTTGCTCGGCCGCGGCGGCGGCGACGGCCTCGGCTTCCCGGCTCGAGGTGGACGCCGCGTCGCGCGCCTGCTCGAGCGTCTGCAGCATCCGGCCCGACAGGTCCGCGTTGGCGCGCGCCACTTCGGCGACGCGCTTGCCGGCGCGGGCGGTACCCGCCGCCGCCTCGGCGATGCGGTCCAGGTCTTGTACCCACGTGCCCGAGGTTTGCACCATGTCGGCCAGGTCGGTGCGCACGTGCTCGAGCAGCTGCGCGGCGCGGTCCAGGGCCCGCCGCGTGTCCTGCACCGATTTGCCGACGTTGCGCGCTTCGCGGCCGCTCTCCTCGGCGAGTTTGTGCACCTCGTCGGCGACGACCGCGAATCCGCGCCCGTGCACGCCCGCCCGGGCGGCTTCGATCGTGGCGTTCAGGGCCAGCAGATTCGTCTGGTTGGCGACGAAGCCGATCGTCTCGGAGAACTTTTCGACCTGGGCGGCGACGTCGCGCAGGCGGCGCACTTCGCCGACGCTTTCTTCGGTGGTGCCGCCGAGCTCGGTGAGGCGGCGGAAGGCGACCTGGGTCGCGGTGCGGACGCGCTCGGCGGTCTGCTCCATCTGCGCGCCGGCGGCGCGGGTCTCGTCCCCGACGGTGGCGGCCTGGTCGGCGCCGTGCTTGAACTCGGCGGCCTCGCGCGCGACGGTCGTCACGAGGTCGGCGGCGCGCGCGGCGCCGGTGCTCGCCCGCTGCGCCGAGGCCGCGACCTCCTGGCTCGAGGCGTGGATCTCTTCCGAGGTCGCCGTCAGGCTCTGCACGTACTGGGCGACCTGCTCCGACGCTCCCACGACCGGCTGCACGGCGCCCTCGAGCGCGAGCATCAGCGCCAGCTGCGGAGCGAGCAGGTTCAGGATCTCGCCGTCCGATTCCCGGTACATCTGCGGGTCCGAGTGACGGACGCTCCACAGCCCGACGAGCTGCCCGGCGTGGTACAGCGGCACCAGCACTTCCGAGCCGGGGGTCTCGCCGCTGGGCAGGACCACCTGATCGCGCTCCAGGCCGTGGGCCACGACGGGCCGCCGGGCGCGCACCGCCTCACCGGTGAGCCCGGCGTCGGCGTCGAAGCGCAGCGTGCCTCCCCCTCGGTCAGCCCCCGTGTCCACCAGCAGCTCCATCTCGCGGCGCTTGGGGTCGTAGCGCGCGAATCCCATCTGCTCCCACGGAACGAGGCGGCGGGCCAGCTCCTGCAGGCGGGGGAAGCTGCGGGCGATGTTGATGTCCGCCGCGAGTGCTTGCGACAGTCGCTGCACCAGGTCGAGCTCGTCGGCGCGCACGCCCATGCGGAGAACGTAGATGCTGCCCAGCGACGTCCCCGCGAGCAGAACCGCCAGCATCGCGACCGCGCCCGTGGGGAGCTGGGCGTGGGCGATGCCGAACCACCCGAGGGCGAGCGCGGCCGAGGCGAGATAGACGATCGCTTCCCAGCGCGCCGTCAGCCGCGCGTCCACCCACGCGAGCGTGCGGTCCAGGGCGAGCTCGAGATAGAACGAGCCGTTGATCACCATGGGCAGCAGCACCAGCATGGCGACGAGTGGGACGAGATTCTCGCCGGACAGCGCCGCGAGCCCGGTCACGCCGCCGAGCCGACCGTACAACCAGCCCACGAGGGCGGAGCCGGCCGTCAGGTGCGCGGCATTGGTGAGCGCGGCGCGGAGGCGCAGGTGACGCAGGAACCGGTCGCCCAGGGCCATCGCGAGCGGCGCGACCAGCACGGCGAACGGCCACCCGCGGTCGAGGATCGCGTACGCGGAGATGCCGAGGACGTAGGAGGTGAAGCCGTTGCCGGGGAGGGCGATGCCGTAGCGACGGGAGACGGCGCCCGCGAGCACGAGCAGGACGGCGCTCGCCGCGAAGCCGGAGTCGACCGGGAAACGTCCGGCGGCGTATCCCGCCACGGCTACCGCGAACGCCCCGAGTGCGCCGACGGCGACGGCGCCGCGCACCAGGTAGGCGGGAGAGGGAGCCAGGCTAGGGCTCATCGGGTTGCGGCGCAAGCTCGGGCGTGTGGCGCGTCGTGTCAAGCGCCGCTATCGTTGACGACATGCGCGTAACCATCGAGTACTGCGTCGTTTGAAACTACGAACCCCGGGCCACCGGTCTGGCGGCCGAGATCCGCAGCGCCTTCCCGCACGCGGAGATAAAGTTCATCGAGTCCTCCGGCGGTGTCTTCGACGTCGAAGTGGACGGCAAGCGCGTGTTTTCGAAAAAGGCCGTGGGCCGACACGCCGCACCGGGCGAGGTGGTCCGCTTGATCAAGGAATCCGCCGCGCGCTGACGTGAAAATCGCCATCTCGACCGGCGGCGGCGACGCGCCGGGGCTCAACGCCGTCATCCGCGGGGCCGTCCTCGCGGCCGTGCACCGCGGCTGGGAATGCGTCGGCATCCGGAAAGGCTACGACGGCCTCCTCGGGCAGGAGCAACTCGTCCCGCTCGGCCCCGCCGAAGTGCGCGGCATCACCCACCTCGGCGGCACCATCCTCGGCACCACCAATCGCGGGGATCCCTTCCATTGGCGCGAGCGGCTGCCCGACGGCACCGTGGTGGAGCACGACCGCTCCGAGGAGCTGGTGCGCGCCTTCCGCGCCCACGGCATCGGCGCGCTGATCGCCATCGGCGGCGACGGCTCGTTGCGCATCGCCCGCCATCTCCTGGACAAGGGCGTCCCGGTCGTCGGCGTCCCCAAGACCATCGACAACGACGTCGGCGGCACGGTCGCCACGTTCGGGTTCGACACCGCCGTGCAGACCGCCACCGAGGCGATCGACAAGCTCCACTCGACCGCCGAGAGCCACGAGCGCGTGATGGTGGTCGAGGTGATGGGCCGGCACGCCGGCTTCATCGCCCTGAGCGCCGGGCTCGCCGGCTCCGCCGACGTGATCCTGATTCCCGAGATCCCCTACGACATCGATCGGGTGTGCGAGAAGGTCCGCCAGCGCGAAGCCGAAGGCCGGCATTTCAGCATGGTGGTCGTCGCCGAGGGGGCGGTGGCCAAGGGCGGCGAGGAGGTGTACCTGGATGTCGAGCGGCGGCGGCTGGGCGGCGTCGGCGACCGGGTCGCCCGTGCCATCGAGCAAAAGACGGGCAAGGAAACCCGCACGCTCGTGCTCGGGCACCTGCAGCGCGGCGGCAGCCCGACCACGTTCGACCGTCTGTTGGGGCTGCGTTTCGGCGCCGCCGCGGTGCGCCTCATCGCCGAGGGCAAGTTCGGCCACATGGTGGCGCTCGATCCGCCCACCATCGTCTCCGTCCCGCTCGACGAGGCGCTGGCGGCGCCCAAGCGGGTGCCCTTGGACAGCGACTCGATCGCGACCGCCCGCGACTTGGGGATCTCGCTGGGAGACTGAACGCCGGGGCGGACAGTCGTGTCCCCCTGCGAGGACGACGCCCCGTCCGCGGGACGTTTCAACCCCTCACATCGTAGGCACTTCCGTTACCACCCTCCCTGGCACGGGTCTTTCTATAAGGAAGTGCGGGAGGTGATGGTCGCGATGAAACGCATGCTGATGGCGTTGGGCCTGCTGGTGCTGCTCGGCGCGGGGACCGCGGCCGCGCAGACGCGGGTGCGGGTGTCGGTGGGCTTCGGTGTGGGGCGCCCGTACGCCGCGGGGTACGTGATCGTGGGCCGGCCGTATCGACCGTATTTCCGGTATCGGCGACCGGCGCTCGTCATCGTGGAACCGGCGCCGTTGTTCTTGCGACGTCCGTGGCGCTACCGCTATTACCACCGGCCGTACCACCGGGTCGGCGCGTGCTGGGATCACCGGTGCCGCTTCTGACGCCCTAGGTCGGAACTGCGGAGTACGGGTCGGCAGGCGGGAGATCGCACGCGGGTCTCCCGCCTTCTTTTGCTCCAGCTCAGCTTGGGGCGGCCGCTACCTTCTTCTTGCCGAAGATCCGCTTGAAGAACGCGCCGATGGCGACGAGCGCGACCACGATGAGCTTCTTCAGGGCGATGATTCCGGCCAGCAGCAGCTTGAAGAAGCCCGCCTTCGCGGCGATCCCGCCGGCGATCAGCGCCGCGATGCCGTACTCCGCCACCTTGTCGGTCCCCGGGACAAAGTCGGCGTAGCGGTTGCCGTCGGCGAAATCGGCGAACCCGATCACTTTACCCATGCCCGCTTGCACGGCGGCGAGCTGGTCCATGGTGGCGACGGCGTTGAGCACCAGCACGCCGCGGCGGCCCAACACGCGGATGTTGTAGTTGAGCGTGTGGACCGATTCGGTGCCGAAGCGGAGGTCCTTCGCCCAGTACAGCTTGTGCGTCGTGGAGTCGTAGCGCGGCGGCTCGGCCCAGCCGACGAGCGCGACCTCGGGATACCCCTGGCGGCGCCGCTCCTCGTTCGCCTGGGTGATGCCGCGCTGCATCTTCCCGAGCAGGTCGTTGTAGTTGATCGTCGCGGCGTCGTCGTCCTTCACGAAGCCGTCCTCGTCATAGGTGATCACCACCGCCCACGACTCGCGGTCGAACACCCCGATCCCGGCCGGCACGATCATCCCCAGCGTCTCGTTGTCGGGCGGGTTGCCCCACGCGCGGATCACCAGATCGGTCTCGTGCGGGTCGAGGTAGCGGAATTCCGCCGGCAACTCGAGCGTCGCCAGGCCGCCGCGGAGCTTGACGTGGCCGGTCTGGTAATGAAGCCGGGCCTCCATCTGCTCTGGCGTGAGGTTTTGTGGCGTCTCCTGGAGTTTCTGCGCGGACAGCGCGGCGGCGGGCAGCGCGGCGAAGACGGCGAGCCAACGAGTCATCATGGGCGGCCTCCGGGCCAAAGCGGGCGCGGGGAATGCGCCAATCTACTTCGCGCCCGTTCTATATTGAAGCTGTGCGGCTGACCCGCGATCATTTCGTCCCCCCGGATCCCCAGGCCTTTCTCGCCGCCGAGCCGCCGACCGGACGCGTCATCGTCATCGCCCCCACCCGGGCGGCCTGCGAGACCATCGAGCTGGCGCTGGGCCTGCACCTTGACACGCTGCTCGAGCGCGAGCACGGCGACGACCTGCGGCGCCTCGCGGCCTCGGGGCGGGGGTTCGGGATCGTGGCGGCGACGGGCACGGGGAAGACGCTCGCCGTCCGGCCGATTGCCGAGACCATCCTGCAGGCGCCGCTGCGCGTCGGCGTGGTGAACCGTGAGCGGGAGGCCACGCCGGAAACGCCCACGTGGAACGTCGTCATCGTGACGACGGGCATCGCGCGGCGCTGGTTCGAGGACGGATTGATCACCAAGAAGGACACGCTGGTGGTCGACGAGATTCACCAGACCTCGGCCGAGCTCGAGCTCTGCCTGGCGCTCGGCAAGCGCGCCGGCTGCCGGTTCATCTGGCTGTCGGCGACGGTGGACCCGACGTTCTACGCGGAGTACTTGAGCGCCGCCGAGGTGCTGGAGACCCGGGCGTTCGACCCCGCTCGCGCGGCGCAGGTGAAGGTGCTGCCGCTGCGCCCGCACGAGTTCTTGAGCGAGCGCTTCATGCAGCGGGTGATGAAAGAACGGCGCGGCGTGGCGGTATTCGTCCCCACGCGGGCCGAGGTCGAGCAGCTCGCCCGGGACGTGGGCGTGCGCTGGCAGCGGCTCGCGACGGCGTTTTACCACGGCGGCGAGCCCATCCGCGTGATCCGGCCGTACCTCGACGGGGAGGTGCGACGGCCGTTCCTGCTCGCGATGACGGCGGCGGGACAATCGGCGCTCAACGTCCGCGGGCTCGACACCGTGGTGATCTACGACGCCCGCTATGCCAACGTCGTCGAGCGCGGCCGCAACGTGCTGACGCGGCTGTACCTCGGCGCCAACGAGATCCTGCAGATGGCCGGCCGCGTGCACGGCCGCGTGGAAGGCGGCGAGGTCTACATCCTCAGCGACCGCGACTTGGAGTTCGCGGCGCTCACACCCGGCCCGCCGGAGTTCCAGCTCGCCGGCGACGCCGAGCGCGTCGCCATCACGTGCGCGGCGCTGGGCGTCGACGCCCAGGAGCTGGACCTGCCAGTGCCGCTCGATCGCCGGGCCTACCGCGAGGTGATGGAGCTGCTCACCGCCCGCGGGCTCATCGAGAACGGCCGGCTCACCCGCTACGGGCGCGACGTGGACGCGATGCCGGTGGAGCGTCCCTGGGGCGAGCTGCTCGTGCACGCCGAGGTCGAGCTCGTCCCCTTCGTCGCGGTCGCGGCGAACATCGAGTCGCTGCACCGCATGACGCGCGAGGAGCGCGACTTGAAGGGCCTCATCGTCCCCGGGAGCGACCACCTCACCGCCTACAACGTGTTCGCCGAGGCGGTCAACAAACACGGCAGCCTCGGCGAAGTGTACGGCCTGCCCCGGCACCTGTTCCGGGAGGAAATCGACGGCTGGGCCGAAGGGCGCGGCGTGCTCGTCAAAGCCATCGAGGACGTGGCGCTGGGGACCGCCTCCGTGTACCGCCAGCTCGACCTGCCGCTCCCCGAGAAGCTCCCCTACGCGCGCGAGGAGACGCGCGCCGCGTTCGCCGAGCTCGTGGCGCGGATCATGCCGTTCGATCTCGTCATCGACGAGGAGACGGCCGACGGCCGCGAGGCGCGGGTGAGCAAGGGCTCGGTGTGCGGCAGCTGGGGGGCGGTCGCGGGAACGCTACGCTACTTCGCGGATCGCTTCGGGGTGCCGCGCGCCAGCATCGAGGGCACCCAGCTGCCCGAGCGCGCCACGCGCCGCTACGCCCGCCGCAGCCCGCCGGAGGTGATGTTCGAACGCCACCGCAAACGCGAGGGGCTGCTGGTCGCGCGCCGGCTGGAGTACTTCGGGTTCGTTCTCGAGCGCGAGGTGGAGCCGCTGCGCGGCCGCTGGCCGGACGCCCTGGCCGCGGCGGCGCGCGCCGCGCTCGTGGCCGCGCTGCTCGCCGGGGACACGCCGCACCCGGACCAGGGGCGCCTGCGCAAGGCGCTGGAGCGGTTCGGCGCCTACTGGCGGCGCTCGGGAGGGCAGCTCGCGGCGGCCGCGGGAGACCGCGTCGCGGCGCTGCTCGCCGCCCAGCTGGCGGGGGTGTCCTCCTGGGATGATTTCATCGCGGCCCGTCTGACGCTGGACGTGGAGGCGGCGATCCCGGCCGACGTCCGCGAGCGGCTGGACGCGCTGCCAAGCTCGGTTCACCTCTACGGGGACCGGGTCGCCGTGGAATACGACGTGGAACAAGGGGCGGGGGTGGTCCGGTTACAACTGAAGGAAGGGCAGGCGCGCCGCTTGAAATCGGGCGACCTGCCGGAATTCGACCGCCCCGTCCGCTTCACCGTCCTGCGGGGGAAGCGACCGGCGGTCCGCGGCGACAGTCTCGAGGAGCTGCGCCGCCAGCTCGCCGGCCTGGGCCGCGAGGAGCGGGTGCGACTGGCCCGCGGTGGGCGTCGTCCCCGGCGGCGTTGAGCGTGACCTCCGCTGCCAACCGGGGTCTTAGGGGATGAGGCCCCAACCCCACCTGACTACCGATGAGGACGTCTATGACGAGTCCGCGCATGCAATCCCGAACCCCGTCCCGTGACGAGCCGGCCGCCGCGTTCGTATTCCACCCGATGGGCAAAGCCGTCATGGACGCGCTGCCCGAAGGGATCGTCGTCTTCGACCCGTTCGGGCGGATGGTGTACGCCAATCAATCCGCCCGCAGCGCCGTCGAGGGAATCGATGCGCTGACCCGCGAGAAGATCCTCGCGTTGGGCGGCCGCCCCACACGCCTGCGGCACGGGGCGCTGGACCTCGGGGAGGCATTGTTCCTGCCGACGGTCGGCACCGCTGCGCCGAGCGTCAGCACGCTCGCCGACCGCGAGCGCCGGGCGATCCTCGAAACGCTGCAAGCGACGCGCGGCCGGCTGGCCGAAGCGGCCCGGCGCCTGGGGATCAGCCGCACCACGCTGTGGCGGCGGCTGCGCGTCTACGGCGTCCGCGACTTTCGCGCCTCGAAGTAGTCGTCTAGCTTGACGGGGCATGCCCGCCCCGTACGTCGTGGAGGAGTACGTCCGCTGGTCCGACGTGGACTTCGCGGGCATCATCTTCTACGGCTCCTACGTCCGCTTCTTCGAGATCGCCGAGACCGAGCTGTTCCGCGCCGCCGGGCTGCCGCACCGGGAGTTCTTCGACAAGTTCGACATCTGGCTTCCCCGCAAGGCGGTGCATGCAGAGTTCTTCCGCCCCGCCCGCCTCGACGACCGGCTGCGCGTCGCCACCTACGTGGCCCGGCTGGGGACGAAGTCCCTGACCCTCAACTTCGACGTACTGCACACCGACGGGCCGAAGCTGTCCGCCGCTGGGTGGCAGGTGCTCGTGTGCGTGGACCGGCCGCGGCTCAAGTCGCGCCCGCTCCCCGCGGAGCTGGTGCGCGCGCTGGCGCCGTACACGCTCGCGACCGACGCGGCGCGCGCCGCCCTGGGGGTGACACCGCCCTGAGGGTCTTGCCCTTGCTCCTGCTGTGCGCCGCCTGCGGGGCGGCCCAGCAGCCGGACGGCCGGCTGCGCGCCGCGGTGCGCCGGCCGGGCGTGGACTCGGCCCGGTTCGAGGCGGCGGCGACGGCGCGTCGCTGCGGCGCCGGCCACGGGGTCGTGCTGGAGGCGGTGCAGCGCGGCAACGGACTGCTCGTGTGGCTGCGATTCTCCGACTCCCTGACCGGCGGTTCCTATCCACTGTTGACGCGCGGCGACACGACGGTCCGTCGCGGGGCGGTGACCGCCGTGCGCTGGATGCAGGGCGAGGCCGCCCACGGGCTGATACTCGACAGTGGCGCGGTGACGGTGACCCCGCAGGCCGGGTACCTCACCGTTCGCGCCCAGGGCTCGGGGCTCGAGTACTCCGGAGCGCGGCGCGCGAGTGTCGACGCGGTGTTCGAACAGATGACGCTCGCGGCCGAGACGACGGCCTGTGGGGCGGCGCGATGACGGTGCGCGTCGGCATCATCGGCGCCGGGTTCGCGCGGCGGGTGCAGCTGCCGGGGCTGCGCCTCATGCCCGGCGTGGCGGTGACGGCGCTGGCGAGCGGCCACCGCGCCAACGCCGAGGCGACGGCCAAGGAATTCGGCATCCCGCGCGTGTACGACGACGGTGAGCAGGTGGCGCGGGCGCCGGACGTGGACCTCATTATCGTGTCGTCCACACCGGACTCGCACGCCCGGTTCGCGATCGCGGCGCTCGAAGCGGGCAAGCACGTACTGTGCGAGAAGCCGATGGCGCTCTCGGCGGAGGAAGCGCGGGCCATGCTCGAAGCGGCGGAGCGGCGGCCGCGGCAGGTCGCCTGGATCGACCACGAGCTTCGTTACGAGCCCAACCGCCGCACGGCCCGGGACCTGATCCGCGCAGGCGCGATCGGGGAGCTGCGGCACCTGGAGCTGGTCTTGCGGCCGTACTTGCGGGGCGACGGTCGCGTGCAGACCACCGCGGCGCCGTGGACGTGGTGGCTCGATGCGTCCCGCGGCGGCGGCATCCTCGGGGCGGTGGGATCACACCTCGTTGACCTGTGCCGTTTTTGGACCGGCAGCGAGATCGTCTCGGTCGCGGGCAGCGCCGCGACCTTCGACAAAGAGCGGGCGGACGACGCGGGGCGGCCGCACCCGGTCACCGCGGACCAGTTCGCGAGCTTCGTGCTGCGGATGGCCAACGGCGTGGTCGCCACCGTCACCCTGTCGAGCGTGGCGTTCCACGGTCCGGGGCATTTCGCCCAGGTAACGGGGACGGCGGGCTCGCTGGTCGCCACCGGCGAGACGCGGCTCGAGATCGGCAAGGCCGGCGCGCCGCTCGAGGACATCAGCGCCCCCGACGACCTCATGGGGAAGCTGCCGGTCAACAACATGTGGGCGCGGTCGTTCGTGCGCCTGGCGCGTGACCTCGTGCGCACCATCGGCGGCGCCGCGCCGGAGGGGACGCCGGCGACGTTCCGCGACGGCTGGATCGTCCAGCGGGTGCTGGACGCCGTCCGCGCCGGGGTCGCCGCCCCGTTAGATTGACCCCGTGGAGCAGACCTACTTCCGCAAGGGCTTCGGGCTGAAGGGCGCCATCGAGGGCGCCCTCGCGAGCGATTACCACAGCCGCGTCGTGGACGCCGTGCGTGGAGCCGGGTACACGCTCACCGTCGGCGATCTCACGTTCCGGCTGGCGCGGGAGTTCGGGTTCTGCTACGGCGTGGACCGCGCCGTGGAATACGCCTACGAGACGCGCACCAAGTTCCCCGACCGCCGGATTTTCCTCGTCGGCGAGATCATCCACAACCCACACGTCAACGACAAGCTCCGCGCTATGGGGGTGAAGACGCTGCACCGGCCCGACGCCGGGGGGGGCGAGTTCGATTTCGGTGCGGTGCGCGCCGAGGATGTCGTCATCCTGCCCGCGTTCGGCGTCACCGTGCGGGACTTCGAGCGCCTGCGCGCCATCGGCTGCGTGCTCGTGGATACCACCTGCGGCTCGGTGCTCAACGTCTGGAAGCGGGTCGACTCCTACGCGAAAGACGGGTTCACCGCCGTCATCCATGGGAAGGCCTACCACGAAGAGACCAAGGCGACCGCGAGCCAGGTGAACAAGTATCCGGGCGGCAAGTACGTCGTCGTCCGCGACATGGCCGAGGCGAAAGTGGTGTGCGCGTACATCGAGGGGGCCGGGAGCCGGGACCGGTTCGTCGAGCTCTTCGCCTCCAAGAGCGCGCCGGGGTTCGACCCGGATCGGGACCTGGAGCGCGTCGGCGTCGCCAACCAGACGACGATGCTCTCGAATGAGTCGCTCGCGATCGCGGCGGAGGTCCGGACGAGCATGGCGCGCCGGTATGGAGAGGTCGCCCTCGCCGAGCATTTCCGCACGTTCGACACCATCTGCTCGGCGACGCAGGACCGCCAGGACGCGGTCCTGAAGCTGATCGCCGAGCGCCCCGACGTGATGGTGGTGATCGGCGGCTACAACTCCAGCAACACCACCCACCTCGCGGCGATCTGCGAGGCACAAGTCCCCACCTACCACATCGCGGACGCGACCTGCATCGATGTGGAAACGGGAGGGATCCGCTTCCAGCCCGTCGGCTCGAAGAACGAGGAGCGTCGGGACGGGTGGTTGCCGGCGGGCCCGGTGACGGTCGGGATCACGGCCGGCGCCTCGACGCCCAACAACAAGATCGGGGAGACGATCGAGCGCATCGCGGCGCTGCGCGGGCTGCAGCTCGAGCAGGTGATCTAGCCCTTCGGGTTTTCTTCGGCCATATTGGGTCCATGTCGCTCGCCGGTTTTCATCCCGCCGTTCAACGCTGGTTCGAGACCCGCTTTCGCGAGCCCACCGAGCCGCAGCGCCGCGCCTGGCCGCTCATCCAGGGAGGTCGGGATGTCCTGATCGCTGCCCCGACCGGCTCGGGGAAAACGTTCGCGGCGTTCCTCTCGGCGATCGACGGGCTGGTGCGGCAGGGTCTCGAAGGCACGCTGCGCGACGAAACCCAGGTCGTCTACGTTTCGCCGCTCAAAGCCCTCTCCAACGACGTCCAGAAAAACCTCTCTGAGCCGCTCGCCGAGATCGGCCGCACGCTGGGGGAGCTGGGCCTGCAAGATGTGGCGATCCGCACGCTGGTGCGCACGGGGGACACGCCGGCCGCCGAGCGCCAGGCGATGGTCAAGCGCCCGCCGCACATCCTGGTGACGACGCCGGAGTCGTTGTACCTGATCCTCACCTCCGAGCGCGCGCGGGAGATGCTGCGCAGCGTGCGCACGGTGATTGTGGACGAGATTCACGCGGTGGCGCGCGACAAGCGCGGCAGCCACCTCGCGCTGTCGCTGGAGCGCCTCGAGGCGCTCGCGGGACGCCGCCTGCAGCGCGTTGGCCTGTCGGCGACGCAGAAGCCGATCGACGACATCGCCAGGTTTCTCGTCGGGAATCGCCCACTCACCACATCCCACTCCCCACTCCCCGAAATCATCGACACCGGGCACGCCCGCGCGCTCGATCTCGCCATCGAGATCCCTTCGTCTCCGCTCGAGGCGGTGATGGCGGGCGAGGTCTGGGAAGAGATCTACGAGCGGCTCGCCCAGCTCATCGCCGAGCACCGCACCACGCTCGTGTTCGTCAACACGCGGAAGCTGTGCGAGCGTCTCGCGATGCACCTCTCCGAACGGCTGGGCGTGGAGCACGTCACTTCCCACCACGGCTCGCTCTCCAAGGAGAAGCGGCTCGAAGCGGAGACCCGCCTCAAGGCCGGACAGCTCAAGTGCCTCGTGGCGACGGCGTCGCTCGAGCTGGGGATTGACATCGGTACGGTGGACCTGGTGTGCCAGATCGCGTCGACGCGCGCGATCGCGACCCTGCTGCAGCGCGTGGGCCGCTCCGGCCACCACCTCGAGGCCGTTCCCAAGGGCCGTCTGTTCCCGCTGTCGCGCGACGACCTGATCGAGTGCACGGCCCTTTTGCGCGGGGTCCGCGAGGGTCGGCTTGACCGCCTCCTCATCCCCGAGAAGCCGCTCGACATCCTCGCCCAGCAGATTGTGGCCGCGGTGGCGTGCGAGGAGTGGGGCGAGGAAGCGCTGTTCGACCTGGTGCGCCGGGCCTATCCCTACCGCGACCTGACCCGAAAGGAGTTCGACGACGTCGTGCGGATGCTCGCCGACGGCTTCACGACGCGGCGCGGCCGGCGGGGCGCGTACATCCATTACGACGGCGTCCACGGTCGGCTGCGGGCGCGCAAGGGCGCGCGTCTCACGGCCATCACGTCGGGCGGCGCCATCCCCGACCTGGGCGACTACCGCGTCGTCCTCGATCCCACCGAGACGTTCATCGGCACGCTGAACGAAGACTTCGCTATCGAGAGCATGGCTGGGGACATCTTCCAGCTCGGCAATGCCTCGTATCTGATCACGAGGATCGAGTCGGGTCAGGTGCGCGTCGTCGACGCCCAGGGCCAGCCACCCAGCATCCCGTTCTGGCTGGGAGAGGCGCCGGCCCGCACCGACGAGCTGTCCGAGGACGTCTCCCGGCTGCGCGAGGAGCTGGAGGCCCGAGTGGGCGATCCCGCCGCGGCGATCCGCTGGCTCGACGACGCCGCCGGCCTCGCCGAACCCGCGGCCCGGCAGATCGTCGAGTACCTCGGTGCGACCAAGCAGGCCCTCGGCGTGATCCCGTCACGGCGGGTGCTGGTGCTGGAGCGGTTCTTCGACGAGGCGGGCGGCATGCAGCTGGTGGTGCACGCGCCGTACGGGGCGCGCATCAACAAGGCGTGGGGTCTGGCACTGCGCAAGCGCTTCTGCCGCAGCTTCAACTTCGAGCTTCAGGCGGCGGCCACCGACGACGCCATCGTGCTGTCACTTGGTCCCCACCACAGCTTCCCGCTCGACGAGGTGTTCCACTACGTCGGCACCGCGACGGTCGAGCATCTGCTCGTCCAGGCGATGCTGGTGGCGCCGATGTTCCAGAGCCGCTGGCGCTGGAACGCGACGCGCGCGCTCGCGGTGCTGCGGAGTCGCGGCGGGCGCCAGGTGCCCACGCCGCTGCAGCGTATGGAGGCGGAGGATCTCGTCGCCGCCGTGTTCCCCGACCAGCTCGCCTGCCCGGAGAACCTGGTCGGCGATCGGGAGATTCCCGATCATCCGCTCGTCACCCAGACGATCCACGACTGCCTGACCGAGGCGATGGACCTGCCGGGCCTCACGCGGCTGCTGGGAGAGCTCGAGGCCGGCCGGCTCACGCTCATCGCGCGGGACACGACGGAGCCGTCACCGTTGTCGCACGAGATCCTCAACGCCAAGCCCTACGCCTTCCTCGACGACGCCCCGCTCGAAGAGCGCCGGACCCAGGCGGTGATCACCCGCCGGACCCTCGATCACAAGACCGCCGAGGAGTTCGGCACCCTGGACCAGGGCGCGATCGACCGGGTCCGAGAAGAGGCGTGGCCGGAGGCCGGGAACGCCGAAGAGCTGCACGATGCGCTACTGGTCACCGGCGCCCTGCCGAGTGCGGAATGCGGAGTGCGGAATGCGGAGTGGCAGGGGCAGTTCGAGGCAGTCGTCGGTGAGGGTCGGGCGACGGTGATGATTGGGCCGGTGTCGCTGTGGGTCGCGACCGAGCGGGTGCCCATGGTCTCTGCGGTCTACCCCGGCGCCGCGTTCCAGCCCGAGGTGGCCGTCCCCGAGCGGGAGCGCGCCAAGGCGTGGACGCGCGAAGACGCGATCCGCGAGCTGGTGCGGGGCCGGCTGGAGGTGATCGGGCCGACCACGGTCCCCGAGCTGGCGCGCACATTCGCTCTCGAAGCGACCGACATCGATTTCGCCCTCGGGGCGCTCGAGCACGAGGGGTTCGTCCTGCGGGGACGCTTCACGGCGGGCTGTCAGGACCTCGAGTGGTGCGAGCGCCGCCTGCTGGCGCGCATTCACCGCTACACGCTCGATCGGCTCCGCAAGGAGATCGAGCCCGTCGCCCCGGCGGACTTCCTGCGGTTCCTGCTGCGCTGGCAGCGGGTCACGGAGGGCACGCGCGCCGAGGGGCCCGAAGGGCTCGCGGCGGTGCTCGACCTCCTCGACGGCTTCGAAATCGCGGCGGGAGCGTGGGAGACCGAAGTGCTCCCCGCGCGGGTCAAGGATTTCGACCCATTGTGGCTCGACGCCCTCTGCTTGTCGGGGCAGGTGGCGTGGGGGCGGCTGAGTCCATTGCGGATTGCGGATTTCGGATTGCGGAATCGCAGGGCAAGTCCGATCCGCACGACACCGATTGCCCTGTTCAGAAGGGAGAGGGGAGAGGTCTGGCGCTCCATCACGGCCCAGGCCGAAGCGACGGATTTGACGCTGGGCCATTCCGCCAAGGCGGTGCTCGAGGCACTGGACGGCCGCGGCGCGTCGTTCTTCGGCGACCTGGTGAACGCCACCGGCTTGCTGCGAACCGAGGTCGAGCTGGGGCTGGCCGAGCTGGTGGCGTGGGGGGTCGTCACGTCGGACAGCTTCGCCGGGCTGAGGGCGTTGCTGGTGCCCTCGGAGCGCCGCCGGCCGGTCGCCGGCTACCGGCGCCGCGGCCGCATCGCGCCGTTCGGGGTCGAGACGGCGGGGCGGTGGGCGCGGGTCGAGAAGCGCTCGCTGCTGCCGGACGACCAGCTTGCCGGAGCGCTCGCATGGCAGCTGCTGCGCCGCTACGGCGTCGTGTTCCGCCGGCTGGTGCAGCGCGAGAGTTTGCTGCTCCCGTGGCGCGACGTGCTGCGCGTGTTGCGGCGCCTCGAAGCGCGCGGCGAAGTGCGCGGCGGCCGGTTCGTGGGCGGATTCTCGGGCGAGCAGTACGCGCTGCCAGAGGCGGTGGGTCTCCTGCGGGCGGTGCGGCGCGAGGCCACGACGGGAGAGCTCGTCGCCGTGAGCGGCGCCGACCCGCTGAACCTGGTCGGGATCGTGACGGTGGGTGAGCTGGTCCCGGCGCTGGCCACGAACCGGGTCCTGTACCGCGACGGCATCCCGGTGGTGGTCCAGGAGGGCGGGGCGAAGGGGGAGCGCTACCTCACCGACCTCGCGTCCGAGGAGCGGCAGGCGCTCAAGGCCGCGCTGGTGCGGCGGCGGCCCGCGCCGCTGGTGAGGGCGTATTTGGGGAAACGCTAGCCCTCAGCGCTTCAGCTTCTCGAAGTACGCCTTCCGCGCTTTTGCCACCTTGGGCGCGATCACCGCGCGACAATACGCCTGATCGGGATGCAGCCGGAAGTAATCCCGGTGATACTCCTCGGCCGGGTAGAACTCCTGCAGCGGCAGAACCTCTGTCACGATCGGATCGTCCCACACCTTTTCCGCCAACAGCTCCGCGATCGCCTGCTCGGCGTCGGCTTTCTGCTCTGCGGAGTGATAGAAGATCGCCGAGCGGTACTGCGTGCCGACGTCGTTGCCCTGGCGGTTCAACGTCGTGGGATCGTGGATCGTGAAGAACACGTCCAGCAGGTCGCGATAGGAGATCTCGTCCGGGTCGAATGTGACCTGCACGACTTCGGCGTGGCCGGTCGTGCCGGTGCACACCAGCTCGTACGAGGGATGGGGCACG
>WNFZ01001392.1_pt1 | contig 23208 bp, 19 predicted proteins | sample 5400081 | NCBI WGS metagenome assembly WNFZ01 (sample SAMN13153365, study PRJNA577476) | soil metagenome | isolation source: 80 cm soil or saprolite under grassland replicate 1 | place: USA:California | collected 2016-06-15
GTCCAGGTGCCAGCGCACCGAGCGGGCCACCGCGGTCGCCCCGTCTTCCGGGCGCCAGCCGAGCAGGTCCATGGCCTTGCGACTGCTCACCAGCAGGTGCTGCGCATGGGTACGGGTGAGGCCCAGGTCGGCGGGCAGGCTCTCCTCCGGGACCCGGACAAGCTCGGCGGAGTGCCCGGCCGCGTCCAGGATCAGTCGCATCCACGCCCGTACCGAGTACGCCTGCGCCTCGCCGATGTTGAACACCTGGCCGGCCGCCACGGATGGCTGGTCAAGGGCGGCGAGGATGGCGCGCGCCGTGTCGTCCACGTGCAGCCGGGTCAGCAGCGTGGCGGCCGGGCCGATCGGGATCCGGGTGCGACCCGCCCGTACCCGCCGGAGCACGAGCTCCTCCCGCCGCTGCGGATCGTGAGGTCCGTAGATCATCGCCAGGCGCAGGACCGTGCCGCCACGCGCCAGGTACGCCGGCTCCACGTCGAGCTTGTCGTAGTCGTCCGAGCGCGGACCCTTGCCACGGTACGGGTACCGGCCCACCCGGAGCGGGCCATCCTCGTCGACGGGTACCGCCATGGGCGTGCGGTCGTCGTCGAGGAGCGCCCCGAAGATCCGGTACACGTCCATGCTGGACAGCACGACCACGGGTACGTCCGGCAGGTGCGGCAGCACGGCCGTCACGTCGTCGCGGGTCAGTGCCATCGTGTCGACCACCGCGTCGGGCTGGAACGCGCTCACCTCGCCGGCTGCCGTGGCGAAGTCGCTCCGGTCGACGTGCAGGTGGGCGCAGGGGACCAGATCCGCCGGCTCGGTCTGGCCACGGTGCGCGACGAGCACCTCGTCGCCGCGCTCCACCAGGTGCTCGACGACTCGGCGCCCGATGAACTGCGTACCTCCGATAACCGCGACCCGCATGCCGGCAGCCGACCACGGCGCTTGGCCGCGGACAAGCCCGGTTCACCTTCGGCGTAACCGCTCGCGGCAAAGGCCGCGAACCAGGCATAACCGCGTGAACCAGCCGCTAGATGCTCTTGCTCTTGCTTCGCCGCCGAGGTGAGCGGAGAGTAAAGGTGTATAGGAGGTGGACCCATGCAGCCACGGGCCGATCTTCCGGTCGTGGTGGGGGTCGACGGGTCACCGTCGAGCATCCTCGCGCTCGATTTGGCCGCCACGGAAGCGGCGTTGCGCGGACTCAAACTGCGGATCGTGTACGTGCAGGAGCCGCACGACGTCTGGCGAACCGTGGGACGGCGCAACCACAAGTTCGTCGATCCAGAGCAGCTCATGGTGGATGTCCATGACCGGGTGGCCGAGCGCAAGCCGGGCCTCGCCGTCGAGTGGCAGATGCTCGACGGCCTGCCCGCGGTGGTGCTCATCCAAGAGTCCCGCGAGGCGAGCATCACGGTCATCGGTCACCAGGGAGACGGTTTCCTGGGTCGCGCGGCCGGGCTGGTGTGCCGGCGCCTGACGGCCAGCGGTCACGGACCGGTGATCGTGGCGCGAGGCGAGACGCCGCCCCCCGAGGACGCCCTCGTGGTGCTCGGCGTCGACGTCGACGCTCCGGCCCCGCAGGCGATCGAGTTCGCCTTCGCGGCGGCCGCCGCGCGCCGGGCGCCGATCCGTGCGGTCTACGCATCGTGCGACCCGTCGCCCGAGCAGGCCGCCGTCCGGCTGGCTGAGGAGTTGGCCTGCTGGTCCAACCGGTACCCGGACATCAAGGTCGAGTGCCTGACCGACCACCGGCTCGATCCGCCGGCGGCGATCCTGGCGATCTCGATGCAGGCGGGTCTCATCGTGGTCGGACCGCACGACCAGACGGCGCCGCGCCGGCTGATCCTCGGCCCGGTCGGCGACACGCTCGTCCTGCACGCTCCGTGCCCGGTGGCGGTCGTGCACGCCTGAGGGCGTGACCGAGCACGCATTGACAACGCGCGCCGTATCGACCTAGCGTCCATACCGACCGGTCGGTATCTCGCGGAAGTAGGTCGGCATGGACTTCGCGTTCAGTGACCGCGCACGGGACATGCTTCAGCGCGCCGAAGACTTCATGCGCGAACGGGTCTATCCCGCCGAGACCACCTTCGCCGAACAGATGGCGGCGCGCCCCGACGCATGGGACTCACCGCCCGTCGTCCACGAGCTGGCGTGCGAGGCGCGCGAGCGCGGGCTGTGGAACCTCTTCCTGCCGCACCCGGAATGGGGAGCGGGCCTGTCCAACCTGGAGTACGCCCCGATCGCCGAGCTCACCGGTCGCAGCCCGTACCTGGCGCCCGAGGCGATGAACTGCGCCGCGCCGGACACCGGGAACATGGAGCTGCTGGCCATGTTTGGCACGCCGGAGCAGCAGAAGCAGTGGCTACAACCGTTGCTCGACGCCGAGATCCGCTCCTGCTTCTCGATGACCGAGCCGGATGTGGCCAGCTCCGACGCCACCTACATCGCCACCCGCATCGAGCGCGACGGCGACGGGTATGTGGTGACCGGCCGCAAGTGGTGGTCGTCTGGCGCCATGAGCCCGCGCTGCAAGCTCGCTGTCGTCATGGGCGTCAGCGATCCGGACGGACCACGGCACCAGCGCCACAGCATGATCCTCGTGCCGATGGACACCCCGGGCGTCACCGTGGTGCGCCCAACGACCGTCTTCGGCTACTCCGACCGGTCGCACGGCGGCCACGCCGAGATCCGCTTCGACAACGTGCGGGTGCCCGCGGAGAACCTGCTCGGCGGCGAGCACGAGGGCTTCGCGCTGGCCCAGGCGCGGCTGGGACCGGGCCGGATCCACCACTGCATGCGGCTGATCGGCATGGGCGAGCGGGCGCTGGAGCTGATGTGCCGGCGCGCGCTGGACCGTCACGCCTTCGGCAGCGCCATCGCCGAGCACGGCGTGGTCCAGGAATGGATCGCCGAGGCCCGCACCCGCCTGGAACAGGCGAGGCTGCTGGTGCTCAAGACCGCCTGGCTCATGGACACTGTGGGCAACAAGGGCGCCGCGATGGAGATCGCCGCGATCAAGGTGGTCGCGCCCGAGGCCGCCCGGTGGGTGATCGACCGGGCGATCCAGGCGTACGGCGCGGCCGGCGTCAGCCAGGACACGCCACTGGCCAACCTGTACGCCCACGCCCGTACCCTGCAGATCGCCGACGGCCCGGACGAGGTGCACCGCCGGTCGGTGGCGCGCCAGGAGCTCCGCCGGTGGCGGTAAAGGACCAGATCCTCGACGCGGCGGTGCGGTTGTTCGCCGAGAAGGGGTTCGACGGGACCTCGGTACAGGAGATCGTCGAACGCGCCGAGGTCACCAAGGGCGCCATGTACCACTACTTCTCGTCAAAGGACGACCTGCTCTACGAGATCTACCACGAGCTGATCGGCCGGCAGCTGGCCGACCAGGAACGGATTCTCGCGGCGGGTCTGTCGCCGCCCGACACCGTACGCGCGCTCATCGTCGACCTGGTCGAGACGACCACGGCGCGGCTGGCGCAGTCGGCCGTGTTCGCCCGCGAGATGCACAAGCTTGCCGCCGGCCCGATGACGGCGTTGCGCGCCCAGCGCCGCCGCTACCACGAGGCGTTCCGCTCGGTCGTCGAGAACGGCCAGCGCGAGGGCGCCTTCACGACGGCCGCCTCGGCGGAAACGGTCACGCTGCTCGTGTTCGGCGTGATCAACCAGCTGCCGCAGTGGTACCGGCCCCAGGGCCGCAGGTCGCCGGGAGAGCTGGCCGACGAGATCGCCGACTTCGTGCTGGCCGGGCTGGGGGCCCAGCCAGCACGAACCGCTCAGGCGGCGTACCAGAGCCCGCCGTCGCCCAGGCGGCGGTAGCCGATGGTTGCGTACACGGCGTCCACAAGGGACTGTCCACGCTCGTTGATCCCGAGACCGGAGCCCTGCCGGTTCATCGTGTACCCGAACGACAGCCGCGCCCGTGGGTCGGCGAACCCGATCGAGCCACCTAACCCCGGATGGCCGAACGCCTCGTCGCTGAGCAGGACGGCCTCCCGGTCGGCCACCGGCAGGTACCGGTTGTCGATCGCCTTGTTGAACCCGAGCGCCCAGCGCGTCGGCACGAGCAGCAGGGCGTCGACCGACGTGGCCGAGCAGACCGCGCCCATCACGGCGACCTGGGCCGCGTCCACCAGCGGCGCACCGCCCAGCGCGAGCGGCCGGTACATGCCGGCCAGGCCGCGCGCGTTGGTGATGCCACCGACCGCTCCGATCTCGGCCGCGTGTGCCGCCCGGCTGTCCGACTCACCGGGCACGGTCATGTACCCGCCGGAGTTGGCCAGCATCAACGCCTGGATCGAGGTGGGATCGGTGAACGCCGCCACGTACAGGCTGGACACCGGGTCGCCGGGGCCGGGCGGGTCGGCCGGGATCGTGGGAGCCACCCGCTCCTCGTGCTCCTCGGGCAGCCCGATCCAGAAGTCCAGCCCGAGCGGTCCGGCCACCTCGTCCCGGAAGTACGTGCCGAACGTGCGGCCGCTCACCCGCCGGATCACCTCGCCGACCAGGAAGCCGAAGGTCAGCCCGTGGTAGCCGTTACGGGTACCCGGACGCCAGAACGGTTCCTCACGAGCCAGCGCGTCGACCATGAGCTGCCAGTTGTAGAAGCAGCCGGCCGGCAGGGGTTCCCGGACGGCCGGCAACCCCGCCTGGTGGCTCAGCAGGTGGCGGACCAGGATGCCGTCCTTGCCGTTCTTGGCGAACTCCGGCCAGTACGCCGCGACCGGAGCATTGATATCGAGCTGGCCGCGCGCCGCGAGCAGGTGCGCGCACAGCGCCACCGCGCCCTTGGTGGCCGACCATACGTTGCCGATCGTGTCCTGGGCCCATGGCTGGTCCGGCCGGGCGGTCCCGCCCCACAGATCGACCACTGTCTGTCCGTCGAGCGTCACGCACACCGACGCCCCGACCTCGCCGCGCTCGGCGAAATTGCGTTCAAACTCTTCGCGTACGCGCTCGAAGCGCGGTTCGCAGGTGCCCTGAGTCGACATGCGATCAGCCGACCATTCCGACCTCGGAGCCGACCAGTTCGGGGTCCGCAACATTTAACGTGAGAGGGATGCACATCGTAGGCCGGGACGACGAGCTTGCCGGGCTGCTGACCGCCGTCGGGCGGGTGCCGGCCGCCGGCCTCGTGGCGGCGGTCGTCTCCGGCGAGGCCGGCATCGGCAAGTCGCATCTCATCGGCGCGGCCGCCGAACGGCTCGCCGCCAAGGCGTGGCCCGTGCTGCGGGTCCGCGCCGACCGGCTGGAGCGGCAGGTCCCGTACGCCGCGCTCGCCGCCGCGCTGCGCACGCTCGCGAGCGACAACAGCTTCACCGAGGGCGTACGCCGGGATGCCGTCGCCGCCCTCGACCTTCCCCTCGGCACACCGGACCCACCCGGCACCGCCTTCGGCCGGGCGTGCGCCAGGGTAACCCGCTTGTTGACCGCGCTGACCGCCGCCAGCCCGCTGGTCGTCGTCGTGGACGACCTGCACGAGCTCGACGACGACTCGCTCGCGCTGCTCTCCGTTGTGCTGCCACGCCTGTCGTCGGCCCCGATCGGGTTCGTGGTGGCCCTGCGCTCGCATCTCGCCGAACCGAACGCCGCCGCGCAGGAGCTGCTGGACCGGCTGGCCGACACGGTCGAGCTGGTCCGCGTCGAGCTGGGTACGTTGCCGGCGGCCGACATCGGCGCCATGATCGTCCCGTTGCTCGGCGCGCCACCCGATGACGACCTGATCGGCGAGGTGCACCGCCGGTGCGACGGCAACCCGTACTTCGCCGTGGAGATCGCGCATTCGTTGGTCGAGGCCGGCGTGGTGACGGTGGACGGCTCGCTGGCCCGGTTGGCGGTCGCACCGCGGTCGGTGCCGCTGACCCGGCGTACGGCCGTGCTGCGCCGGGTGTTGCCGCTGTCGCCGGACGCGCGCGCGGTCGCCCGTACTCTGGCGGTTTTCCGGAAGGTCGGCCTGGAGCGGATCGCGTTGCTCGCGCGCGTCGCCGGCCTTTCCGAGGCGGCGGTCGCCGCCGCCTTCGACGACCTGGTCCGCGCGCATGTCGTGGTCCGCGAAGCCGGCCAGGGGTACCGGTTTTCCCATGACATCATCGCCGACGCGCTCTACGACGAGATCGGTCCGGCGCAATGCCGCCACGTGCACGGCCTTGTCGCACAAGGGCTGCGCGCCCAGCGCCGGCACGGCGAGGCGGTGGACCTGCTGGAGCTGGCCTGGCACGTGTCCGAGTCGGCCGCGCCGGGCGACGCACAAGCCGTCGAGATCCTTGGCGAAGCGGCGCATCGGGCGCTGAGCGCCGCGCCGGAGGCGGCGGCCAGCTTCTGCGCCCGCGCCCTGGGGCTGCTTGGCGAGGGAGCGGCGCAGCGCCCGGGTCTGCTGGCGTTGCAGTGCCGGGCACTGGCGCGCGCCTCGCGGCCAGCGGCGGCCGTGGCGCCCGGGCGGGAGGCGCTGGCGAAGCTGGCGGCCGGCGAGGAGCGGCTGCGTACCGCTACGGCCGTGCTCGGCAGCCTGTTCGCGCTGGACCGGATCGACGAGGCGATCGAGGTCGCGAACGAGCAGATACGCGACGGCCTCGCACCCGCCGCGCTGCGCGCCCAGCGGGCGGTGTTGCTGGTCTTCGCCGGCCGTACGGCCGAAGCCGCCGACGAGGCCCGCGCCGCCCTGGCTGTCCCGCCCGCATCGCCGGCCGAGGAGGTGATGGTCTACGGGCAGCTCGCGATCCTGACCTCGATGCTGTTCCGCCACGACGAAACCGTCGAGTACGCCGACCGCGCGTTGCGCAGCGCGGGCACCTCGACGACCCTGCAGCTGCAGGCACTCGCGGTGGGTGCGTTGACCAAGGCGCTGGCCGGCCTCGTGCCACAGGCGGCCAGGTGCCTGCGCCGTGCCGACGAGCTGACCACGGATGGCCCGCAGCTCTTCCACGGCGAGCTCGGCGTGGCCCGCGTGGTGCTGGACTGGCTGGGCGGCCGATGGGACAGCGCGCTGGAACGCATGCGAACGCTGGCCGCCGAGCTTGAGGTGCAGCAGGTGACCCAGGCCTCCGCGTTGACCGCGGTGGAGCTGGAGATCCGGACCTGGCGCGGGGAGCTGGTGCTCGCCGCGCCGCTCGCCGCGCGTCCGGCGCCCGCGGCGCGCAATGTTGCGAGCCTGCACGCCTGGGCGCTGGCCGGGTTCCTGGCGGCCCGCGGCGACCCCGACGCGGCCCGGCGGACACTGCTGACCGCGGCCGACGACCCGGCGGTCGCGACGTACGCGGGGCTGCTGCTGAGCCGGCTCGCCGAGCTGGAGCTGGAGCAGGGGCGCGCCGACGATGCCGCGAAGACTCTGGCCCGGCTGGCCGATCTGACCGAGTCGCACATCTCGCCATGGGCGCGGACGACGCTGCACCGCACGGCGGGCACCGTCACCGGCGACGCCGGCGCGCTGTCGCAAGCGGTCGGCGAGGCCGAGCTGGGCGGGCTGGTCTTCGAACGGGCCCGGGCGCTGCTGGGGCTGGGCGAGCTCGATCCCGGCGGCGCTTCGGGGCTGGTCGAGGCGTACCAGACGTTTGCCCGGCTCGGCGCGCACGGCCTGCGCCGGCGGGCCGGGCGGCGGCTGCACGATCTGGGGGCGAAGGTACCCCGGGTGCGCTCGCGCGCCGGCGGGCTGCTCACCGAGTCGGAGGAGAAGGTTGCCCGCCTGGTCCAGCAAGGCATGCGCAACCGGGAGATCGCCGCGGCGCTGCATTACAGCCCGCGCAGCATTGAGGTGTACCTGTCGCGGATCTACGCGAAGCTGCGGGTCGCCTCACGCCTTGAGCTGGCCAGAGCGCTGGACGCCATGGACGCCCACCCTTAGCTGCTGTGGTTTCCGCACTGCCCGCGGCGGGTCGAGCGGGCTTGCATCGTCAGTACCGAAGGAGGAACCCGGAATGGCGGAAGAGCGGATCGCCTACCGAACCTGTCCGTTGTGTGAGGCCACATGCGGGCTGGAGCTGACCATGATGGGCGACCGGATCGTGCGGGTACGCGGCGACGAGGCCGACGTGTTCAGCCGGGGCTTCATCTGCCCCAAGGGCGCCTCCTTCGGACACCTCGACGCCGACCCGGACCGGCTGCGCGCGCCCCGGGTGCGCCGGGACGGGCGCCTGGCGCCGGCGAGCTGGGACGAGGCGTTCGCCACGGCGCACGCGGGGCTCACCAGGATCATCTCCGAGTACGGGCGGGACGCCGTCGCCCTGTATCTCGGTAACCCGAACGTGCACACGTTGGCCGGCAACCTCCACGTCCCCACGCTGCGCAGGGCGCTGGGGTCGCGCAACGTCTTCACCGCCTCGACCCTGGACCAGATGCCCAAGCACGTGGCGTGCGGGTACCTCTTCGGCAGCATCTTCGCCATCCCCGTACCGGATATCGACCGCACCGACTTCCTGCTGATCCTGGGCGCCGACCCGTACTCGTCCAACGGAAGCCTGTGGACGGTCCCCGACGCGCCCGGGCGGCTCAAGGCGTTGCAGGCCCGTGGCGGGCGCTTCGTGGTGGTCGACCCGCGCCGCAGCCGCACCGCGAAGGCGGCCGACCGGCACGTGCCGATCCGCCCGGGCACCGACGTCTTCCTGCTGCTGGGCATGGTGCACGAGCTGTTCGCCGCCGGCCTGGTCACGCTGGGGCGCCTGGAGTCCCATGTGGACGGTGTGGCGGCGGTGCGCGAGCTGGTGGCGCCGTTCAAGCCGGAGGTGGTGGCCCCGCGCTGCGGGGTCGACGCGGAGACCATCCGCGACCTGGCGCGGCAGCTGGCCGCCGCGCCGCGCGGCGCGGTCTACGGGCGGATCGGCACGACCACTGTGGCGTACGGGACGGTCACCAGCTGGCTGGTCGACGTGCTCAACGTGCTCACCGGCAACCTCGACCGCGAAGGCGGGGCGATGTTCCCGCTGCCGCCGCACAGCAGGCGGGGCGCCGGCTCCGGGCCGGGTTTCCACATTGGACGGTGGCACAGCCGGGTGCGCGGCCTGCCCGAGGTGGCCGGCGAGCTCCCGACCGCCACCCTGGCCGACGAGATCGAGACACCGGGCGAGGGCCAGGTGCGCGCGCTCATCACGGTCGCCGGCAACCCGGTGGTGTCGGCGCCCAACTCCGACCGGCTCGACCGGGGCATCGGCGCGCTGGAGCTCGTGGTGTCGATCGACCCGTACGTCAACGAGACCACCCGGCACGCCGACGTCATCTTGCCGCCGCCGCCGCCGAGCCAGGAGGCGCACTACGACTTCTCGTTCTACCACTACGCGGTACGCAACACCGCGAAGTTCTCGCCCGCCGCCGTGCCGCTGGACCCGGGCCTGCGCGACGAGGGCGAGATAATCCTGCGGCTGGCCGCGATCGTCGCCGGCCTCGGTCCCGACGCCGACATCGATGCGTGGCAGGGTGCGGAGCTGGCGAAGCTGGCCACGAAGCTCGGCGGCGACACCGCTTCGCTCACCGGTGAGACACCGGCCGAGCGCCTGCTCGACCTGCGGCTGCGCACCGGCCTGTACGGCCTGTCGCTGGACCGGCTGCGCGAGCACCCGCACGGCATCGACCTTGGCCCGCTGCAGCCGCGCATCCCGGAGATCCTGCGGACCCCGTCCGGACGCATCGAGCTGTGCCCTTCGCCGATTGCCACCGAGGTGGCTGGGCTCGTCGACGCGGCGCCTTCGTCCAACGGCTCCTTCGTGGTCATTGGTAGGCGGCACCTTCGGTCGAACAACTCCTGGATGCACAACGTGCCGACCCTGGTGAAGGGCAGGCAGCTGTGCACGGTGGTGGTCAACCGGTCCGACGCGGCGCGCCTGGGCCTGCGCGACGGTGGACAGGCGGCGGTCACCTCCCGCGTCGGGCGGGTGGAGCTCACCGTCGAGGTCAGCGACGACATCGCGCCGGGTGTCGTCAGCATCCCGCACGGCTGGGGCCATGACCTGCCCGGCATCGAGATGTCCGTCGCGCGCGAACATGCCGGCGTCAACACCAACCGGCTCACCGACGACCTCCGCATGGACCCGCTGTCGGGCACCGCCGTGCTCAACGGCATTCCGGTCGAGGTAGCCGCCGTCTGAAGAGGGAGCCTGACGTGACCACGGTGTCGAGAGCAGCCGGGATCCGGTCGATCGCCGAGCTGCCGTTCATCGGCGCGAGCCGGTACGGGGACAAGGCCGCGCTGCGGTTCCAGCGCGAGGGGCAAGCGGCCGCCAGCGGACGCAGCGGAGCGGAGTCCGCGGTCAAGCGGCCGGAGCCGGGAAGCACCTGGCAGGACCAGTCGTTCGCCGAGCTGGCCGAGGCGGTACGGGCGTTGGCTCGCGGCTTCGCCGATGCCGGCGTCGGGCCCGGCGACCGGGTATGCATCCTCGCCGAGACGCGTCCAGAGTGGACACTCGCCGAGCTGGGCGTGCTGGCCGCCGGCGGGGTGGTCGTGCCGATCTATCCGTCGAGCTCCGAGGAGGAGTGCCTCTGGGTGGCGGGCAACTCCGGCGCGCGCGTGATGATCTGCGAAAACGCCGCTCAGCGCGGCAAGGTGTCGCATGTGCTCACCGAGCTGCCGGAGCTGGCGACGCTGCTCGTCATCGACCCGGACGGGGAGACCCGTACATTGGCGGAGGTGGAGGCGGCCGGCCGGTCCTCGATCTTTGACATCGACCCGCGGTTAGCGGCGCTCGACCCCGACGCACCCGCCTTGCTCATCTATACGTCGGGCACCACCGGCCCGCCGAAGGGCTGCATCCTCACGCATCGTAACTGGCTGACGCTGTGTGCCATCACCGAGGAGCTGTCCTACCTGCGCGCCGATGACGTGGTGTACCTGTTCCTGCCGCTGGCCCACGTGTTCGCCCAGATCGTGCAGTTCGGCTGCCTGTACTCGGGTTCCACGCTGGTGTACTTCGGCGGGGACCCGCGCCGCGTGGTCGCCGAGCTGGCCGCGGTGCGGCCGACGTTCCTGCCGTCGGTGCCGCGCATCTTCGAGAAGGTGTACACGATGGTGGCCGGCGCCGTGCCGGCCGAGCGCCTGGCGCAGGCGGTCCAGGTGGGCCTGACGGTGCGCCGGCTGCGCGCCGCTGGTGCCGAGGTACCGGCCGAGGCGCTGGCGGCGTTCGAGGCCGTCGAGCCGCTGTTCGCCAAGGTACGGGCGGTCTTCGGCGGCCGGCTGCGGTTGGCGCTGAGCGGGGCGGCCCCGATCTCGGTATCGGTGCTGGAGTCTTTCCACGCGGCCGGCGTACCGGTCGTCGAGGGGTACGGCATGACCGAGACCACGGGCCTGGGCACGGTGAGCACGCTGGAGCATCACCGGCTGGGCCGGGTGGGCGTCGCCTCGCCGGGCACCGAGGTGCGGCTGGCCGAGGACGGCGAGGTGTTGATGCGAGGCCCGCACGTCTTCGCCGGGTACTGGCGCAACCCCGATGCGACCGCCGAGACCATTGTGGACGGTTGGCTGCACACCGGCGACCTCGGCGAGCTCGACGAGGACGGGTTCCTCGCCATCACCGGCCGGAAGAAGGACATCATCATCACCGCCGGCGGTAAGAACATCGCTCCGGCCAACATCGAAAACGAGCTGCGCCAGTCGCGCTGGATCTCCCAAGCCGTGATGTACGGCGACGCCCGCCCGTACCCGGTCGCGCTCATCACGCTCGACCCGGACGAGATCCTGCCGTGGGTGCGGGAGCGTGGCCTGCCGGAGGACATGGCGGCGCTGGTGGTCGACCCGCAGGTACGGGAGCTCGTGCAGGGCGTGGTCGATGCGGCGAACGCCAGGTACTCGCGGGCCTTGCAGGTGAAGCGGTTCGCGATCCTGGACCGTGACCTGACCCAGGATGCCGGCGAGCTGACCCCGACGCTCAAGGTCAAGCGGAAGGTGGTGTACGCCAACCACGCAGCCCTGTTCGATTCGCTGTACGACTGACGGCGAGGACCGGCTACCCGTCCGGCAACGTCTCGTCGCCTGCCGGCCGAGGCCAGGGTTCGATCCGGCGCCGGTGCTCGTGATCGACCGGCATATCCTTGAGATGGAATGCCGGCGCCGGGTGCGTCGACTCCTGCCATTCACCGCCCGGGGTGTCCACGTGGTTCACGACGTGGAGCCACGTCCCGTCCTTGCCGACCTGGGCGATCTCGAAAGCGTGACCGTCCAGGATCGCGACGACCACGGTGGCCACCCATTCCGCCCCATCCTCGCCGTTGAGGGACACCGCATGGCGGAAGGCGAAGCCGGTCTCAACGATGACCGTCTGGTCCGTACCGGTCTCGTCGGCATAGTGGATCACCCGGACTAGCTCGCCGGAGTCCTGCGGTGGCTGGAGGCTTGCCATGTCCAGGTCTTCGACAGCCGCGCCGCCCCGTCGACCCGCCTCGCGGGTGATCCGGTCGACCAGCTCGCGCCACTCCTCGCTCACGTCTTCTTCCCCTTTTTGCATGGATCCACGACCTCGGCGGACAGGGACCACTCGGTCTGGTCTACCCGCGTCCCGTCAGTATCAACGGCGCTGCCCCGGGCCCGGGTGCGGAAGGTGCCATCGACGCATGGCCTCAGCACGGCTGGAGTTTCTTTCGACTTCTTGCCGGCCGGCGGGTTGGTGAACTGCCCTTTTCCTGGAACGCCGACTGAGGCCCAAAGCCCCAGTCGCTTCTGTTGTAGCTCGACGTAGATGGTGACCTCGCGTGGCGACCTGGTGCACCGGAACCATCCCTTGCCGATGATCTCAAACTGGCCCTTGGCCAGGCCAGTCGACGACAGGTGGGGGTTGTCGGCGTAGGTCACGCAGAAATCCGACAGCGGGCCGCTGCCGTCCTTGCACGCGAACCCGACAGCCGCCAGGAGCACCAGGACGACGAGCCACATGCGGCGCGACATGGCTCACCTCCGGTCCGGTGTCGTGACACGGCGGACGTAGACCGCTGGCGGTAACGACCAGCCGCCCCATGGCCCTCCGTTGCGCTGCACATGCAGCGCGCCGGACTTTCCGTGCATGTAGATCTCGTAGTCGGTGTCGGGCAGCCGAACCCAACGGCCCGCGTGCAGGACCACCGTGTCGCCGACGGTCGTCACCGTGGCCACCGGGCACCGTCTTGGCGCGTGACGTAGGGCCGAACCAACTCGGCCGGCATCTCGGGGTTGGCCACAACCATCGGGTTCTGGCGAGTCAGGAGCAGATCAGTCCATCTCGTGTACCCGTCTGGCACCACGACATCGTTGTCGAACAACCGCCCCCGCTCGTCCACGTTGTCAGGCGGTCGTCGGTGGCGTCCCATACCTGTTACCTCCCCTGGTCCCGCTTCACGCTGTTAGTGGCACCGGGACGGGTGGAGGGCCAGCTCGGATCTAGCCATGAGCACTCGTCCCGGTGCCGGTCCTTTTCGATGGGCGGACGGACGCGCAACCTCCGTTCACGGCCCGTCCGCCCCGTCAACCAACGGCAACTGACCACCTGCCACGCACCGCCGGGGAGCGCAGGGCAGGTTCCCGCACCCGGCATGCTCCTGATGCGAGAGGATGACTCTCCAGCGAGCCGTAGCGATCCGCATCGAGAGTGCCGGCCCGACAGGGGTACCGACAGGCCAGGTTGGGGGTCCAGGATGGACCCCCAACGGTTACCTGCCTGGTGCCGACAGCCAGCCTCGGGAAGAGGGTGGTTATCTATCCGTATCGATGCCAGGTGGCTGCACGGTCGCGGGCGAAGATGCTTCGCAACCGGTGAGCGAGTTGATGGGCAACGGCAGGGCGACCGGCTAGAGACGCGATGACACTGGTGACAAGCTGGAGTTCGCGGACCTGGCGCAGTGTTTCCCAGCCCGGCCACGCTGTGATGTCAAAGCCGTACTCCATGGCGAAAGCGGAGTACTTGCCGATGTTGCGTCCGAACCGTGCCGTTCCGTGGGCCGCCGGGGTGAGGTCCCACTCGCGGGGTCCCACGGCCACCGAGTCGAGATCGCACAGCACGGCGCGGCCGTCCGGTGTGACGAGCAGGTTGCCGGTGTGCGCATCGCCGTGGATGACCCCCTGGGGCAGATGCCATTCGACCTGATCGATGGCCTCGTCCAGCTCGTCACACCACCGGCGCAGCCGCTCGATGATCTCCTCCAACGGCTTCCCCACCTGAGCCGCCCATCCACGCAGGTACTGTTGATCATTCTCGTCGAGGTCGCTGAGAGCAGAGAGGCGTTGACGCGCCTTGGCCACCGGGTTCCAGTACGGCAGCGGCACCTGGGGATCCTCGATGGCGTGGATGGCACGCAAAGGACCGGCGAGGTCGATGGGGGCCCATGCCCGATCGGGTGGCTGGGGCAGCAACTTCCAGATCGATGCGGACCAGCCATCGACGTGGACCGGGCGATCCAGACCGGGCGCGAGCGGGACGGTTGGAGCCCGGAGGTTCGTGAACATCATGGCGACGCGAACCACATGGTCGACGCGGGAGGCTGCTGCCGCTCCGGCGGCGATCCGCACGACGACACCGGCGCTGTCGAGCCGATAGACGGCGTTCATGGTGTACTTGATCAGCTCGGCGTCCGTCGGATCGAGGCCCACGTCGTGGCACACGGCTGCCAGCGTCTTACGCAGCCGGGCCTGTTCGCTGGTGCTGAGTTCGGTCGCCACCGGTCGAGGTTAGCCGGCCGAGATGTCGGCGATGCGGTCGAGAACCCCGGCGATCCCGCTGTTGCCGGCATGTAGCCGGGCGAGTTCTGCCATGCCGCCCAGCCGGTCGAATGCCCGGACCGAGTCGATCTCGGCGGTCATGTCGATGGCCGTGTGCGCATACCGGTCCGCAACGCCGAGTTGGCCGTCGAGCAGGTATCCGCTGGCCAGCGAGATGGCATCGAAGGTTCGGCTGCGGGTCTCACCGGGTTGGCGTTGTTCATAGGCGAGCGCAGACCGTTCGATCGCCAGCGGCGCGTACTTCGCTCGATGCTCGGGGTGTGTGGCCAGGCACGTGTAGACCACGCCGGCGATGCCGTTGATGTCGGCCGGGGCGAGGAAAAACTGCGCCCACGACGGCACGGTATCGGCGTCCACTCGGGCCAGCTCACCTTCCGCGCGGGCCAGCGCATCACAAACCAGGTCGGCGCTGCCCAGTGTGGCGTATGCCCAAGCCTCATTGGCGTGTAGCACCGCGACCGAAACCAAGCAGCCGGAGTCCTGGGCGACGATCTGCCCGAGCTGCCATAGGCGTAGTGCCTCCTGGGCCCGTCCCTGGTGGATGCTGACCCGACCCAGCCGGTAGAACGCGCCCGCGATCAGCGGCAGGTCGTCGATCTCCCGAGCCATCGCCAACCCGCCAGTGAGATAGCGGCGCGCAGATCCGTGATCACCCAGATCGTGGCAGGCCCACCCCACCACCTGGTACATGTCCGACAGCGCCGCCTTGAGCATTCGCTCGTCCGCCTCGTCGGTGAACCGACTACCGAGCATGCCATGCGCCCAGCGCAGGTACGCCACAGCGGAGTCGCGGCAGGAGCCGCCACCGCGGTCGGCGTCGAAGCGGCGGTGCCGGTCACTAACCTCCCGCAGCATGGCAATGTGCTGGCGGGTGACCACCGGCGGCACACCGTCGGCTATTGGCGGATACTCCGGAAGCAGCCGAGCAAGCTGGGGCGGGACTGAACCGACCGCGAACGCAGCCAGCGCTCCGAGGAAATGCGGATGCGAGCTGGGATCGACCGCTGGTAGCCGGCTGGACTGCGCTACGGCCTGTGAGCTTGCGTCGGTGTAGGCCAGGCCCATCAGGCCGCGGTCGATACGGAATCCGTCTGCGATGCGTTCCAAGACCTCGTACGAGGCCACCTGCTGGCTACCCAGCATGATCGCGCGTACGCGGGTCTCCGAAAGGCCGGTCGCTCCCGCGATCGCCGAGCGGCTGAAGCCCCGCGATTTCAGGAAGCGGAACAGCCGCGTGACATCATGGGCGGCGAGAATCTCGCGCATCGGGCGCCCGTCATGGCTACCCGTACGCCACCAGTCCGGTTGGGGTTGCGGCCGTAGCGGCATCCTCGTCCCCATCCTCGTAGCTGCCGTCAGACGCAGCGTATCCGGACATTGACCAGCATTCGACCCCTCCGCCTCGCTGGGGTCCAGCGCGGACCCCTACGACGGTCTGGCCGCTCCGGCGGCAACACACGATCGTCGATGTTGACAGATGCCGCCGGTCCTCAACGTGGCCTGCTGCTTTCTGGCCGCGTCGGGCGGGTCCGCGACATCCACCAGCCGGGGTCCGGGGCGGATGCTGGGCGCCCGAACACCGCTCCCCTGCGGTCGAGGGCCAAGCGAACCCGTCCGTCTCGGACCCCCTCCAGTCACAACAGCGCGAGGAGTCGGTGGAGTCGACCCTGACGGCGTTTCACGCGACAGCTTGGCGGCTGGAAGCCGGAGCCGCCGGAGGAACACCGCTCCGTTGTCATGGTCGAGATGTCCAAGGAGGCGAAGCGTGCAGCGCGCGGGGCGGTGACCCGTGTGGTTGACACCCAACAACGTCTATTGTGGACGCTTGGCCAGCTCGCGGCGGGTACATCTACGCCATCGAGCATCAGGCGTAGAGGCGCACCACCGTCTCGGCGGCGCAGCACGGTTTCTCCTGGCCCTCGACCTCGACCACCACGCGCCCGACCACCTGGACGCCGCCCTGGACCTCGCTCACCTCGGCCAGCTCGACACCGGCCCGCACGCGGCTGCCCACCGGCAGTGGCGCGGGAAAGCGAACCTTGTTGATGCCGTAGTTGACGGCCATCCGGACACCGTCCACCCGGTACACCTCAGGGATCAGCGAAGCCACCAGCGACAGGGTGAGGAAGCCGTGCGCGACGGTCCGCCCGAACGGGCCCTGCGCCGCTCGCTCCGGGTCGACGTGGATCCACTGGTGGTCGCCGGTCGCCTCGGCGAAGAGGTCGACCTGCTTCTGGTCGACGAGATGCCAGTCGCTGTACCCCAGGTGCTGGCCGACGGCCTCGCGAAGGGAGCCGATCGACGGAAACTGTCTCATGCACTCAGAGTGTATGTTCTTAAGGCGTGAACGTCGATGGCCGGACGGCTCGGGCGATACGCACGCGACGCGCGGTTGTCGACGCGCTCCTCAGCCTCCTCGACGAGGGCGACCTGCGGCCGAGCGCGGAGCGCGTCGCGGATCGGGCGGGTGTGTCGCTGCGCGCGCTGTGGGCCAACTTCACCGACCTGGAGACGCTGTACGCCGCGGCCGGACAGCGCCAGCTGGAACGCCAGGCCGAGCTCAGCCGCCGCATCAGCCCCCGGCTGCCGTTGGCTCAGCGAATCACGGCGCTGTGCCGGCAGCGCGCCCAGGTGCTGGAGTTCCTGGCACCGGTGGCGCGCGCCGCGCAGCTGCGCGAACCGTTCTCGCCCCAGCTGCGCGCCAACCGCGCCCGGCAGTACGAGATCGCCCGCACGGAGCTGGCCGAGGTGTTCGCCGCCGAGCTGACGGCCGCCGGTGCGCAGACCGGTGAGCTGCTCGACGCCCTCACCGCCGCGACCACCTGGCGGGCCTGGGCGACCTTGCGCGAGGACCTCGAACTCAGCGTGACGGCCGCGCGGCAAGTGATGATACGCACAGTGCGCGCGTTACTTTCGGCGTCGTCAACGACCCAGTAGGATGCACTCCAAGTGCATGTTCTTTGAAGGGACAAGCCATGGCCCGAGTTGCCATCGTCACCGGCGCCGCCCGCGGAATCGGCGCGGCCACCGCCCTGCGGCTGGCCGCCGATGGGATGGACGTCGCCGTCGTGGACCTCGATGAAGCCGCCTGCAAGTCCACTGTGGACCAGATCACCGAGGTGGGTCGCCGGGCGCTCGGCGTGGGTGCCAACGTCGCGGACTCAGAGCAGGTCGCGGCCGCGGTGGCGCGGATCGCCGATGAGCTCGGCCCGCCGGCGGTCCTGGTGAACAACGCCGGCATCATCCGCGACAACCTGCTCTTCAAGATGACCGACGACGAATGGGACACCGTCCTCGCGGTGCACCTGCGGGGGGCTTTCCTGATGAGCCGCGCCGCCCAGCAGCACATGACGCAGCAGGGCTGGGGTCGCATCGTCAACCTCTCCAGCAGCTCGGCGCTCGGCAACCGGGGCCAGGCCAACTATTCCGCGGCAAAGGCAGGCCTGCAGGGCTTCACCAAGACGCTCGCCATCGAGCTCGGTCAGTTCGGCGTCACGGTCAACGCGATCGCGCCGGGCTTCATCGTCACGGACATGACCGCCGCGACAGCGGCCCGGATCGGCATGGACTTCGAGGACTTCCAGAAGGCCGCGGCGGCACAGATTCCGGTACGCCGGGTGGGGCGCCCGGAGGATGTAGCGCACGTCATCTCGTTCCTGGCCAGTGAAGGCGCCTCGTTCGTCTCCGGGCAGGTCATCTACGTGGCCGGCGGGCCGTTGTCATGACGGTCAGCGCCGACGACCTGCGCCGCCGGGTCCGCGAGCTCCTCGCCGTCCACGACCCGGCGACCATGGAGCGGCTGGCGTTCCTGCGGGCCAGGTTCGACGCCGGGCTGGCCTGGGTCAGCTATCCGGTCGGCCTGGGCGGGCTGGGCGCCCCGCGCGCCCTGCAACCCGTCGTCGACGCCGAGCTCGCCGCCGCCGGGGCGCCCGACAACGAGCCGCTGCGCATCGGCATCGGGCTGGGCATGGCCGCGCCGACCATCCTCCGGCACGGCACCGACGAGCAGCGCAAACGGTTCCTGCGTCCACTGTGGACTGGCGAGGAGGTGTGGTGCCAGCTCTTCAGCGAGCCCGGCGCCGGCTCCGACCTCGCCGCGCTCGGCACGCGGGCGGTGCGCGCCTTGTCCGGGCCGCAGGGCGAAGCCGCGCGGGACGGACTTGGCGTAGACGGCGACGACTGGGTTGTCAACGGCCAGAAGGTGTGGACCTCGATGGCGCACGAGGCCCGGTGGGCGATCCTGATCGCGCGCACCGATCCGGCCGTACCCAAGCACGAGGGCATCACGTACTTCGTGTGCGACATGACGGCCGAAGGCGTCGATGTTCGGCCGTTGCGGCAGCTCACCGGCGAGACGGAGTTCAACGAGGTCTTCCTCAACGATGTCCGGATCCCCGACGCCCACCGGATCGGCGGCGTCGGCCAGGGCTGGCAGGTCGCGCGGACCACGCTGATGAACGAGCGGGTGGCCATCGGCGGCGGCGCGATGCCACGCGAGGCGGGCATGATCGGTGTGGTCGCCACGACCTGGCGGGAGCGCCCCGAGGTGCGTACCGCCGGACAGCACGACACGCTCATGCAGCTGTGGGTGGCGGCCGAGGCGGCCCGGATCGCGGCGCAGCGGCTGCGGGAACAGTTGGCTGCCGGCCAGCCGGGCGCTGAGGGGTCGGCGGTCAAGTTCGCGTACTCCCGGCTGACGCAGGCGATCTCCGGCTTCGAGCTGGAGCTGCTCGGCGAGGAAGGGCTTCGCTACGACGACTGGGCGATGCGCCGACCGTCCATCGTGGACTGGTCGCACCGCTCGCCGGGGTACCGGTACCTGCGCGCCAAGGGCAACTCCATCGAGGGCGGCACCTCGGAGATCCTGGCCAACATCATCGCCGAGCGGGTGCTCGGCCTGCCGTCCGAGCCTCGGGTTGACAAGGACGTCGCGTGGAAGGACCTTCCGAGATGACCCTGCTCTACAGCGACGTCGAGGAAGAGCTGCGGGCATCGGTACGCCAGCTGCTCGCCGACCGCAGCCCGTGGCGGGCGGTGCTGGCTCGCGCCGAGAGCGACCAACCGTACGACCGGGCTCTGTGGCGGGCGCTCGCCGCCGGGGTCGGCTGTGCCGGGCTCGCGATCCCCGAGAAATGGGGCGGCGCCGGCGCATCGTGGCGGGAGGTCGCCGTAGTGCTCGAGGAGCTGGGTCGGGCGGCGGCGCCGGTGCCGTTCCTGGGTAGCGCACTGGCGACCGCGGCATTGCTCGCCAACAGCGAGACGGAGGCACAGACCGAGCTGCTGGCGGCGCTCGCCGCCGGCGACCGAACCGCGGTGCTCGTCATTCCACTGTCGACACCGCCGGCCGCGCCGGTGCCCGTGTCGGTCCGCGCCGGCGGTACGGCGTTGACCGGCACCGTGACCAGCGTGGCCGACGCGTTGCCGGCCGATGTCCTCGTGGTGCCCACCCCGGACGGCCTGTACGCGGTCGAGGCCGATCGCGCCACACTGACCCGGGTCACCTCGCTCGACCTGACCCGGCCGCTGTGCGACCTGCGGTTCGACCGGGCACCGGCCCGCCAGCTGGCCCCGGCCGGTGCCGTGCCAGCCGCCTGGGCCGCTGTCAAGACCACAGGCGCGGCACTCCTGGCGAGCGAACAGCTCGGCGTTGCCGAGTGGTGCCTGGACACCACGGTCGAGTACCTGAAGACCCGCCACCAGTTCGGCCGCCCGGTCGGGCAGTTCCAGGCGCTCAAGCACCGCCTCGCCGAGCTCTGGGTCACGATCACCCAGGCGCGAGCGCTCGCCCGGTACGCCGCCGGTTGCCTAGCCGACGACGACCCGGACACGCCGGTCGCCGCCTCGCTGGCCCAGGCGCACTGCTCTCAAGTGGCGGTGCGGGCCGCCGAGGAGTGCGTGCAGATGCACGGCGGGATCGGCTTCACCTGGGAGCACCCCGCGCACCTGTACCTCAAGCGCGCCAGGAGCGCCGCCATCGCGTTGGGTACGCCCGAACGCCACCGCGCCGCGCTCGCCGAGCTGGTCGACCTGCCACCGGCCGCTACAGGTGCAGCGTCAGCCCTTTGACCGCCTTCACGTACCGGATTGCATCTCGCCCAGCAGCTCGTGGCCGCAGCTCCGGCTGCGGGCCGCCCGCGCGCTCCTCGATGCGGGTCGTTCGCCGGCCAGCGTCGCGGTCGAGGTCGGGTTCGCCGACCAGAGCCACCTGACCCGCTGGTTCGTGCGTTCCTTCGGCATCACGCCGGCACGGTACGCCACCGCGTGACGCTGGGCTGTGCTTCCGGGTTCCGGCCGCTTGACCTCGTGCTCCTACGACCAGTCTGGCCCGCGTGCTTCGCCGAGCGGCCCAGACCGGTCGCCGCTTCGCCCGCTGGCGGCCGCTGGTGCTCAGCCGGGCCACAGGACGTGGGGTTAGCATGCGTTGTGCTCCGCCATCGCCGCCTCCTGGCCCTCGCCGCGCTGCTGCTCGTCGCGCCGGCTGGTTGCTCGGGCAAGCGCAAGACCGAGGCCCTGCCGCCCGGCACCGACCTGATCCGCGCCGCGGCCACGGCCATGCGAGAGGTCAAGACCGCGCACATCACGATCGAGGCCGAGGGCAACCTGGCACTGGTCCCGTTACGGCGCGCCGATGCCCGGCTCACCCGGGAGGGCAGCGCTCAGGGCACCGTCCAGATCGAGCAGAGCGGCGCGGGCGTCGAGTTCGCCTTCACGATCGTGGGGGGCAGCGCGTACATCAAAGGGCCGACGGGCGGGTACCAGAAGGTACCGCTCGCGTTCGCGGCCAGCGTGTACGACCCGTCGGCGGTCCTCGATCCCGACCGGGGCGTCGCACACCTGCTGGAGACCGCCACGGACGCCCGTACCGAGGCGCACGAGAAGGTCGACGGCGTGGACACCTACCGGGTGGCCGCCAAGTTCGACCCGAAGGCGGTCGAGGCGCTGGTGCCGGTGACGGGATCCGGGGTGACCGGCCAGCTCTGGCTCGGTGTCGAGCAGAAGCTGCCGGTACGGGCCCAGTTCCAGCTCCCGGACAGCGCGGGCGGCAAGCCGGCGATCGTCACGGTGCGGTTCAGCGAGTACAACCAGCCCGTGGACATCAGTGCGCCCTAGGCGCGGCCTCGCCCTGGGCGTGGCCGGCACGGCGGTGCTGCTGGCCGCGCTGGACGCCTACGTCGTGGTCACGGTGCTGGTACAGATCATCCGCGATCTGGGCCTGCCGCTGAACCGCCTGGAGCGCGCCACCCCGATCGTCACCGGCTACCTGCTGGGCTACGTGGCCGCCATGCCGCTGTTCGCCAGCCTGTCGGACCGGTACGGCCGCCGCGTGGTGCTCTACGGCTGCCTCGCCGGGTTCGCGGCCGGGTCCGCACTGACCGCGTCCGCATCCGGCCTGCCCATGCTGGTGGCCGGCCGCGCCCTGCAGGGGCTGGCCGGTGGCGCCCTGCTGCCGGTGACCATGGCGCTGGTGGGCGACCTTTGGGAGCAGCAGCGCCGGTCGGTCGCCCTCGGCGGCGTCGGCGCGGCCCAGGAGCTGGGCAGCGTCCTCGGGCCACTGTACGGAGCGGGCCTCGCCGCGCTCGTCGGATGGCGCGGCATGTTCTGGGTCAACGTGCCGCTGGCCGTGCTGGCCGCGATCGCGGTGCACCGGGCGGTCCCGAGGCACGCCACCAACCCGTCGGAACGCGGCCGGGTGGACTATCTCGGCGGTGTGCTGCTGGCCGTCGCGCTCGGGCTGCTTGTCGTCGGCCTCTACAACCCGGATCCGCAGCGGGCGGTGCTCCCGCCATGGGGCCCGGTACTGGTGGCCGCCGGCGTGGCCGTCCTCGTGGCGTTCGCGGTCCAGCAGGCCCGCTCGCGCACCCGGCTGCTCGACCTGGCCGGTGTCGACCGGCGCCCGTTCGTGGCGAGCCTGGCCGCGAGCTTCCTCACCGGTGCGGCGTTGATGGTGACGCTGGTCGATGTGCAGCTCATCGCGCAGACGCTGCTGGGCAAGGACTCCGTCGGCGGCGCGCTCGTGCTGGCCCGGTTCCTGGTAGCGCTGCCGGTCGGAGCGGTGCTCGGTGGTCTGTGCGTACCGCGGTTGGGTGAGCGCTGGGTGAGCGTCGCCGGCCTCGCGGTGGCCGCGCTCGGGTTCTTCCTGGTCGCCGGCTGGCCGCGAAACCTCCTCGCCGCCCACTACCCGCTCGGCCTGCCGCGGCTGGACACCGACCTGGTGATCGCCGGGCTCGGGCTCGGTCTGGTGATCGCGCCGCTGTCGTCGGCGGCGCTGCGGGCGGTACCGGCGGCGCGGCACGGTATCGCCTCCGCCGCGGTCGTGGTGACCCGCACGATGGGCATGCTGCTCGGCGTCGCGGCGCTGTCGGCCTGGGGCCTGCACCGGTTCTCCGCACTCACCGCCCACCTGGACACCCCGCTGCCGTTCGGGATGAGCCGCGAGGAGTACGCACAGCAGCTAGCCGCCTACACCGAGGCGGTACGGGCGGCCCTGCGCACCGAGTACCGGGAGATCTTCCTGGTCACGGTCGCCCTGTGCGTGCTCGGCGCCGTCGTCGCGCTGG
>WNFZ01003753.1_pt1 | contig 23194 bp, 20 predicted proteins | sample 5400081 | NCBI WGS metagenome assembly WNFZ01 (sample SAMN13153365, study PRJNA577476) | soil metagenome | isolation source: 80 cm soil or saprolite under grassland replicate 1 | place: USA:California | collected 2016-06-15
CGGCCGTCGGCGTGAATTTCGCTGACACGTACCATCGAGCAGGTATCCCGCACCCGATGATCGTGGGCGATCCGCCGGTTGTCGTCGGTTTCGAAGGAGTTGGCGAGATCGAGGAGTTGGGTCCTGGCGTCACCGGGTTTTCCGTCGGCGAACGAGTTTGTACCTGCCTTCCCCCACTCGGTTCCTATAGTCAGGAGCGCCTTTACCCGGCTGACAAGTTGATCAAGGTTCCAGAGGACTTGCCATTGGATGACGTTCAACTGGCAGGACTAATCCTGAAGGGGATGACCGCGCAATATCTCCTGCATCGAACGCACAAGGTGCAACCGGGAGATTATGTTCTGATCCACGCGGCTGCTGGCGGCATGGGCCATATCCTTTGTCCGTGGGCGCGGCATCTCGGAGCCACTGTGATCGGTACCGTTAGTACCGACGCGAAGGCCGAGATCGCTCGAAATCTCGGTTGTCATTACGTTATCAATTACTCGACCGAAGACTTCGTAGCTGTCACCCGTAAGATTACGGACGGAAAAGGCGTAGACGTTGTCTATGAGTCGATCGGTAAGGACACGCTGCAAAGGTCACTCGACTGCCTGCGGCTGGTCGGTATATGCGCAGCTTACGGCCAGGCGTCAGGCGTTCCCGATCCGATCAACCTCATCGAAGATCTGGGCGTTCGCGGGTCACTTTTTATCACCCGACCCGTGCTTTCGCATTACATGTCGAACCGAAGCGAAATCGACGCCGGAGCAAAATCGCTGTTCGATGCCGTCGCACAGGGGGTGGTAGCGAGCAACGTTGTCAAAACCTTTCCGCTTGGGGAGGCTGCAGCCGCGCACAAATTCATCGGTGGACGCAAGACAACGGGCTCGATCGTCATGCTTCCGTTCGAGTAAGCGGCCCCAAAAAGGCTGGCGAAACGCCTTCAGCCGCTTTGGTGATGACGTCACGACCGCCACCCGAGGCACTCAATCCACAGAAAGGGAATATCATGTCGATCATACGCCACGAAATTAGAAAGATATCAGACGAGAATCGCGGTCAGCCGATCATCAGCCAGGCAGTCGTTCACGGCGACGTCGCCTATTTCGCCGGCATCACCCCCAACCCGATTGTCGGCGATATCAAAACGCAGACTGCTCAAGTGCTGCGACGCGTCGATGAGCTTCTCAACCTCGCGGGAACCGACAAATCACAGCTACTAAGCGCCCAGGTCTGGATCGCTGACATGCGTCTGTTCGAAGATCACAATACTGTTTGGAACGAGTGGGTCGATCCGGCAAACCCTCCGGCGCGGGCTTGCCTCACGACCGACTTTTGGCGACCTGGGATGCTCGTTGAAGTTATGGTGGTTGCAGCCGTGCCATGAGCCATTGCAGTCTGAGAAGCTGACCAGTCAGCGCATGTGATGCCGGGATGTGTGCCTGACCGCGACCCGTCTGCTTGCCGTCTTCCTGCGTTCGATCAGCAAACAACGGGCACAGCCGATGCAGCTCCTGCGTCCTGGCTTCGGTCCATTTGGCGAACATGACGCACGTGCGGCCCGCCAAAGAGTCGACATAGCGGCTGCAATGAGTCTGCACGGAAACTGCTGCCTGAGCGCTTCGCCTGGTTCTTGTCAGATCGCAACTTAGCGAAGAATTGTGCGGGACTGGCGAGGCGCAGACCGCCGACCGAGCGATGGCAAGATAAAAGGGCGCGAGGTGCGCGGCGGTCGGGTGGCTGAGGAACGCAGGCACATCAAGCACTTCACACGAGGTGCGAAATAACGCGACAGCCTGCCGATTCGTCCAACCCATTGAGTCAGCGCCAGTTCAGGCACCTCGAGGCAGATGTCACGCGCTGACGCCGAAGCTCACACGGCTTCCGTTGCGACCGCCGTGTAGGTCCTGGCGTAGCACCGCGCGCACATCGGCCATTCTTTTGGCGGAAGTCCCGTGCGACAGTTCGCGCATGACGCGCACACGCACATCCAGAGTCCACGACCGCACAAGCGACGAGCCACTTGATGTGTACGACTATGCACGTCCGCGCGCACGTCGCTCGCGCCGCCCGATGCCGGACGACTCGACCAGCTGGACCGTGACCGACGATTGGCCCGAGGACGTGCCGGTGACCGAGGCCGAGATCGAGGTCTTCGAAGCCTGGTTCGGTGACCTGTTCGACGAGTTGTTCTCGACGCGCCACTGAGGGGAGATCACCATGACCGCTCCGGTTCGTGCCGCCCTTTACCTCCGGGTCTCGACCGGCCGGCAGGCGGACAACGACCTCTCCATCCCGGACCAGCGCCGCCAGGCCAGGGCCTATTGCGCGTCCCGCGGCTGGGAGATTGTCGCCGACTACGTCGAGCCCGGCGTCTCCGCGACCGATGACCGTCGGCCAGAATTCCAGCGGATGATCGATGCGGCGACGACCAAGCCACCGGCGTTTGACGTGATCGTCGTGCACAGCTTCAGCCGGTTCTTCCGTGACCAGTTCCAGCTCGAGTTCTATGTCCGCCGCCTCGCCAAGAGCGGCGTACGGCTGGTGTCGATCACCCAGGAGCTCGGCGACGACCCGATGAGCAACATGATCCGGCAGATCATGGCCTTGTTCGACGAGTACCAGTCCAAGGAGAACGCCAAGCACACCCTGCGGGCCATGAACGAGAACGCCCGTCAGGGTTTTTGGAACGGCTCCCGGCCGCCGATCGGTTACCGCATCGTGGAAGCCGCCGAGCAGCGCGGCCATCGCACCAAGAAGATCTTGGAGATCGACCCCATTCAGGCCGAGACAGTGCGGCTGATCTTCCGCCTGGCACGCGAGGGCGACGGCAGCTCGGGGCCGATGGGCGTCAAGTCGATCACCAAGCATCTGAACGCCGCCGGCGTCCGCACTCGCGACGGCGGACGGTGGGGCCTCGCGGCCGTGCACGACGTGCTCACCCGTACGACCTATATCGGCCGCCACCGGTTCAACACCAGGTTCTGGAAGACGCGCGAGCGGAAGCCCGAGGCCGAGGTGGTCGAGATGACCGTGCCGCCGATCATCGACACGGCCGAGTTCGAGGCCGTGCAGGCTCTCCTCAAGACGCGCAGCCCGGCGCTGACGGCGCCGCGCATCGTGAGCGGTCCAACACTGCTCACGGGCATCTGCTTTTGTGCCGGCTGCGGCATGGCCATGACGTTGCGGACCGGGAAGGGAGGGCGCTACCGGTATTACACCTGCTCCACCAAGGTCCGCCAGGGCGAAACCGGTTGCCTTGGTCGCACTTTGCCGATGGATAGGCTCGACCGCGTTGTGGCCGATCACATCGAGCAGCGCCTGCTGCAACCCAAGCGTCTCGAGCAAATCTTGTCGTCCGTGCTCGACCGCCGCGAGGAGCGCGCGGAACGCCGATCGGCGCATATCGCCGAATTGCGCAAGCGTGTGTCCGAAGCCGACGCCAAGCTCAAGCGGCTCTACGACGCCATCGAGAACGGTATCACCGATCTCTCCGATCCGATGCTGAAGGACCGAATTGCCGAGCTCAAGGCGATCCGCGACCAGGCCCGCGCTGACGCAGAGCGGGCCGAGGACGCGATCGAACGGCTGGGGCCGAGCATCACGCCGCAGGCACTCACGACGTTTGCCAGGCAGGCCCGCAAGCGCATGCGGACCGACAGCGGCGGCTACCGCCGCGACCACCTCCGCGCGCTCGCCCAGCGCGTCGAGGTCGATGCGAAAGAAGTTCGCATCATGGGATCGAAGAGCGTGCTGCTGCGTACGCTCGTCGCCACCTCAAGCGCAAAAACGGCGGATTTTGGCGTGCCCAGTTTTGTACCGAAGTGGCGCGCCCGACAAGATTCGAACTTGTGACCTCTGCCTTCGGAGGGCAGTTCCTTAGGTTTGCGGTAGGTTGCGCCGGTTTGCGCGGTGTGGATAAGTGCCTAGCTTTTCAATGTTATCCAATTGAATGTTTTTGCGCTCGCTTGCTTGGGCTTGTGACGAGCTGGTAGCTATGTGGTAGCTGACGCCAAGCAACGGGCATAGCGGCATGGCAGCGCGCCCTCGGATCGGATTGCGACAGGTACGCGCACTGCAGCCCGGCCAAACGCTTTGGGATCCATCGCTTCCGGGTTTTGGCGCGCGACGGCAGCAAGGTGAAGCTATTGCCTATGTGCTGAAGTACCGGACAGCGGAAGGGCGCCAGCGGTGGTTCACCATAGGCCAGCATGGCGCGCCTTGGACCCCCGAGAGTGCGCGCCAGCAAGCGAGACAACTCCTCGGCGACGTCGCGCGAAAGGCCGATCCCGCCGCCGAAAAACGGGCAGCGCGAAAGGCTCAGACCATCTCCGAACTTTGTAATCTATATCTCGCGGATGCCATTGCCGGACGGCTCATGACCCGGCGTCGGTCAGCAAAGAAGACCTCGACACTCGCTACTGATCGGGGTCGCGTTGAACGTCACATCAAGCCGCTGCTGGGCCGTCGGACCGTGGGCGCTGTCACGCGCGAAGATGTCGAAGCCTTCATGCATGATGTCGCGGCCGGTAAAACCGCCAGCAGGACCAAAACAAAGCCCAGGGGACTTGCTCGCGTTCGCGGCGGCAGAGGCACCGCCACCCGTACCGTAGGATTACTGGGTGCAATTTTCGCTTATGCGGTCCGACACCGAATGCGTGCCGATAATCCGGTGCATGGCGTTACACGGTTTGCAGATGGTAAGCGTCATCGACGGCTTAGCGACGATGAATACAAAGCTTTGGGTGACGCACTCCGTCAGGCGAATACTGAGAATGTGTGGCCGGCTGCTATAGCGGCGGCCCGCTTCCTTGCCCTCAACGGTTGGCGAAGCGGAGAGGTATTAGGGTTGCGTTGGGATGAAATCGACCTAGCTCGTCGGACGGCAACACTCGGCGACACGAAAACCGGTCGAAGTGTGCGTCCGCTCTCCCATGCAGCCTGCGATGTGATGCGAAATCTTGCGCGCTCGGGTGACTTGGTATTTCCCGCAACGCGGGGTAGCGGTGATGTAGTCATGTCCGGCTTCAAAAAGTTGTGGAAGCGAATTGCCAAGCTCGGCGGATTGCCGTCTGACGTGACGCCGCACGTCTTGCGGCACAGCTTCGCGAGCCTCGCCGCGGACCTCGGTTACAGCGAGCCGGTTATCGCCTCGCTTGTCGGGCACCAAGGACGCTCGACTACTTCCAGGTATTTGCATTCGGCGGATCGTGTCTTGCTCGCGGCTGTAGATGCAGTATCGAACCGCACAGCGGAGTTGATGGGCGAAGAAAGAACAGCGCGCCAAATGATAGAACTGAAGCGCGCCAGCCGGTGAGTCCAGCAAGGTGGCGGCTCCCACACTCATATCCGCGCTCAATTACCACTTGCAAAGGCTTGGGCTGAGCGAGGCCGACCGAGCACACCTAGAGAGATGGTTCGCGGTGGTGCGGGACCCCGCGTGGAAGAAATTAGCGGCCTACATTATGAGGTGTGGTGAACTGCCTCAGGTCGTCGAGGGCCCTTACTCTATTTTCATCAGTTCGGCCCTTCGCGCTCGGCAATTTGCGGAGAGCCAGAAGGATAGTCCCGCCATACAGAGGAAACTAAAGGAGCAACACGAGCAGCAGGAGCGCTCAGACTTGCTCGCACTCGCTGAGAAGATCGATGACGTGGTTCGGCATCGCCAGTCCTGCAGGAAAGCTCAACACCCGCAGCGGGTACCATCGCCGACGGGTCCACTGCCCGACCTACCCCAGGAAGCAGAAGCGAAACGGTCCCTAGAGTGGCTTAGGCGAGAGGCGCACAGGATCCGGCAAGTTGCCGAGAAAGTCTCCGCGGGCGAGCCGAATTGGGACTGGGGCCCGATCCCCGTCCGCGTCAGCAGGCAGAGTGGTGGAAAGGGAAAGCGCAATCAGTCACGAAAACTGGGTGTGTTCATGCAGCGGATGGTCAACTGCATGTACCAATGGTGTGGGCAGCCTCGCCACGATGCCGTTGCCACGATCACGAACATTGCGTTTCCGGATGCTGATGTGGTGGCGGAAGATGTCCGTTCGGCCTGCAGGCCGACGACACGGACAGCCAGGCGGAAGCGGTGCACTCAACCAATGAAATGATCTAAAAAATTGGGGCGTGTGCCCCGCGGTCAAACTGCCAATCTGGGATATCAAATCACCGCAAGCGCTTCCATTAGAGCGCAAACGTGAAAGGTCGCGCGGTGATCCCCGAAGATCCTAATGCGCTCTTAACGCGCCCCAAGACGGCCGATGCACTAACTGAGGCGGGCTACCCTATTAGGCCGGGAACGCTCGCAACTAAGGCGACGCGCGGCGGAGGGCCACCCTATCGAAAGTTTGGAGCGCGTCCGCTGTACCGTTGGGGCGACGCGCTGCTGTGGGCGAAGGGGCGCCTGAGCGCGCCGCGGCGGTCAACGTCCGAAGGCGATGCGCCGCGTCCGCCGCAGCGCGGCGTGCGCGCCCGGCACCAGCACAGCTTATTTCGTCAGGACTACCAATGCGCAATCAGCCGACTCGACCTCGGTCGAGCCTGCCCAGCCTCAGATTGCTGCAGGAGCGGCCCCATGAACGGCAGTCGGCGGATGAGCACTACGGTTCACAGGGTGGAAGCACGGTTCACAGGGTGGAAGCGCCACTGATCGGCAACGGACGACTTGACACAGATGCCGACGAGGCGAGGCCACCCGCATTCACGGACGAAGCGCTCGCACTGCGCTTCGCGGACAAGCACGCCAGCAACCTTCGTTATGTCGATGTATGGGGACGGTGGCTCACGTGGGACGGAATACGCTGGCAGTTCGACGACACGTTGGCGGCATACGATTTGGTGCGCGAGACCTGCCGCATCGCATCGGCCGAGTGCAATAGGGAAAACGTTGCCGCAGCGCTGGCCTCCGCGAAGACCGTGGCGGCCGTCGAACGACTAGCCCGATCTGATCGTCGTTTGGCGGCCACGGTCGATCAATGGGATGTCGATCCTTGGTTGCTTAACACGCCCGGCGGAATTGTAGATTTGCGGTCAGGCAAAAAGTTTGCCCATCGAGCAATTGCCTACATGACAAAAATTACCGCCGTCGCGCCGCAAGAGGGGCCAACGACCGTGTGGGAAGCATTCCTCCGACGTGTGACTGGGGGCGACGACAAAATACTGGCGTTCCTCAGACGAATGGCTGGGTACTCACTCACCGGGTCGACAAAGGTGCACGCGCTCTTTTTCATGTATGGCGCGGGCGCAAACGGCAAATCTACGTTTATCAACGCATTAACTGGGTGTCTGGGTGAGTATCACCGGACGGCACCCATCGAGGCTTTCATCGCGTCCGCACAAGACCGACATCCGACGGATTTGGCTGGCCTGAGGGGCGCGCGTCTAGTGACAGCCGTGGAGACCGAGGAAGGTCGCCGGTGGAATGAAAGCAAAATCAAAACGCTCACCGGCGGCGACAAAATCGCGGCGCGATTCATGCGGCAGGATTTCTTCGAGTTCGTGCCGCAATTCAAACTGCTGTTTGCCGGGAACCATAAACCAGGCCTCCAATCGGTCGACGAGGCCATTCGACGTCGTATCCATTTAATTCCCTTCACGGTCACCATTCCCCCAGCGGAACGGGACGAAGCATTGGGCGAATGCCTCCGTGCCGAGGGGCCTGGCATTCTCGCCTGGGCGATTGCGGGCTGCTTGGAATGGCAAGAGCACGGTCTCGCACCGCCTGAAGCCGTCACCGCTGCAACGGTTTCCTACCTTGAGGCCGAAGACGCCATTGCGGCTTGGATCGATGAAAGATGCCAACGCCGCTCGGACGCCTGGGAGAGTTCGAGCATGCTATTCGCTTCGTGGAAGGATTGGGCCGACAAGGCAGGCGAGCCTGCCGGAAGCATGAAGCGGTTTGTGCAGTGCCTCGAAAATCGTGGATTCAAATGGCGGCGCCAGGCAACTGCGCGCGGCTTCGACGGACTTGCGCTCTTGCCGTCGGCAGAAGGTGACCGATGACGCATGTGACGGGAGCCCCCCTTATGGACGTTACGCGCGCGCGTGACGGCTCGATATGGACTTGCCGTCACATGCGTCATCCCGTGCTTGCTGGGAAGAGTGAGCGACAAGAAGATGAAGACGAGCAACACGCCAGAAGTTTTTGTGCCGACCTTCATTCTGTTCCGAAAATCAATCGGTTAATGCCCAATTTGACTGGAACACGAGGGACAGCGCCACTGTGACATTCGCCCCGCCGGTTTCAGGAAACCCTCGCGGGCCTTATGAGGCCTCGCGTCAGCGGGCGCGGTTCAGCGCCGAGTTCATCTCGGCGTTGTTAAGAGACTTTCGGCAAGGCGGCCCAAAGGCGATCGAGCGCGTGCGTCGGACGCAGCCAGGGCAATACATGAAGATTTGCGCGCTTTTGATTCCCAAGGAGATGAAAGTCGCGCATTCCACGGGAGTAAAGGACTGGACGGACGCAGAGCTAGAGGACGCGATTGTCGTCCTCAAGGATATGATGGCGGCTCAAGCCAGTAAGGCCGCAAAGTTAATTGATGGAATTGCGGAGCCCGCCGCGCTCCCGGCACCCGAGGCGCAGTCCATCGGGGCTGGGCTTGAGTCAAAGCGCCAGCGCAGGCCGAACCGATCCGCGGTCGGCCCGCGGGAGCGCAAGCCGAGGAAGCGCGAGGGAGGAAGAGGATGAATAATCGTCAGGACGCCGTCTTAAGAGAGCTTAGGTACTGCCCGTTCGACCTGAAGCCTGGCGCTAACGGGCGCGTCCTCATGTGGTGGCGCGAAGAAAAGACGTGGATTGCAGCGTTTTCTTCCCTACAGGCCGCGCACGACTTCATTATCGGTCTTGAAGAGGGCTGGCCTCGCAATCCCGGTTGGGACCGCTCCGACACGAGCATAGACTTAAAGCCGGCGCTCTACGAATATCGAGAGAAGAACGGGAAATTTCCCCAGTTCGAATTTTCCGAAAGCTCGAACGTATTCGATCTCTACATGCCCCTCGGCCTCGGCCCTGAGGCCCTGTCTCGCCTGATCTATTATGAGGCATACGTCAATTGGGTCTACGTCGATCAAGACTTAGGTTCTTTCTGGTGGCGGCTGGGGCTTGGAGCCGGAGCTCGTCGCGCGCATTGCGCCAGTGATGACGGAGATCTTGCTGCGCACGAACAAGCATCAAGTCGAACTCGAGCGTGCTCTCGATCAGCGGCTAAGGGACGAGGGCTTCACATGGTCATTGAAGGGATAGCGGAACCTGCTGCATTGCCGGCCCCTGAGCTTGAACCCCAGCGCAAGCGTCCAAACCGGCTGCTCGAGCACGCCGACACCGCGGTTGGCCCGCGGGAGCGCAAGCCGAGAAAGCGCAAGGTGCCACCGCCATCGGGCGGGTGATCTCCACGTTTTGCCGGGTTCCGAAACCACCGAGCAACCGGCGCTACCGTTGCACATGCATGCTTCGCCCGGAAGGGAAGAGTGAACATGGATTGGAAGACGCACAACCCTGATGGCGCGTGCAAGAAGTGCGGCGGGCCTTGCCAGCGCAAGTACACCTACGACGCGGACGGTAACCTGGTGGACGGCTGGTACTGGTCTTTGATGGAGGAGACCTTTCAGAAGGCCGTCGGGATCTTCCGCAGTGCCGGAAACGAGGCGGCCGTGGCGATCGCCCAGCGGCTCGTCGAAACCGCGGATGACGTGCCGGCCGAGCTGGTGCAGCGGCAACAAGATTTTTGGAACGAGATCGCCGAATTTGACGATCTCAACGATGTCCCCGATGCCATGTGGGCTATCCCTGGGGACATCCACAACCAGATGATCGCGGAGATCGGGCGGAGCACATACGTGCCACCAAACGCGACGGCCTTCATTACGGAGTTCATCCGCCGTGTCAACGAGGCACAGCGGGCCCGGCCGTGGATCTGGCCGCTGCAACAGGCACTGACATGAACATTGATTGGCAAGCCTTCTCACGGATGCGCAGCTAGACCAGGCCATTGCCGCGATCCGGGCTGTGTTGGACGCGAGAGCGGCCGAAGCGGCGAAGGTGATTGAGGCAAGGGCCGAGCCTGCCGCGCTCGTCTTTGGCCATCCGCTGGCCTCATCCTCGGCTGCGCACCTGAAGTTATGGAGCTAATGCTCGTCTAATTGGCGGGAGGCCGAAGCGGAGAGCACGATCCGACCCCCTTCGCCGGAGCCGAGCCATTAACCTTGCGACGGAGTGCGGCATCGCAAGCGGCAGCAATGAACAAACGCGCCGGCCCGAGCCCCAAGGTCAATTCCTCTTGAAGCGGTCGGGCGCCATTTCGGTGTACCTGACCGTGTGCTGAATGTTCTTGTGCCCCAGGTAGTGCTGCAGGGCCCGTGTGTCGTGACCATCGTTCGCGAGCTTGAACCCACAGGCATGGCGAAGCATGTGTGGGTGGATCGCGAATGGCATCTTGGCGACCTCGCCGACGCGGAGGATGAGTCGGTGGAAACCGATGGGGCTGATCGGGCCCGCCGCGCTCGGCTGACTTCCCTCGCATTGCCCTTGCTCACACATTGTAATTGGACACTGGTCTCAAAAAGACCATTATGAGAAAACTCTCGGTTCGATCCAAGGAAATTCCCCAATGAATGCAGCAGCGAGCAGCGTCGCGCCAACCCCTCAAAAGAGAACAGTTAGCCGAGGTCGCCGCCCCAACGCGCATTACCGCCGCCGTGAGTACCTCACGGAGAAGGAAATCGAGCGGCTCATGAAGGCTGCCGGTGACAACCGCTATGGGCACCGGGACGCGACCATGATTTTGTTGGCTTTCCGGCACGGGCTGCGTGCGTCGGAGCTTTGCTCCCTGCGATGGGAGCAAGTGGACCTTGCCCATGGTCGGCTGCATGTGTCCCGCGCCAAAAGCGGCATTCCCTCGGTCCACCCCCTCACGGGGACAGAACTCCGCGCCCTGCGCCGCCTCCAGCGTGAACAGGAGCAGCCTGGGCGCTACGTGTTCATGTCCGAGCGGGGGACACCCATGAGTGCCGTTGGGTTCCGGCGTATTACAAGGCTCGGTGCGGCCGCGAAGATGCCATTTCAAATTCACCCGCACATGCTGCGGCATGCGTGCGGGTACAAGCTGGCGAACCAGGGCGTGGACACTCGCAGCCTGCAACACTACCTCGGCCACAAGAACATTCAGCACACCGTCCGCTACACCGAGCTTTCACCCGACAGGTTCCGCGACTTCTGGCGAGATTAGCGTGGACGGGCGTGATTGGCAGGTTCAGCGGCCCGCACGCCAGTCGGCGGCCACGGCGGGTCGGGACTAGCACGGTACAGCGCATCGGAATTTTGTTGAAGGAAGCACCGCCTTCGTCGCCCAGGTTCTAAGTGTCATTGACGGGCTCATGAGGAGGCCCCCGGTAGGGGGGAAGCGCGAAAATCGAATTTTACTCCTGCCATGACCCCCGGATGGCTGGCAAAAAATGGTTTCTGGGGTGGCCTTGTTTGAGGAGGGGTGAGTCGAAAAAATTTTGGCGGTTATTTTTTGATTTCTGGGAGGCTCGGCGCTAAGTGGTCAGTTTGATTGCGGCACGTGAGTTTTAAGAATCCAAATACGCCGACAGTGAAGCCGGAAGCCGAGGAGGATTGGGGACTGTGACCGACCTCTTACTCCGACAAGAACAAGCGAGTCGCGCCGGCGCTCAAGGCGATGACGATTACGATGTCATCGGTACTGACGGAATCATCATCGGGCGCATTTTTAAGGCCACCACATCGCCTACGGGGACACCATGGATGTGGACGCTGGCTTACGGGGATCACGAGGACCGAACGCCCACGCACGGCTATGAGGCCACGCGCGAGGCCGCCATGGCCGCGTTCGCTAAAAGTTGGTGACGAGAGTGAACCTACCGGCGACAACGGTGTCGCGCCCGCGGTCGCCTGCGGTTGGATCATCCCTTGATGCAGATGAGGGGCCGCAGCCGCGCCACGCGGCGGGCCAGGCCCGCTTGCTCAGCCGCCGCCACGACGACTCCAACGTCCTTGTAGGCGCCCGGCGCTTCCTCCGCCACGCCGCGCGAGGAAGGACTGCGGATCACGATTCCCTGGGCGGCCAAGTCATCGACGATCTTGCGGCCGCTCCATTGCTTGAGGGCGGCGTGCCGCGACAAGGCGCGACCTGCGCCGTGGCACGCGGAGCCGAAGGATTTCGTTTCGCTGGACGCTGCCCCGACCAGGATATATGAGCTCGTGCCCATGCTGCCGCCGATGAGCACGGGCTGGCCGGTGGGGCGAAGCGCTTCGGGCAGATTGGCATGCCCGAGGCCGAGCGCGCGGGTCGCGCCCTTGCGGTGAACGAAGAGTTTCTTCGGCTTGCCATCGACCACATGAGATTCGGCCTTGCACGTGTTGTGCGAAACGTCGAACATCAGATCGAGCGCGGCGTTCGGGAAGAAGCGTCGGATGACCTGCCGCGCGTAATGACCGAGGATTTCCCGATTGGCCAGCGCGCAATTGACCGCCGCACGCATGGCGCCGAGATAACGTTGGCCAACATCCGATTCGATCGGTGCGCACGCGAGTTCGCGGTCGGGTAAGTCGATCCTGGCCTCTTTCGCCGCGATCGCCATTTCCTTCAAATACTCGCTGCCGATCTGATGGCCGAGACCACGCGAGCCGCAGTGAATGGTGATCACCACGTCGTCCTTGGACAGATGGAAGGCTTCCGCCGCGGCAAGATCGAGGATGTCGGCGACAGCCTGCACTTCGAGGTAATGGTTGCCCGACCCGAGCGTGCCCATTTCCCGGCGCTGACGCTCCTTGGCCCGTTCGGAGACGTAGCCGGGCTTCGCACCCGTCTGTATACCGCCTTCCTCGATGCGTTGGAGATCGCGCTCCTCGCCCCATCCGCGTTCGACGGCCCAGCGTGCACCGGCGGTCAGCATCGCGTTAATGTCGGCGTCATCGAGCGTAATGGCGCCTTTGCTGCCGATCCCGGCCGGAATCTCGCGGTAGAGCGAGTTGGCAAGTGCATGTTGCACGGGCCGAGTCTCGGCCAGCTTGAGCCCGGTCAGTATCGTGCGCACGCCACATGAAATGTCGAAGCCGACGCCGCCGGCCGAGACCACGCCGCCGTCGTCGGGATCGAAGGCCGCAACACCGCCGATCGGAAAGCCGTAGCCCCAGTGGGCATCGGGCATGACATACGACGCGGTGACGATGCCCGGAAGCGCCGCAACGTTTGCCGCCTGGTCGTAAACCTTGTCGTCCATGCCGCGGATGAGCTCTTCGTCGGCGTAGATGATCGCCGGCACACGCATCGGACCCTTCGGCTCGATGCGCCAGGTCATTGCGTCAACACGTGTGAAGCGTGCTGGATCCATTGGTCGCACCGATCTCAGACATCCACCACACAACTTGCAGACCAGAAGCCGTCAGCATCTTGGGCAACGCGTAATGCAGTGTAGGTTGCCCCTTTCGGCTCGCAGACCGGAGCATGTCGCTTGGCATCGGCAGGCTCGCCCCACAGCGTGCCACTCAGCCGCGTGTCCTCGATGTGCACGGCGAAGCGTCCGAACACCATGTGCCGTACCGCTATCTCGTAGATAATTGCATTGAGCCACTCGACCAGGAGAAGCTCGATGTCCGGCGCGTCGCACGCGACTTCGACGCGAGTCTTCGGCGCAATCGGCGCATCCGTGATCACCGCCGTTAGCGCGAGAGCCGCCCCCTCGAAGGCCTCGGCAACCGTCGATCCGAAGCCGCGGATGCCAACATCGGCATCGTGGGAAAACAGTTCCCAGCCGATTGTTGGCGCGACACCCACCGTTGAATTACCAGCCATTTTTTTTGGAGCGAGCGTCATTCGCTTGCGCGCCTTGGGAAACGCAGGTTCTTACCGGGGAACCCGTCGCCTTGGTGGGAGTTCCGCCGCCCGGCAAAAAATTATCGTCGGAACGTCGAAAATCAACGGGTGTTGCGCGGCGGAGGACCACACACTCGCCTTCTGCACGCGCGCGGCCAAGCGGCCGCCCTCGCGGGTTATGTAGCGGAAGATCTCTTTAAGCATCCTTTGCCCGGCTGGGCTAGTGGCGCTGACCATTTGCAGGTCGCAGCCCTGCTCATAGACCTTCCTGAAATGCAAGCCGACGTATTGCGAGATGACGGACACGAACGCGCCGGAAAACTTTTGACGCAGCACGAGCGCAAGGTCCACGAAGTGACGGCGCGCCTCTCGAACGTCGCCACATGGATGCTTCCGAGTTCAAGAGTTTGATGGAAGCCCCGACTGAACGGCCGGGCTCGAACGTCGAGATACGCTCAACCATCATTCGCGGAAGGCTTGCTCCGCCTCGCATCGAAGCCTGTCCTCGTGGTCGCGATAGCGGGGTGAGAAGTAGAAGGGGACAAATCGGGAAACACCTGCTCGCTCGCTTTGCGATGTCACCGGCCTGACGCGCAGTGAGATGTCGCCTTTGTGCAGCAACTTCGGCATCCATTTCGAGGAACGGCGCCTCCATAAAGAGCTGATCAGCCCCGCGCGCCAGCGCGACGATCCCATTGATGTTCGTTTCGTGGTAGGCAGCGTCCACCACATGATGCCCCGCGTCGGCCGCGGCTTCTTTGTCTTTTTGGTCGTCCCGCTAGACCCACCCCCAGGAAGTTCACGCGGCGGGCGCGGTCGGCCCGGCCGGGACGGTCGAACGGTTGACACCGCGCCAGAGCATGGTCACCCAAATGAGCAACGTGGCGACGCCGAGAACGCCTGCGATCGGCCGTTCGAAAAAGGCAAGGAAGGCGCCATCCGATTTGATCATGGAGGTCATGAAATTTTGCTCCAACATTTCGCCAAGCACGAGACCAAGGATCGCCGGCGCGATCGGGAAGCCGTTCTCTTCCATGATCCAGCCCAGCACGCCGAAGACCAGCATCATGATGACGCCATAAATGGAATTCGTCATCGCGTAAGAGCCGACGATGCAGAACAAAAGGATGACCGGTATGAGTATGTTGCGGGGCACGCGCAGTATTTGCTTGCTCGACTTGATCGCTGCCCATCCGAGCGGAAGCATCAATAGGTTTGCCAGAATAAAAATCAGGAACACCGCATAGATGAATTGCGGATTTTGCAGGAATACTGTCGGCCCTGGATTCATGCCTTTCATGTAGAGCACACCGATGACGATAGCCGTGATGGAATCGCCCGGGATCCCGAACACGAGCGCGGGAATCCAGGCGCCGCCGAGCGCCGAATTATTGGCGGATGTGGCGTCAACAATGCCCTCAATATGGCCGGTGCCGAATTTCTCCGGCTCCTTCGAGAATTTTTTCGATATTGCGTAGGAAATCCAGGCCGCGATGTCGGCGCCGGCGCCAGGCAGGGCGCCGATCAGCACGCCGATAGCCGAGCCGCGAATGAAATTGAGCCAATAGCGCTTCCAGACATTCCAGACGCCGAGGAAGATATTGCCGATCTTCTGCGTCAATACCGCGCCGCGCTGGTCAATTGCGACGACGCCTCGCATCAGTTCGGACACTGCGAACATTCCGATCATTGCTGGAATGAAGCTGATGCCTTGCAGGAGTTCGACACTGCCGAAAGTGAAGCGCGGATAGCCAGCGGCCGGATCGATGCCGATGCAGTTGATCGCCAGCCCGAGCAGCAGCGATACGATGCCCTTCAGCGGGGCGTCGGTTGCGATGAAGATCGCACAGGTGAGTCCGAGCAAAGCGAGCCAGAAATATTCAAAAGACGAAAAGTGAATAGCGAATTCCGCCAGCGCGGGTGCGCAGATAATGAGAACGACGACGCCGGCAAGCCCGCCGGTCACGGAGAACACAAGATTGACCCCAAGGTTAAGGTCAAGCTCGCCCTTTCGCGCCATGGCATAGCTCTCGTCCGTGTAGGCAGCCGAGGCCGGCGTACCGGGCATGCGCAGCATCGCGGCGGGAATGTCGCCGGCGAAAATTGCCATGGCGGTCGCGGTGACGATGGCGCCGAGGGCAGGGACCGGTGGCATGAAAAACGTGACGGGGACGAGCAACGCCGTCGCCATGGTCGCGGTCAAGCCGGGCATCGCGCCGACGAAAATGCCGAACGCCGACGACGCCAGGATCACCCACAGAACGAATGGGTCGAAGACAAGCTTGGTCGCCGCGATCAGGACGTCCATGAGGCCCTCACAGGATCGCGTTCAGCAAGCCGCGCGGTAGCGGCACGCGCAACATCGTCGAGAAAAACCAATGGATGGCGATCGTCGTCACGATGGCGGTCAGGATGGCTGGAACGGGCCGAACGCCCAGCCAGACGAACAATGCCAGCAGGAACACAAGCGCGATCGGAATGAAGCCAATCGCGTCAGAAGCAAGGATATAGATAAGCAGCAAAGCCAGAGTCAGAAAAAAACTCGTTACCCGCCGGGGATCGCGCGTCCATGGCGCGAGCTCGAGCCATGGCGCGCCGGCGCGCCGCGCGGCAAGTCCATTCCGCACGAGCGCAGCGCCGCACAGGATGAGGCCCGTGCCGAGAATGCGTGGAAACAGTGACGGACCGTATGGCTGGCCAGGGAAGTCTGGAAAAGTCAGCGTCAACGTCATCATCGCGAGCGAGAATACGATGAGCGCGAGGCCGGAAAGACTGTCGTTGGCGCGCAAGGATGAACCGCGGAAAGGAAGGGGTGGTTCCGGCGAGCCTGCTCAAGCCCGCCGGACGGAAGATGGTGCGATCAGGTTTTGGCGAGACCCGCAGCCTTCATCGCTTCGCCCATTTTCTTGTCACTCTCGTCCATGAATGCCGCATAACGGTCGGCGTCGCCCCAGATCACGCCGAAGCCGCGCGACGACATGAAGTCCTTGTACTCTTTCGAGTCGTAGACTTTCTTCAGCGCCGCCGTGAGCTTCGTGGCAATCGGCTGCGGCAGCCCTTTCGGGCCGGCAAAGCCGCGCCAGGCGCCGGTATCGTAATTGATGCCCATCGCCTCCCGCAGCGTCGGCACATCGGGGAATTGCGGATTGCGCGCCTGCGCCATGATCGCGAGGCTGCGGGCCTTGCCGGCCTCGATCATCGCACGCGCCTCCGGGACGGAGCAGGTCACGATATCGATGCCGCCCGCGGCCAGGTCTTGCATGGCGGGTGCGGCGCCGTTCGAAGGGACCCACGGCACATGACCGGCCTTGAGTCCCATCGCCGTCAGCCACCCGATCAATGCAAGATGCCAGATGCCGCCCTGGCCGGTACCCGACGCCTTGAATTTGCCGGTCGGCGCCGCCTTGATGGCGTCGGCGAGTTCTTTCACCGTCTTGTATGGCGAGTCGGACTTGACCTGTATCCCGGGCGGATCCTCGTTCATCAAGGCGAGCGGGGTGTAGCTCCTGGGCGTGAGATCGGTCAGCCCCTGCCAATGCATCATCGCGATCTCGACCGTGATGATGCCGAGCGTGTAACCGTCGGGCGCAGCAGTGGCGATCGCCGAATGACCGACAACTCCCGAGCCGCCGATGCGGTTGACGACACTAACCGGTTGGCCGAAATCCCTTTCAAGCAACGCCGCGACGATGCGTGCGGTGGCGTCGGTGCCGCCGCCCGCGCCCCACGGGCAGATGAGTTGGATCGGCCGGGTGGGATAATTCTCTTGGGCGAACGCTTTTTTCAGACCGAGACTAGCACCGGCTACGGCACATGCGGTCGTAGCCGCGAATTGCCGGCGTGTAATCCTTGTCATGACGTTCCTCCCGTGGCGGCCGCTGAATGGCCGCTCGTTGTTGACGCTATGCTACGCTTGGCCGCGCGGCGCTGACAAGCGCGCGAGATCTTGCCAAGTGCGTGCCGCGCTTGGAGTGGCCTGGCATTGAGCTAATCTAACCACGGCTGGAGGAGGGGTCTGGCTAGTTTTAACTGTCTCAAAATGCCTTCCCGCGGGACCCCTCTTTGCTGTAGGCAGTCCTGCATCTGCTGCTCCGCATCTTTCCAAGACATGCCCTGCTTATAACAGCACTCCAGGTACTTTAACGTGCGCTCGCGATTTAATTCGGGGACTGCGAGCGGCGCTCGATCATCCAAAAAGCACCCTACAACCAAATCTTCGCACGCCATTGAGATGCCTCTGAACGACGTGAAAGCCACCTAATTTTGCGCCGGGAAGTAGTGCCAGTCAAACGTGGTCCGCGGCAACCCCAATGAGACCGCATACCCGGCATGCCGCAATCGTCCTCGGGCCGCCGCTCCGCCAACGCCACGATCACGCCTGTGCCTGCGCCCTCGATAGTGCCAGAACAGCCGAACTCGTCGGGCGAGTAACAGCCCGGGGCCAACTGATCCACAGCAGTGTTCCCGCCGATCTTGACGTAGATATCGAGCGCGAATCTGAGGAGCGCGGACCGTCCGTTGCTGTTGGCCTTGCCGGCATCGCTGCATGCCGAGCAGCGCAAGGCGCTCGAAAATGCGGCGCGCCTCAGCGCGAGATCAAATTCGATCCGCGAAGGCCGGTGCACTTCAATCAACAAATCATCGACATAATTAGGGTCAACTCTTGGTCCTTGCTAGCGGCAAAATCCTGTTAGGCGATTTGGGGCAGTTCGTGGTAACGGGCGAGCCCGCCGCAGTAATGGCGGCGGAGCTCAATCGGCCGTTGCCAAAGCTGGCGGTGCAAGCCAACCCATACTCTATGTGGAGTTCCGTAAGGAAGGGATACCCGTCGACCCAGGCCCATGGTGGGCCGCAAACGAAGGCCAGAAGGTTCGCGGATGATGATGCGCAAAACTTCCTTGATTCTCCTCGGTGCGGCCGCCGGCATAGCCGTAACGCTGATCGCCACCCAACCCCGCATCGTGCTCGATGGAGCGCGCGCACAAGCGGCCGCCGCCGATACCTATCGGCAGCTCAGCCTGTTCGGCGACGTGTTCGAACGGGTGCGGGCGGACTATGTGGAAAAGCCCGACGACGGCAAGCTGATCGAATCGGCGATCAACGGCATGCTGACCGGGCTCGATCCGCATTCGAGCTACATGGATTCCAAGAGCTTCCGCGACATGCAGGTGCAGACCCGCGGCGAGTTCGGCGGCCTCGGCATCGAGGTCACCATGGAAGACGGCTTGATCAAGGTCGTGGCGCCGATCGACGAAACCCCTGCGGCCAAGGCCGGCATCATGGCCAACGACATCATCACACACCTCGACGATGTGCCGGTGCAGGGCCTCACGCTCAATCAGGCGGTCGAGAAGATGCGCGGGCCGGAGAACTCCAAGATCAAACTGAAGATCATGCGCAAGGGCCAGGACAAGCCGATCGAGGTGTCCATCACTCGTGCCCGCATCCAGGTGCGTTCCGTGCGCTCGCGCCTGGAAGGCGATGACGTCGGCTTTATCCGCGTCACCCAGTTCAATGAGCAGACCACCGAGGACCTGAAGAAGGCGATCACCGACTTCTCCGCTCAGGCCGGCGACAAGCTCAAGGGTTTCATCATCGACCTGCGCAACAATCCGGGCGGATTGCTCGATCAGGCGATCTCGGTCTCCAATGCGTTCTTGGAGAAGGGCGAGATCGTGTCGACGCGCGGCCGCACTGCCGAGGAAACCCTGCGGTTCAATGCGCGCGCGGGCGCCCTCGCCAAGAACAAGCCGGTCATCGTGCTGATCAACGGCGGTTCGGCCTCGGCCTCCGAAATTGTGGCAGGCGCGCTGCAAGATCACCGGCGCGCGACCGTCATCGGCACGCGCTCGTTCGGCAAAGGCTCGGTGCAGACCATCATTCCGCTCGGCTCTGGCAATGGGGCGCTCCGGCTGACCACCGCGCGCTACTTCACCCCGTCCGGACGCTCGATCCAGGCGAAGGGTATCTCGCCGGACATTGAGGTGCTGCAAGAGGTGCCGGAGGAGCTCAAAGCGCGCACCGACACGAGCGGCGAGGCTTCGCTGCGCGGACACCTGAAGGCCGAAGGTGACGAGCAGACCGGCTCGCAGTCCTATATTCCGCCGGATCCGAAGGACGACAAGGCGCTTCACACCGCGCTCGATCTCATTCGTGGCATCCTGAAGAACTCGGCCTACCCGCCGAACCCCAAGACGGCGGTCCCGAACTAGGGTCGCGCTATCGCCACGGAACACGGGGCGGCCCCGGCCCAAGGCTAAATGTAGGAAAACGCGATTGAGGCCTGCAGCGATCGGGCCAGCTATGTAATAGGCTTTCCTTAATGCGTGCGAGATCAGTCAATCGGGTTTTCACCTCACGAAAAGCGTACAGAAAGATGGTCTTTGCGATTCCGTGCTGCTCACGCCGGGCAGTGAAACCGAAGCGGGCCGTGCCTGCCGTCTGATTCCCGGCGTGTGCGTGATCGTGTCGACGCAGTCCGACATCTGGCGCATTCACAACGACACATCATCTCGTGGTGCGAGCTCGACATCGCCGTTGTCGTCGTTGCGGGGGTTAGCGCAACAAAATCCTTGCTTTTTTTGCCCCCCGCACCTGAACGGATTCGGATTTCCGGCTGGCGCTGGGCAGTTTCACAAAACTTGAATATTTGATTTTAAATCATCAGAAGTCCGTGAGAGTTACAACTGGGTTGCGAAGGACCATTCGAAGTCAAGATACTTGAGCAGGACAGCCCGAATGGCTCAACAGAGTGACGACCTGGCCATCCTGTCTCGTGCGAGGATGCGCTGACCGATTTGCTGCTGGAAGTGTTGATGGAGGGTGGAACATCTTTCGACCAGCAAATGAAGCTACGGCTGGCCCGAAACCGCTTGCGCCGCCACACGGACTTTACAGAAAAGGAGTACCAAGCTGCCGTGCTCAGGGCTGCTCGTCGGGCGCTGCCGTCAGAATAAGGCGCCGCGTCGCCTCTCAGGCCCGCGCTCTGCGCGCACGCCACCGCCTTTGCGTTTTGAGGCTGCATTAAAGGCGCTACTCAACGCCCCCCACTCCTCCTCCGCCTCTCACTTTAGAATCAACCAGCGTGCGAGTGCACTCAGCGACTGCAAGACGCTGGAGGTAGTTTCAGGCCGCCCTGCGTCGTGATCGATCCGCTAACCAACGCAAATCGTTTTCAAGATCATTAGTCGGCTGAGCTAGGTTTAGCGGCTCGCGAACAGAGCTGGAGGCCCGCGGTCTCGCGAGAGGCCCGCGAACGAAATTTGTTTGGCGACCCGCCGCGATGTTACTGGCGAGCGCGGGGGTGAGAGCCTTGCGCGGGTGAACCGTTTTTGTGCCTCGTTGAGCGCGAGACTTGGACTTCCCCGCAAGCTTCTGAATCCCGAAGCTTCCGAAGGGCCTGTACATGATAAGCAGGACGACGCTGATGAGCACGAGCACGCCCGCGCCCATCGCAAGCATTTGCTCTGGCCAGACCGAAATAGACGCATCCTCAGCTGGCGCAGCCGCAGTCGCTCGCACGCCTAGCGTAACTTCAGGCGGTTGCTCAGCTGCGGCAGCATTAGCCGATACTCCAGCGGTCGCAGCAAAATTCAATGACGTGTTGTCTGTCGTGTGCTCATCGGCATCATCGTTAGTTGACGGTGCTTCGCGGCCACTTGGACCTCCCGAGAGGGAGGGAGACGTCGAAACGCTTGCCACCGGCTCGCTGGCTGCGGCTTCGGCGCGGGTGTCGGAATTGAGCTGCGGAGTCGACGTCGAAGATAGCAGCCGTTTCGGTGACTCCGCCCGTCGCACCTTTAAGCCTTCGGGACCTAGGAACCAGCAGCGGCGGTTGGCCGTACGATCCACGCGGTAATACCAGTGGCTACCCTGGGGCGCTGCGGAGTTCGGCTTCGCGACGCAATCATCGCCCGCAGATTCGGCACCGCCGGCCCGAGGGGTCAAAGCGATGAAAAGCATCGCGAGCATGGCAAGCACACACGTTATCCGTTTTGGCATCGTCCCCCCCAATGTTCCATCAATTCAGGTGCGTGAATTGGAACCCGCAAGCAGGAGATTCTCCGCCAATTTGGACCCTAATGGGTTGTGAATGCGCCGATCTCAGTTCGAGACTTGGGCAATTTCGCCAGCATCAGCGCTTTGAGATATTCAGGCCGAACCGAAAGTTTCACCTGCTCAGCCATCCCACTACGGGTGGTGGCTTTAGCCATCCTCCGTAGTCCGAAACATTCTTTCCTTTTCTTATAGATGTTTCGGAGGCAGCGATCTTGAGGGAATGCCCTGCCCTCAGCGGCCTTTCCGCGCATGGTGGAACCCGCCTAATGCCTGTAATTTTACGCGACTGGGTCGAGCCTGCCGTTGCCGATACCGGCATTGGCTTGACTGCCGAACAGCAAGCGAAATTTTTCCAGGAATTCACCCAGGCTGATTCCCTGACGAGCGGTCCGGGCAAGGGTTCGGTCCTTACAGTGCGCCTGCCGGGCAGCCGCCGCGTCATCTTAACCGCGAGGGCCCGTTTTGATTTCGTGCGGAAAATTTGCGAGCAGCACCTGAAAGGCGCATGGCGAAGGATCAGTTGGGGCCCGCCGGCTCCGCTGCCGCGTCGAGCGATAGCGGCTCTGACGAATGCCGGCACGGGCTCATGCCGGCGACGCTCATGCGCTGCGTGAAGTCGCAATAGGCAAAGCCCATCCACGAGCCGCGAAAGCTGCGCTCGGTGGTCTTTTCGAGGTAGAAACACGGCTCGAACGCCATGCCCTGGAGCGACGCGCAAACTGCCTCGCCTCTGACCCCGAGCGTTCCCGCCGGCAGCGATACCGTGCGTGCCGGTCCCGCGCCGCGGAACTGGATGGTCCCGATCACCGAGCCGTCACCATAGATGCGGCCGGCGCCGCGCGAGCCATCGAAACAATTAAACGCGAAAAGCTTGCCGGTTACGAAGCGTCGCGCGGCGTCGGGGGTGAGGCTTTCCGCGCAGGCCGAGCCGGCTGCAAGCAAGATCAAAACCACCATCGCCAACCGAGTAACCATACCGGACCCTCTCCCGTTACGCCCAGCGATCGCAGCTTGCTGCTCGACGAATTGCCCCAGCGGTATCGCCATCTTCCGGCCTCGTAAAAGCGCGGGTAGTTGAAGGCAACTCTGCGCGATTGCGGTGGCTCCTGCAGCTTCGCCTCGTACAGCGGCCGCAAGGTCACATGCTCAATGCGAGCAGTTCGATCATGCCGATCCCGATCACGAGCACGGCGAGTGCTACCGGATCATAGTCGAGCCAATATCGTCTTGGGTGCATGATACGCCTCCCTCTTCCCGATTCATTAGTCGGACCGGGAGGCAACTGGTTCAATCGGGTCGCACGCGCATCCAATCATCGCAGTTAAGGAAATAGG
>WNFZ01003173.1_pt1 | contig 23193 bp, 19 predicted proteins | sample 5400081 | NCBI WGS metagenome assembly WNFZ01 (sample SAMN13153365, study PRJNA577476) | soil metagenome | isolation source: 80 cm soil or saprolite under grassland replicate 1 | place: USA:California | collected 2016-06-15
CATCGCATTGAACATGTGCAGATCATCCATGCCGATGATGCTCCGCGCCTTGCTCAACTCAATGTGATTGCTTCCATGCAACCTATCCATGCCACATCCGATATGCTAATGGCCGATCGTTACTGGGGCGAACGGGCTGCTCTCTCTTATGCCTGGCGGACTCAACTCAATCATGGTGCGCGTCTTGCTTTTGGATCCGATGCGCCCGTTGAGTCGCCAAATCCATTTTGGGGATTGCATGCCGCGCTGACTCGTCGACGTGCAGACGCTTCACCCTCTCCCGATGGCTGGTACCCCGAACAAAAACTGACTCTCTCCGAAGCATTATCCGCCTATACCCTGGGCGCAGCCTATGCAGCCAATGCCGAAGATCGCCTCGGCAAACTCGCTCCAGGATATCTCGCCGATTTGATCGTTCTTGACGAAGATATTTTTAATACCGATCCTAATGATTTGCTGATAATCGAATCATTCGGCACGATGATTGGCGGCGAATGGGTGTACACTAAGTAAATCTACCTATGCCTTCTCAACCTCTCCCGAAGCTTACACCTGAAATGCTCATTCCTCGGTTGGGCGAACACCTTGTCCAGAAAGGGATCGTGAGCAATGATGATTTGCAGAAAGCCCTTACTTTCCAGCAGGATCAATTGGCTAGTGGAAAGACGTATTTGCTTGGACAAGCATTGGTTGACTTGCAGCTGATCAGCCGTGATGAGCTAGATCAGGCCATCACAGAACAAATCATTCAACTGCGCTCTGCGCTGACGGCTGCCAATCGAAACCTTGAACAGCGGGTTAAAGACCGCACGTATGAATTAAACGAAGCACTTGGACGGCTGTCCGAACTTAGCCAGATGAAAGCTAACTTTGTATCAAATATCTCGCACGAATTGCGTACCCCATTGACTCACATCAAAGGATATCTTGAGCTGCTTGTTACTGAATCATTGGGTACAATAAAGGAGGAACAGCGCCACGCCTTACAGGTTAGCCAACGTTCCACCAGCAAACTGGAAAGTATGATCGAAGATTTGATCATGTTCTCGCTTGCTACGCGTGGCGAAATGAGCATGAAACTGGAAGCAGTGAATATTCGCCGCCTGGTTAATATGACAGCCAAGTTCGCCCAGCTCAAAGGGGAAGAGCGCGGCGTACAGGTCGGTGCTGTGATGGACGAGAATATCCCTGTGGTGCAGGCAGATTCAGAAAAGATTGGCTGGGCGCTGAATCAGCTCATGGATAACGCGATTAAGTTCACACCGTCAGGAGGGCGGGTGGTGGTCAGCCTCACAGAAGAAGAAAAGAATCTGGTAATGGTCTCCGTCAGTGACACCGGGATTGGTATTCCGTCAAATCGATTAAGAGAAATTTTTGAGCCATTCCATCAACTGGACGGATCGTCTACACGGCATTATGGAGGCACCGGCTTGGGTCTTTCCCTGGTGCGGCAGATTGTTGAAGCGCATGGTTCGCTTTTGGATGTGTATTCTGTGGAAGGCAAAGGCACGATATTTAAATTCCCGCTTCTCGCGGTTACTGGATAGCAGGTACGATGGAAGCACAAACTCTTACAGCTTTGAACGAGATATTTCGTGAAGTGGCAAAAAAGACGGATTGGAGGACTGCGCTAAATACGCTCTTTGTATCTCTGCGCAGTGAATTCGTGTTCGATAATGTCGCCATCTATTTGGTTGATCCGCATACAAAAGGGTTAGAAGTTATCTATGCGCGTGCGGTCGGCCGTGGCAAAGCTGCTGAAGCCGATGCTGCCTGGGGTGAAAGCGTGGCAAATCAGGTACTTGCGACCGACGGCGTGGTTTTGCAAGAACCGGAAAAAGTTCCCGATGATAGAAACCGTCTCAGGTTGCCATATCTATTAGGATTACCCTTGCATATTGGGGCACGACTGAGCGGTGCCCTCGTTTTTATTCGATTTGGCGGTCCTAAGTATTCTGTATTGCATATCTCTCTGGCATCTTTGCAGGCTTTTTGGGCTTCCTCGTTGATCGAGCGCAGGGATTTGCAGGAAGCGCGCACTGAACTTGAATCGGTGCAACGGCAAATGCGTTTGCAGGATGACTTCGTTTCTACCATTTCACATGAATTACGTACGCCACTCGGATTTATCAAGGGTTACAGCACCAGCCTTTTGCGGCAAGATACCACCTGGGATAAAGATACTGAGCGCGAATTTTTGAGTATTATTGACGAAGAGGCCGATCGCCTAACCGGATTGATAGATAACATGCTGGAATCAGCTCGCCTGCAAAGCCACACCTTGCAGTTCAAATTCTCACTCGTACGGTTGGATGCCCTAGTCCGTGATGTTACAACAAGGGTCAAAACACATCATTCGAATCTCGAGGTAGAGCTTAATTTCGAAAAAGTGCCGCCTATACGCGGGGATGGTGTGAGACTTTCACAAGTGTTTGAAAACCTATTCAGCAATGCAGTCAAATACGCCCCTGGCTCCAAGCTAACTATAAATATGCACTGCGAGGATAATAAACTGAAGGTAACTTTCACAGATAAAGGTGAAGGTATCCCGGAAGATTTCATTCCCTTCATTTTCGAGCGCTTCTACCGGGTGCCCGGTGAAAGAACGGTCACTGGCACTGGCTTAGGGCTTTACATTTGCAAGCAAATTATTCTGGCACATCATGGTAAGATTTGGGCAGAGTCAGTTCTAGATGAAGGTACGACCTTCTTTATCGAACTGCCTGCTGAGCCACTTTTGTAATCCAACTTTATCTATTTATCCAAGGAGGCCGTATGTCCAAGCGCATTTTGATTGCAGACGATGAACCCCGTTATCTGCGCCTGTTGGAAGCCAACCTGCGCACAGAAGGTTATGAGGTTGTCACTGCACAGGACGGTGTGCAAGCTCTTGATGTGTTTTCCGCTCAACCGATTGATTTAGTATTGTTGGATGTGATGATGCCTCGTCTCGATGGCTTCGCCACCTGCCAACGCCTGCGCGAATTCTCTAATGTGCCGATTGTTATCCTCACTGCAAAAGGTGAAGAGCAGGATCGGGTTCGCGGCCTTGACCTTGGCGCGGACGATTATCTCGTCAAACCATTCTCAGCGACCGAATTGCTGGCGCGGGTCCGTGCTGTATTGCGTCGTGCCCATGCTCCCGTTGATACTGGTCAGGCGCGCTTCTTCACCCATGACAATTTAAAGATTGACTTCGCCCGCGCAGAAGTATGGCGTGGAGAACAACCCGTTTCGCTTTCTGCTACAGAATATCGCCTCTTGCTTCAATTTGCCCATAATATTGGAAAAATTCTTACTTCTGAAGACTTGCTCACCAGCGTTTGGGGTGCAGAATACAAAAACGAGATAAGGATGCTGCCATGGCCGGGAAAAAAATCCTGATCGTGGATTCCGATGTTGCCAGCCAGAATTTTATTGCTCATAATCTGCTGGAACAGAAATATGAAGTGCTTAAGGCTGGCTCTGGCAAAGAAGGTTTAATTTTTGCCTGGCGTGACCGCCCGGATTTACTCGTAATAGATCCTAATTTGTCTGATCTTCGTGGCGAGGATTTGGCTATTAAACTTCGCCAGGATGGGCGTACGACCAATGTTCCCCTGATTGCACTAAGTAGTGATCTCAGTGTCGCTCGTATAAAATCATGTCTAGATGCTGGTTTCAATGACTATATCGTTAAATCGGGTCAAGCTATATCGACGCTAAATGAGACGATCGGCCGGCTATTAGGGTTTACTGCCTCAGCAGCAAAGGAAGGTGGTTTACTGATTGTTTTCCTGAGCGCTAAAGGTGGGACAGGAACATCTTCTTTATGCGCGAATATTGCTATGACAGTAGGGCAAAATCAACCTGAAACACGCGTGGCGGTTGTAGATATGGTCTTGCCCATTGGCTCCATTGCACCGATTGTTGGATTTGAAGGTGAACATAACCTTGTTACTTTATCAGATATGATACCAGGAGAAATGACGAGAGAGCTTTTTAGTGAACGTCTTTCTGAATTGACAGATTGGAAGTTTCATTTGTTGGCAGGATCGCCTGACCCTGAAAGCAGTAATCATCTCAATATCGGGCGATTGGGGGATATTATCAATGCTCTCAAAGCAAACTATGATTACGTTTTTGTCGATTTGGGCCGGTCTCTGTCTAAATTCAGCCTGCCTTTGATACAAAATTGTGATCTGATTGCTCTCATTGTCAGTACCGATTTGAGCACGGTCACGTTGACAAAAACTACGTGGGAATATCTGAGGACCAAAGGAGTGGACGCAGCCTCTGTTTATACGATCCTTAACCGGGCGGTCGGCTTGGAAGGCTTGAGTAAGCCAGAGGCTGAGAAAGTCCTGGGGATACAAATCAATAGAGCGATGCCATACCTCGGAGGTAATTTTGCTCTAGCTAATAACTGGCACCAGCCTTATTCATTGAAATTTCCTAATGATACGGCTGCGATCATTTTTAAACAGATAGCTCAAGAAACAACAGAACTAGCGCGCCGCCTGCGTGCTGCATTGATAAATGGGAGAGCGTTATGAGTATCGAATACGATGAAAAGGGAAAGTTTTACACAGATGTTATTTCAAAAGTGACAATGCCTGCCACACTTCAAACTACCAACCAGCTCGTCAAAGGTTTAATTCATGTCCGTCATGGAGAACGGATCAAGGATGAGTTAGACCGTGATGAATTATTCCTGGCAGTGACAAAAGCCAGTATATGGGGGGCAGATGGAAATCTCCTGTTTGAAGCGCCATTTATTGCAGTCCGTCGAACACAAATTGTCTGGATCATGCCTAATGAGGATACGGCTGGTGGAGAAGAGAATTTATGACCCAGCCAGTTTCTCCCGGCCCAACACGACTGACCAGTCAGGATTTGAGTCGCCTTAAGAAATACCTGGCCGATGGCCTTGCGCGGGCAGTCGAATCAGAAGGTGTTCCTGCGGCTGAACGACCTGCTTTTATCCAACAGCAGATTGCTCGCATTTACGACCAGACACAATTAAGACTACCAGATGAATTGCGGAAGCAGATCTTCGATCAGGTGCTGGACGATCTGCTGGGATACGGCCCAATCCAATCGTTGCTGGACGATCCGGAAGTAACCGAGATTATGGTCAACGGCCCGAAGAAAGTTTATGTGGAACGCGGGGGAAGACTTTCCAAATCCACTGTGGCCTTTGATGATGATGATCATGTTCTGCAGGTCATTGATCGGATTATCCTGCCGCTTGGACGCCGCGTGGACGCGGATAGTCCCACGGTAGATGCGCGCTTGCCGGATGGTTCGCGCGTCAATGCTGTTATCCGCCCGGTTGCGATTGACGGACCGTCTATCACTATTCGTAAATTTCGCAAGGATAAATTGACAGTTGATCAATTGATTCAATATGGCTCGATGACGCAAGGGATGGCGGAATTCCTGCGTGCCTGTGTGCTTGCGCGTTTCAACATAGTCATATCTGGCGGTACTGGTTCCGGCAAAACCACCTTGCTGAATGTGCTTTCTAGTTTCATTCCAGAGGACGATCGCATTATTACCATTGAAGATGCTGCCGAGTTACAGCTCCAACAGGATCACGTCATGCGTATGGAAACCAAAACAGCTAATGTAGATGGTGCTGGTGCTGTGACAATCAGAGACCTAGTGCGTAACTCGTTGCGCATGAGGCCAGACCGGATTGTAGTGGGTGAGGTACGCGGCGGTGAGGCTCTCGATATGCTTCAGGCTATGAACACCGGTCATGATGGCTCGCTAACCACAGTCCATGCCAATACTCCGCGCGATGCTCTCTCGCGTATAGAAACTTTGGTTCTTATGGCAGGCATGGATTTGCCCATTAAAGTTGTACGCCAGCAAATTTCCTCGGCGGTTGATTTAATCGTCCAACAAACGCGCCTGAAGGATGGACAGCGCAAGATCACCGCTATCACCGAAGTGGCGGGCATGGAAGGTGAGATAGTTGTGCTTACAGACATTTTTAAGTTTGAGCAAACCGGTGTTTCAGCGGAAGGCAAAGTGCTTGGTGAGCTACGGCCAACAGGTATCAGACCTAACTTCACGCCGCGCCTGGAAGCCTCAGGTTTCAAGCTAGGGGTGGAGATTTTTGCACCGAAATTTTCCGAACAAAAGAGTGGTCGTCATGGACGTTGATTTCGCTTCAGTTTCACCGATTGAGATAACCAGCTTTTAGTGATACTCTCATACACTCTGCTATAATCAATACACCTTAATAATGCGAGGAACCATGGATTTTCATACCCAGATTACGTTGCGCACCAAAAAGCTTGGTTTATTAATTCGAGATGCGCGCATGGCCGAACGTCGCAGTATCAAAGAATGTGCTGATGCAATCGGAATAAGTCCGGTGCTTTTTCATGCATATGAAGAAGGCCAACACGCGCCATCCTTACCAGAACTTGAGACACTTGTCTTTTATCTTAAGTTGCCCATCAACCATTTTTGGGGGCGTGAGGTCAGGTCCACTGCCGCTTCACCGGTAGCATCGCTTGATCTAGCGCGACTAATGGGTCTCCGCCAGCGCATGATCGGCGCGCGCCTGCGGCAAGCGCGTAACAACGTTAACATGTCGCTTAAGCTTATCTCAGATAGAACCGGAATCTCTGTTCCACGTTTGAAATCCTACGAACTAGGTGAGCGTCCAGTCCCCGTACCTGAGCTTGAATCAATCCTTGCAGTGTTGGGCAGCAGAATTGAAACCCTTTTTGATCAAAGTGGACCTATTGGAAAATGGATGTCCGGCCAAAAAACTGTTCAAAAGTTTAGCGAATTGCCCGAAGAAATTCAGAACTTCGTGTGCCAGCCAGTTAACCTGCCCTATCTCGAGTTGGCAATGAAACTAAGTGATTTGCCCAAAGATCGCCTACGCTCGGTGGCGGAAGGTTTGCTCGAGATTACCCTATAGAAGTCTTTGTAATGACCTATCATAAAGATTGCTTGATGAGGGCTTTACTGCTTTCTAATCATGCCAGATAACGGTCCAGCTAAACTTGCTGAAGAAGGCCGACGCGCCTTCGAAAAAAAACAATTTGATCTGGCTGCTGATTTCTTTCGACAAGCCGCTGAAGTGTATACACTTAGCGGCGCGGGTTTGCTCGCGGCAGAAATGAATAATAATTTGAGTGTGTCGCTTTTACAGGCAGGTAATCCACAGGATGCTCTCAAAGCTGCCCTTGGCACGGATCAGGTTTTCGCAGCCACCAATAATCTTAAACGCCAAGCGATGGCACTGGGTAATCAGGCGGCAGCGCTTGAAGCCCTCAAACGTTATAAGGAGGCCATAGCCTCCTATGAACATTCTGCAGGATTATTTGCCCAGGCAGGTGAAGGTGATATGCAGGCCATGGTCATGAAATCTGCCGCGGCGCTTAAACTCAAAACGGGCAAAATCACAGACTCTGCTTTCAAGATGATGGGCGCACTTGAGGCAAAACAAAAGCCTACCCTTTTCGAACGAATCTTAAGATTCCTCCTTCGTGTGAAACGATGATCTCGGTCAGTCTTCAAATACGTCCAGCGGAACCTGCTGATCATCAGCAGATTGCCAACCTCATGTACTTCGAAGTCCACGTGCACCGCCATATGGATTGGCGAACTCCGCTTGACTGGCTTGGCTCACGGCACTACTGGGTGTTGCAGGATCATGGACATATCATCGCCGCACTGGCTTGCCCGCAGGATCCTCTTGGCATAGCATGGGTGCGTCTCTTTACTTATGCCCCGCCTCTTTCTGGACCTGAGGCCTGGTCGTCGTTATGGGAGGCGACGCGCGGCGAGATCACCCGCACAGGCGGCGCGCTGGTAGCCGCGATTGCCGTCAAACCTTGGTTGCAAGATCTGCTAGAAGATAGCGGTTTCACGAATTATCAAAATATTGTTCTCCTTGATTGGGTGCCACATCTTTTTAAACAACCTACACTATCACCCGATATCAATATTCGTCCAATGTTGACGAGTGATTTGCCTGCCGTCGTCGAAACAGATGCCGATGCCTTTGAACCGCTCTGGCGTAACTCGATCTATGCACTTCGTAAAGCCTATTCGTTAGCGGTCTCTGCTACGATTGCGGAAAATGCTGGGAAAGTGATCGGATATCAGATTAGTACTGGGAATATGCTCGGGGCTCACCTCGCCAGGCTTGCCGTCCGAAAGGAAGCGCAGGGTCGGGGTGTTGGCTCCGCTTTGGTCGGTGATCTTATCCTCCGGCTCAATACACGTAATTTGGCGCGTCTGACGGTTAACACGCAATCTAATAATGCCGCTTCGCTTTCCCTTTACCAAAAGCTGGGATTCAGCCAGACAGGCGAACAGTATCCAGTGTTTATTCATCAGGTGTAGGAGGCAATATGGCTCATCGCGACGATGATGTAATCGTGAATGCGCTCGTGCGGCAGGCGCTCTCTTCAACGCAAGAAGTGATGGGCGAGAATGGATTGAATGCCGTCTTGCGCGCTAGCGGCCTGGAGCGATTTATAGGCAATTTTCCACCAAATGATCTTGCTCCGGGCATAAAGACCGCGGATTACGCTCGTCTGAACCAAGCAATCGAAGATTTTTATGGACGCGCTGGGCGCGGTATGTTGCGACGTATCGGTAAAGCATCGTTCCAATACGGCGTGCGTGAACAAGCCGCTCTGCTTGGGATTGCAGGCGCAGCGCTAAAGCTACTCCCCGAAAAACAACGCATTAAATTTATCTTGAACAGTATGGCCGGCGCGCTCAAGAAATCCAACCCAAATGTAAATGCCTGGGTGGAGGATGGCGAACGGCTGGCTTATATTGAAGATACATGCGGAATTTGTCATAGCCGCACCAGTGCTGAGCCAATCTGTCACCTGTATGTTGGCTCCATAGGTGAAGCTGTGCACTGGGCGACTGGCAAGTCTTTTAGAATCACAGAAACGCACTGCATGGCAAAGGGCGATCCTTATTGCCGCTTTGAAGTTGGTGAGGCAACCAGTGATTGAAAATGCGGTTGGCTTTTCGCCAAAAATCATGTGCGATTTCGCCGAGACTCTATCTGACAGTCTGAGTTACGATACTCTTTCAGCGGTGCTAGACAAAGCGGGCCTGCCTATCGCTTGGGCGAATTGTGAATATTTTACAGCGCTAGATGATGTTCAATCTGCACAGTTCTATTCCAGATTACAAGCTGCTCTACGTACATATTATGGTCGCGGCGCGCGCGGCATCCTGTTGCGCATCGGCGGCAATCTCTGGCAACGCCTTTTGAATCAGGCTGCAATTGGGATTAAAGCTCAAGCTGCCATCATCCGTGGACTTCCAATTACCTTACGGCGTAAACGCGCCTTGGACTTACTCGCCCGTCTGCTTAGCGATAAACCGGGTGATAGTACGGTTCATACGCTTGACCCTGATTTGATTTTCGTAGATCATGCCTCTCCTACAACATTAGGCCAATCCGATGTAGCGCCGGTCTGCTTCGTGACCCTCGGCATGATCCGTGAATGCCTGTACTGGGCTACCGGCTATGAACATGATATTGAAGAAATTTCTTGTCGCGCACGCGGTGCAAAGGATTGTGAATTCAAGATCACAATTGGAGGGTAATATGAAAACTTTTGATATGCAATGGAAAACCCGCGATGGAGTAGATATCTTCGCGCAAGGCTGGGAACCAGATGGCAGAACCAAGGCGGTCGTTTGCCTCGTACATGGTCTTGGTGAGCATATCGGGCGATATAACAACATGGGTGGGGCCTTCACAAAGGCTGGATATGCTCTTTTTGGTTTCGACCAGCGCGGGCATGGAAAGTCTGGTGGGGCACGCGGCCATACACCTTCCTTTGATGCCTTACTGAATGATATAGAAGATTTGCTTACTCAGGCCTCGAAACGCTACGAAGGTTTGCCACGTTTTCTATATGGTCACAGTTTAGGTGGAAATGAAGTTCTTAATTATGTGTTACGCCGCAAGCCGGATCTTTCAGGAGTTATTGCAACAGGACCTTACCTGAGACTAGCTTTTGAACCTCCCGCCTTCAGAGTGATCCTCGGACGAATGATGAACAGTATTATGCCGGGTTTTATGCAGGCTTCTGGCTTAGAGACCGCCGCGCTTTCACGGGAGCAAAAAGTTGTGGATATGTATGTGAAAGATCCGCTGGTACACGATAAGATCAGCGCACGTTTGTTTGTCTCTACTTATGATGCCGGTCAATGGGCATTAGAACGCGCCTCTGAATTCTCTCTGCCGCTCTTGATTATGCATGGCAGCGCGGATCGAATTACATCAGTAGATGCCAGCCGTGAGTTTGCACGCAAGGGTGGCAAAAATATAACCCTACATATCTGGGATGATTGGTATCATGAAATCCATAATGAAACCGAACAAGCCGAAGTCTTTAAGATGGCTATCATTTGGATGGACGCCCGTTTAATGCAATGAATAAGAATCTCTTAACGGGGTACTAGTGCCGCAACCCCGCCTGCTTTCCTGCACCTACATCTGATTGGCAATGAAAGGTGCGGGCTTTCGGCGGGGCAATCTGGAAGGGTTGCGGTACTAGACAAAACTATTTTCACATGGCAAAATTTGCCAACTATTTTCAATACTTAGAGGAGTAAGAATGACCAAAGAGATGAGTAAGCGGCAGCAACGCCGGGAAAAAATGCGCCGCGCTGAACAGCGTTCACGTCTTTTCACGATCGGGCTGATTACGCTTGGGGCGATCTTGATTGCCCTGGTATTTATTTATCCGAACTTTAAACCAGTTGGGGAAATCACCATGCCAGAGTCATACACCAGACCTGATGCACAGGCCAACTTCGCCGGAGACCCGAATGCTCCAGTCAAGATTACGGAATACTCTGACTTTCAGTGCCCGTTTTGTGCTAAATTCTGGCGTGAAACCGAAAAACAGATTATGGACACCTATGTGGCGACCGGCAAGGTTTACTTTGAGTATCGTTCGGCCGGTGAATTCATTGGCGGGCCCGGAGGGGAATCTGCTCGGGCTGCCGAAGCGGCTTATTGTGCTGGTGATCAGAACAAGTTCTGGGAAATGCATGACATTATCTTTGCCAACCAGACTGGTGAAAATGTTGGTAATTTTACAGACGCTCGTCTGATCGCCTTCGCTGATAAGATTGGTCTTGATTCCGCGACATTCAAGGATTGCTTTAACGGCGACAAATATAAAGATAGAGTAAAACAGGATGGCCGGGATGCAGAAAAAGATATAACTTCTGCGCCTAATTTTGCTGAATTGGTAGCCGCAGGAAAGTATTCTCAATCCGGCATTTCCACGCCATCTTTCATAGTTAACGGCATGCTGGTACCGGGTGCTCTGCCTTTTTCCGACTTCCAGACCGAGATTGAAAACGCTTTAGCAGGAAAGTAAATTCCTGTAATACAGAGTGCCGCAGCTTCCACATAAACTGCATGGAGGCTGCGGTACAGAGTGCCGCAGCTTCCACATAAACTGCATAAATATAAAAGGACACGATGCAAAACTCGTGTCCTTTTTTCGTGCCGCTTTATTTACTCTTCTAGTGCACTATTTCTTTGAACGATACCTTGTTGCCAGGCGTATACCGCCACCTGCGTGCGGTCGGCGAGATGGAGCTTGCTCAAGATATTGCTGACGTGGCCTTTCACCGTATTTTCGCTGATCACAAGTTTATCGGCAATCTGGCTGTTGGTGAGGCCATTGGCAATTAGTTTCAGCACATCCAGCTCTCGCTCGGTGAGTTCAGTAAAGAGCGGTTGCTCTTCGCTATTTTCGCCACGGATGTTTTGCAGGACGCGTGCCGCCACGCGCGGATGTAACGTCACTTCTCCCTGGACAGCCCGATGCAGTGCTTCCACCAATTTATCCATCTTCATATCTTTCAAGATATACGAGATTGCGCCTGCTTTCAGGGCGGGAAAGATGTGTACATCTTCATGGTAAGAAGTCAGTACTACGACCTTTGTGCGCGGACTGATCTGTCTAATTCGGCGGGTAGTCTCGATGCCATCCATACCCGGCATAATCAGATCAAGCAGGACGATATCAGGGATCAACTCAGAAACAAGCGAAAGTGCCTCCTCCCCGGAAGCCGCCTCTCCGATCACATGAAAATCTGGGATTGTTTCCAGATAGGATCGAATACCGTTACGGACCACTTCGTGGTCATCAACGATGAGAATACTGGTGCGATGTACCATAATATGTTTCTCCTGTGTCATACCGCGACTTCCTTTATATTTTCCTGGTCGCGGTATTGTTCTTTGATGGGAACCTGGACGATTACGCGCGTTCCCTGCCCAGGCGCGCTTTGTGTCTGAATTGTGCCATGGATACTGCCAATGCGTTCACGCATGGATCGAAAGCCCATACCCTTTGCTCTTTGATTGACTTCAAACCCGCGCCCATCATCAGATATTGATACCTGTAACGAATCAGTATTATAAACCAGGGAGACTTCGACACGCTTTGCCTGACTGTGACGCGAGACATTTGCCAACGCCTCCTGAATCACGCGGTAAATGGCCTGCTCAGTCTCAAGCGGAAGCGGCCGTTCATTCCGAACCGAGAGGTTGACTACGATATCGTTACGGGTTTCCCACTCAAAGATATACTCGCGCAGCGTAGTTGCAAGCCCCTTTTCCTGTAAAGCGATGGGATAGATTTCCTGAATGAGGAATGTTAGCTCCTGGATTACTTCATAAACTAATGTCTCGGCTTCAGCTAAATGTGGGTTGATGCCATTTGGATTGATCTTGAGGATGCCATGAATGGCACCTAATTGTGCCAGCGCAGCAAATGCTTTTTGCTTGGCGCTATCATGCAGGTCCCGCGCCAGGCGATTGCGTTCTTCTATCACAGCGAGATCTTTCGTCTGCTCGAAGAGCTCCATGTTGGCAATTGAAAGCGAGGCGCGCTGGACGAGTGCGCTGTACAAACGTAAGATGTCATCATTGATGGCGTTTGGATGTGTAAAGCCAACGTTGAAAACAGCAACAACTTTTTCATCTACCTTGATTGGCAGGTGTGCAAAGGACTTGATGCCTTCCTCTAAAATTGCAGTGCGGATATCGGGTCGCAAATCATCTGGATTTAAATCAGGTTCTATGATTGGCTGACCGGTGGCAAGCACTTTTCCGATGATGCCTTCTCCTCTAGCGAACCTCATGATTTCCAATGTCTTTTTCTTAAATCCAAAACTTACGCGCGGGACGAGACACATTTGCTCTTCATCCCATGCAAGGATAAGACTGCGGTCTGCGTTCAGCATAGCAACTGAGACATCCACCAGCGTTTGGAAAACCTGGTTGAGCGTGACGTTGCGCAGGATCTTTTCATCCGCCTGGTAAAGAGCTTCCATTTCGATATTGCGCTTTTCAAGGTCGGCGGTACGTTTCTGGACAAGTCTTTCTAGATCGCGGTTATGGTTTTCTATACCCTTCAAACGCAGGCGATAACTACCGGCAACGCCCACAACTGCCAGAATTCCCAGCATTACGCGGAACCACCATGTTTGCCAGTAGGGCGGGACGACCGTCACTTTGATGGAAAGTCCATCATTGTTCCAAACGCCATCGCTGTTGGAGCCGCGCAATCTCAGTGTATATGTGCCGCCGGGCAGATTAGTATATCTGCCATTATGTTGCGCTCCGATGTTGTTCCAGTCCTTATCGAAGTTTTCAAGCATATAGGCATATTGATTTTTGGAAGGTTGCCCATAGGTGAGCGCGGCAAACTCAAACTCAAAGGAATCCTGCGGCCATGTGAGCGTGATCTCCGGAAGTGCCTCGGGGACCATATCGCTGTCCAAATACGCACCTTCCTCAGTGAGCGAGGTCAACACGATGGAGGGTTGGTAGAAGTTATCTATAATGGTTTCAGGTGTAAAAACATCAAAACCGTTGATGCCACCGAAATACATCTCTCCCCCCTTGCCTTTTGCAAAGGCGTTCTGATTAAACTCATTACTTTGCAGCCCATCGCTGCTTGTGAAATTCCGGAAACTGTTGTTGACCGGATTAAAACGTGAAAGACCATAGTTCGTACTTAACCACAGCATTCCGCGATGATCTTCCAGAATTCCATAGATAACATTGTTGGGCAGGCCATTTTTTTCTGTAAAGCGAGTGAAGGAATCGCTAGCAGGTTCATAGCGATTCAGCCCGCCTCCGAATGTTCCAATCCAGAGCGCGCCCTGATGATCCTGATAGATGTTCAGGATTGAATTGCTGCCGAGGCTGGCCGGATTGTTTGGGTCGTTCATGTATTGGATGACCTGACCCGATTTGGGATCAATTCGCTTCAGGCCATTGTCAAAAGTGCCAACCCACATGCTTCCATCGTTATCTTGTAGAATTGTCGTAACACGCTTCCCTTTGAAAATATCGGGATCACCATTTGCCTCGTAACTCTCAAACGATTGAGATACAGGATGATATTGATCTAGTCCATGACTAGTACCTACCCATATTTGTCCACTATCATCCTCATAAATGAAATAGACTGGTGCGCCGGACAGGCTGTGGGGATCCTTCGGATCAGGACTGAAATGAGTAAATTTTCCGTTGCCAGGATCAAAGCGGTCTAGGCCGGTGGATGTACCTATCCACAGCATACCTAAGCTATCCAGCGCAAGCGAGATAATCTCATTGCTCGCCAAGCTGTTGAGATTTTTGGGATCGTGGCGGTAATGAATAAAGCGACCTGTAGATGGGTAAAACAGTTCCAGTCCATCCCCATATGCACCGATCCAGACAGTTCCTTTTGGTTCTACGAGAATAGGCATGATGAAATTCCCGCTCAGGCTGTCAGGTTTATCGGGGTTGTGACGGTAGTAGGCGAATTGATCCTGTTGCCGGTTATATTTGTTCAACCCGGCACCGTATGTACCAACCCAGATCACGCCGCTACGGTCCTCATAGATTTCAAAAACTGTATTATTGTTCAGGCTGTTAGCAACTGTTGGCTGATGACGATGATGGATAAATTTTCTGTTTGCTGCGTCATAACGGTCCAATCCCATATTTGTGCCAATCCATAATCCGCCAGAGCGGTCCAGCTGGATCACATAAATGGTATTTCCGTCCGGGCTATTGGGGTTATTTTCATTGTGTAGAAAACGGGCAAAAGTATTCCCATTCTCTTCCAGCCGGTTTAGCCCATTGCCTGTACCAACCCAGAGGTTTCCATCTCGGTCTTCCTGGATACTCAATACGCGATTACTGCTTAAAGATAAGGGATTCTCTTCGTTATATTGAAATGTATCAAATGAGTCGCGCTGCTTGTCGTAGCGGTTCAGCCCGCCGTCTGCGGTACCGATCCATATTTTGCCTAACTGATCTCGGTATAAAGCAGTGATAACGTCACTGCTCAAGCCCAGTTGCTCATCTGATGAACGCGCATGAAAGTGTTTGAAGATTTCACTGTCATATTCAAAAAAATCAAGCCCGGCCTCAGTGCCTACCCACAGGCCATTTTCATCCGCTAGTAAGACGTTGACATGATTGTTGCTGATGCTGTTTACTTCTGACGGACTATGAATAAAGCGGGTGAACCGTCCGGTTTTTGGATCGTATCGGTTCAGACCGCCGAGACGGGTTCCAATCCATAGATATCCTTGTGGGTCTTCGACGAGGGACGTGATCCAGTAATCGCTTAGACTGAAAGGATTGTCCGCATCGGGCCTATAGACCTTGAACTTGTATCCGTCAAAACGGTTAAGTCCATCCTGTGTGCCAACCCATAAAAATCCCTGTCGATCCTGCAGAATAGTATAAACCACACTCTGCGAAAGTCCTTCTTCGAGGCCGATATGCTCGAACCGGATGTTTTCGCTGTACGTTGTATTCGACAGGGCCAGTTCGGTAAGAGCGGAGGCAGCTTGGGGTGTAGGAATGGAGGCAGGAGATATTGCAGTAGGCGCGTCGATTAGAACTGCAGGTCCACAGGCTGCGGCCAAAAGGAGGCTGCCGAGAGCGAAAAAAAGGACTTGTTTAAAGGTTATAGAGCGCACAGTCATTCAATTATATGCTTTCCGATTTTCTTTTGTAAGTATAGTGCATAAACTCTAATACTACTTCTATCAAAGTAAGCTTTTGTCACCCCTCTACAGAGGGGTCTTTGTGCTCGGGATGTTTATTCAGAAGTGGGATTTCGGCGTTTGTAGTAGGGGATAAAAACGGCACGGTTGAGGGGGTAAAAATCCGTTTTAAGACGCATGACATTTAACAGGTTACTCCGTATGATTCAAGCATCACCCTAAGGAATGGCCCAGGTGAGAGTGTACCGCAACCCCGTCCAAAAGCCCGCATGCCTTCTGCGGATAAATTGGCAGGACAATCACACAAAAATGCAGGGCAGTTATCAAATACGACAAATTACCCTGCAACTTCTTATAGTTGCGGCACAAGTACCGCAATTTCCACAGTATTCAATGGAGATTGCGGCACAAGCGGATTTGCTTTCATACAACTTCTCCTCACTGAAAGCACCCGTATTTGGACTGAGGCGGATGTCAGCTTACGCACTGGCTCCGCCTCCTGTCATATCATCAAACGTTTTTGACGTTTTCAGGTTTCAGGCAAGGAGGTGAGCCTTCGGAAAGAAATTTGATTGTAATCCTGCACGTTTAAAAAAACCTTAATCTAAGGAGAAAAGAGAAATGAAACTGAAACACCTGTATACGCTTCTCAGTGTCCTTGCTGTTTTCAGCTTGGTGCTTGCAGCTTGCCAGCCTGCACCCACCACAGCCGAGCCAACTGCATTGCCTGCCACTGAAGCACCCGCAGCTACAGAAGCACCGCAAGAACCTACGGAAATGCCACAAACAACACGCCACGGTGGCTGGCTAGATGAAATTGATTTTTCAGTTGTAGCCAGTGACTCGGCCATTTCACAGGTCAAGGCTGGTGCGATTGATATGTATTCCTACCAGCTTGCATCCTCTGATCTGCCTGCGATCAAGGAATCCGGTTTGAACTATACATCCTCATATGGGGGCAGTTACTCTGTCATGCTCAATCCGGCAACCTTCAAGGATACAGCAAAACTCAACCCCTTTTCAGATCGGAAAATCCGCGAAGCACTGAACTGGCTGATCGACCGTAATTATGTCAATCAGGAAATCTATGGGGGCGGTTCTCTGCCGAAGTACTTTGCCCTCACTACACAATTGGTGGATTACACCGGTGTAGTGGATGTTGCCCGCGGACTGGAAGCCAAGTATGCCTATAACCTCGAAAAGGCGAAGGAGATTATCTCTGAGGAGATGTCTACCCTTGGCGCGACCGTGGGAGCAGATGGCAAGTATGAGTTCAATGGCGAACCCGTCACTTTGATCTTCCTCATTCGCAGTGACGGAGATGGGACACGCAAGCCTCTAGGCGATTATGTTGCCAATCAGCTTGAGAGTGTTGGCTTCGTTGTAGATCGCCAATATAAGACCTCTTCAGAAGCTGCTCCAATCTGGCGTGGTAGTGACCCTGTCGAAGGTTTATGGCACTTGTATACTGCTGGTTGGTTGCCTGCAGGCTTGACGCGCGACGAGAAGAATCAATTCCAGCAGATGTATCTGCCGAACAGCCAGCAGGGAATTCAGCCATTTCTTTCCAATACTAATGTGGATCCGGAATTTCAAAAATTGGCGATGAGTTGGCTAATGGCAATTTCACAACCCTCGATCAACGCCGGGAACTGATAGGCAAGGCCATGGAACTTTCACTTCAAGATTCTTTGCAGGTCTTCGTCATTGAACAACTGGCTTATTCCCTATACCAACCTGACGTAAGCGTCACTTATGATCTTGCGGCTGGTATTGAAGCTGCGTATATGGCACCTTCCAACCTGAAGTTTGCGGATAAGGAAGGCGGCCAGATGAAGGTCGGAACGAATGATCTCTTTACAGAACCCTGGAATACAATTTCCGGCAGTAACTGGGTATGGGATGGTTTCATCCAGAAGGCCACTGCTAGCGGCGTTGATTTTGCAGCCGCGGGCGGTATCATGGGTGATCCCTATACTGGTTTGGCATGGCCCCAACGCATTGATAGCGCCGAGGTGACAATTCAATCCGATTTGCCCGTTACCGAAAGCCTCGGCTGGGTAACTTTGAAGAAGGAAGATTCGATCACTGTTCCTCCGGATACGTTGATCGATTGGGATGCTAAAGCGCAAAAATTTATCACAGTTGGTGAAAAGTATCCCGATGGCTTGACCGCCAAGACAAAGAGTGTAGTAACCTTCCCTGCCGACCTGTTTGAAACAGTGAAATGGCATGATGGCAGTCCACTATCTGTGGCGGATTTCATTATGCCAACAATTGTGTTCTTTGATCGAGCGAAGCCGGAAAGCGCCATATATGATGAATCCTCTGTGCCGTATTTCGATGCCGTCATGACCTATTACAAGGGCTTCCGAATCACTTCCACCAATCCCCTGACGATCGAAAGCTACTCAGATCTTTACTATGCTGACGCGGAACAGGTCCTTTCGAAGTATCTCGATCAAGCGGCAAGCGAGTCCCATATCCCGTATGAGGCGACCCTTAGCCAGTACCTCACTGCGGATGAAGCCAAGGCCCGCTATGAAGATTTGCAACAATGGTTTGCCGATCACGGTCACTACTGGATTGGTACAGGCCCGTACTATCTCGATAAAGCCTTCCTTACCGAGAAGACGCTGACTCTCAAGAACAATACTGACTTCCCCGATCTTGCCAGTAAATGGGAGACCTTTAGCCAACCCAAATTGGCAGATGCTCAATTAGATGGCCCAGGGCAAGTAAAAGTCGGAGATGAAGCCGTCTTTGACGTAAACGTAACATTCAATGGCGAACCTTATGCCGAGTCTGATATTCGGCAGGTTAAATATCTGCTATATGATGCCACGGGAGCATTGCAAAGCACAGGTGAAGCGTTGGCTGTTGCAGATGGCCAATATCAAGTAGTCCTTGACAGGACATTCCTTGCCCCTATCCACATTACATGAGGTAAGTAAAATGACAGCAGAAACTCTTTCCCCTTCAGGAACGCAGGTTATAAAAAGAAAGTGGGCGGATAGTACTTTTCTGCGCGTGGCGAGATATTCGGCTGTAAGAATTATTGCTCTTTTCTTAACGCTCGTAGTTGCCACTTATCTAACTATTCTCATCGCCAACATGGGTGGCTATGTGGATGAGATCATGCGGAATGAAATCAGTGAACGAGTCACGCAGCATATCATTGGCAGTCCTGCAAGCGTTAACTTGACTCCTGAGGTACGCAAAAAATTGATTCAGGATGCAATCGCGCTGGAGGAAAAAAGAATTGGTCTTGATAAGCCTTTTGCTGTCCGTAGTTTTACCTATCTCTCCAATGCGATGACTTTAAATCTGGGTCGTGCCATTAATATGACCAGCGATAGCGGCTCAAAAAATATCCGCTTGATCATCCTGGAAAGGCTTCCTCCTACATTATTGCTAATGGGCACATCCCAGTTGCTTCTGTTTTTTGGAAGTGTCTTTTTTGCGCTGATTTTATCCAGAAGTTATGGCAACTTTTGGGATAAATTTATCATCGCACTTTCTCCCACTTCCGCAGCTCCGCCGTGGTTCTATGGCATTTTTATGATCCTTATTTTTTCAGCGATCCTAAAAGTCCTGCCTTTTGGAGGCATGGTGGATTCGCCTCCGCCAGAAAACAGAATTGATTATTTCTTCAATGTGATGAAACACCTTACTTTGCCTGCTCTATCCTTGATCCTCAGTTCCGTATTTCTGAGCATTTATAACTGGCGCACCTTTTTCCTGATCTATTCCAGCGAAGATTATGTGGAAATGGCCCGGGCAAAGGGCCTGCATGCACGTGACATCGAGCGGAAATATATCCTGCGACCAACTTTGCCAAACATTATTACAAACTTCGCTCTCCTGATTATCACTTTGTGGACGGGTGCAATTATTACGGAAACCGTCTTTCTCTGGCCGGGATTGGGTCGCACTTTTTATCGCGCCATTGGCCTGTATGACACGCCAGTAATCGTCGGGCTAACCATCATTTATGGTTATCTGCTGGCGATGACGGTCTTCCTGCTTGATTTTATGTATGCCCTTGTTGATCCACGGGTTAAAGTCGGAAGCGGAAAGTGATGCCATATGACTGCCCTTCGAAACTCATTCCGCGAAATTCGTCGTTATCCATCTGCAATTGTTGGATCGATGGTCATTGTGTTAATGGTTGTCACAGCCGTCTATGCCATGGCAACCATTCCTTACCAAGAGGCGATCAGACGTTGGCGTGGGGGTGAAGAGATTTGGTATCAAAATCCCAAGTTTGCCCCGCCAGCGTGGTTTAACCTTTTCTCCCGCCACAAACTTCCTGTGTCATTTTCTGTGCGTACCACAGATGGTAGCATGAGCAAAACAGTAACACCAGGAAATCAAGATACCGCCACCATCGATATTACGTATTCCTATGATTTTTCTTTCGATGGATATCCACAGGAAATGATCCTGTACATCAACTCGAAATTCGACCAGAAGCAACCATTCATCTCTGTGTCATGGATTATGCCGGACGGAACCAAAATAAGGGTTGCCGATACGGCAATTGATCACAAGGCTACATTCCGTTTCTCGCAGGATGCAAAACTTCAAAAAAGACTCAAAGTCGATGTTTCCGACCTCGTCATGAAAGCGCTCTTTTCGGACCCTAAAACAGGGACGCCGTTAAAAGGACAGTATCAACTCGTGATCAACGCCGTGACCTTCGAGAAAGATTCTGATCTTGACGTTGAGTTGGTATCCCACGGTCAACTGTACGGTCTGGCTGGGACCGATCAATCTCGGCGCGATCTGGTGTTGCCATTGTTATGGGGAACGCCGGTCGCTCTAGCGTTTGGTCTCATTGCATCGCTTGGTACATCTATACTAACTATGATCATTGCAGCAATAGGAACCTGGTATGGCGGCTGGCTGGACGAACTGATTCAGCGCGTGACTGAAGTAAACCTCGTTCTGCCGTTTCTATCCATCCTGATCATGGTCGGGACGTTTTACTCACGCAGTATCTGGGTGATCCTTGGCGTCACGATCCTGCTAAGCATCTTCACAGGCTCAATCAAATCGTATCGTTCTGTATTTCTGCAGGTAAAAGAGTCGAATTACATTGAAGCTGCGCGCGCTTATGGTGCGAGCGATAACCGCGTTGTTTTCCTTTACCTGATCCCACGTATGATCCCGCTTCTCATTCCAGGCTTGGTCTCATCAGTTCCAGCGTTTGTGTTTCTGGAAGCATCACTCGCAGTTCTGGGCCTTGGTGATCCCGTCTTGCCGACGTGGGGCAAGATCATTGAGGATGCGAATTCAAATGGCGCCCTCTATAAAGGTCTCTATTATTGGGTGCTGGAGCCGGCTGTATTACTCATGATCACCGGGCTCGGCTTTGCCATGCTCGGCTTTGCACTAGATCGTATCTTCAATCCACGCTTGAGAGGACTATAAAAGTCTTCGCGCTGCCTGCACCTGGTGCCGGCACAGGTGAGCGGAGGCCTGAGTGCAAGTAGAAGGCCGTAGTCGAAGCGCGCACGCGTTTGATAAATAGGAATTTTATGAACTCACCAACGCAACTTCTCCACATCGAAAACCTCGTCTTACACTTCCGCACTCAGGCCGGAGCTGTACAAGCCGTAGATGGCGTGAACTTTGATCTTGACTATCATCGGGCCGTAGTGATTCTCGGTGAGTCGGGCTGTGGCAAAACATCCTTGTCCAAGGCTATTTTGCGTCTCCTGCCGCGCAATGTACAAAAATATTCCGGTCATGTTTATTTGCAAGGCACCGATGTAATGAAACTCAGCGAAGAAGAGTTCCGTCACAATATACGCTGGGGAGCCATGTCGCTTGTGCCCCAAGCAGCGATGAACGCGCTTAACCCTGTTATTAAGGTGGGGGAGCAGGTAGCAGAACCAGCCATGATTCATCTAGGTGTTGGCAAATCTGAAGCCTTGAATCTGGCGAAGCGCATGTTCCGTCATGTGGGCGTACCCGAAGACTTTTTGAGCCGTTATCCGTTTGAACTGAGCGGCGGAATGCGGCAACGTGTAGCACTGGCAATGGCTTTGATCACCTCACCTGCTTTAATCGTGTTGGATGAGCCAACTTCTGCGTTGGATTTGCTTACACAAGCCAACATCATGAACGTGCTCAAACGTATCAAGCAGGAATTAGGCACAAGTTTTATCCTGATCACTCACGACATTGCCACCTCCAGTGAACTCGCAGACGAAGTTGCCATCATGTATGCTGGCCAGATCGTGGAAGTGGGCCATGCTAAAGACTTTTTCCCAGCGCCTTTACACCCGTATTCGCAAATGCTGATGGCAAGCGTGCCACGCCTGCGCAGTGATTCAGACCCGATGTTTATCACAGGCCAGCCACCAAGCTTGATAGCCCTGCCAAAGGGATGTCGTTTCGCAGCGCGTTGCCCCTTCCGGTTTGACAAATGCGACCAGGAACCGCCTCAGTTTATAAAAGACGGACGGAAGGTTAAGTGCTGGTTGTATGCCTAGTTTCTAGGTAGACCCTAAAGGTTTTCTTTGCAATTGAACAAGAAATCCAAGCAAGACTTTCCTGTCAAATTTTCATTCTGGTTTCCAGAAAAAACCTTTAGGGTCTTATCCTCTGACTGGAGATTCAAAACATGCCTTCCTTCGCCCTCTACGATGTACTCGATAGTTTCAAAGACATACATAAAGTAGTTCTTCGCTTAGCTGAAAGCCTGGACGATGAACAACTGCGTTGGAAACCTGAAGGCTACAGCACCTCCATTGGATTCCATATTTGGCATCTGGCGCGCGAATCAGATTACCTCAAAGCAGCGATCCTTGAGCATTATCCACAAATTGGACCGGACTTTGGTAATGCTAAGGAAATTTGGGCCCGGGATAACCTTGCAGAGAAATGGGGCTTTCCTACCGAGCTACACGCGACCGTTGGCACTGGTCTCAGCGACGAGGTTGCGGCCAACTTGCCGATTCCGCAAAACGATGAATTATTAAATTACTTGCGCTGTTCCTATGAAGCGATTGAACAATTTATTGAATTATTTGATGAACAATATTCAACCTTCAATGGCCTTGACGATGAAATGGCAAAGAAAATCCAGAATATACGCCTAAATCTACTGGTCTTTTTATCGCATGATTGCCGCCATCTGGGAATGATGGA
>WNFZ01001394.1_pt1 | contig 23191 bp, 20 predicted proteins | sample 5400081 | NCBI WGS metagenome assembly WNFZ01 (sample SAMN13153365, study PRJNA577476) | soil metagenome | isolation source: 80 cm soil or saprolite under grassland replicate 1 | place: USA:California | collected 2016-06-15
CAACCGCGGAAATGTCTTCGAACACACGTGTGCCGTGTCGAAACAGCGCGACTCGATTCGTTTCGGCGGGCTCGTTCATGTAAAGCTCAACGTAAACGTCGCCAAGTGTGGCGTGAACGGCCGGCAATTGGTGCAGCAATCGTCCTTCGTATTGCCGTGGCTCGACTACATACTGCTTCCGAGCGATCTTGTCGATCACTGTAATACGCACGCCGGTGTGGCGGATACGATCGCGCAACTCCGCCGCGAGGTACCACTGGATCTTCTCTCCCGAGAGCAAACGAATTCCCTCGAGCAGCCTGGCTATCCGCAATTGAGTTCCGGGCTCAACAAAAAGCGAGCGTTTGGCTTTGACCGTGTAGCTCGGGTCGCCCTTTCGCATGACCATTTGCCATGCACGATCGTCTGTTCCGGTAGATGTCAGCGTCAGTTCCTCTCCAAGCGTCCAAAAAGAAAGCAGGCCGATTCCGAACTCACCCTGGAGACCGGCGGCGCCTTCCACCTTGAGGCGTCGCTTCACGGAGTCGCAAATATGTGTGGCGACATAGCGAAAGTCCGGCCGGCCGTCCGCATCGCGGGGAATGCCTTGCCCGTTATCGCGCACCTCCAGGTAGTGGCGGCCTTCGCTGCGACCGCGAACAATCGTGACATTCGTTGCGCGGGCATCGATGGAATTCTCGACCAACTCGGCGATGGCCTTCAGCGGATTCGATTGCGACAGCGCGATGATCGTGATCGCATTCCAGTCGTTGCCAATTCGGAGTTTGCCCCGCTGATCAGAAGAATCTCGCAACTTTAGTTTCTGTGACATGAAATGTTCGCGATCAGGCGGCTATGCCGCAGCGCATGGGGTAAGGCTTTGCTAAGTACGAAGAAATAACGTGAGGCGGCCCTTAGATAAGCCAACCCGCCCAATCCAGCGTGCGACCTTCACGGACAACGTCGAGCGAATCATAAAACAATACTGACGCAGCCTGAAGCAAGCCCGTAAGTTTGAATTGGGCTACCCGTAACCTCAAATCCTGGCTTTTGGATCGTCATGCTACAGTCTGCTCATATAGATCAGAGAATCGGCTATCGCCTGTTACTTGCCTCTGCGCTGCTGGCATTGATCGTTGTTGATAGTGCCTCTGCACAGACGACAACTTTCACGTATCAAGGCAAACTTGCCGACAACGGCAGTCCTGCGACCAGCAGCTACTATATGCAATTCAAACTCTTCGACGACGCAGTCACCGGCACACAGCAGGGACCAACCCTGACTAAGTCTGCCGTGGAGGTGGTGATAGATCTTCACGGAGTCGCAAATATGTGTGGCGACATAGCGAAAGTCCGGCTGCCCGTCCGCATCGCGGGAATGCCTTTATCGCGGACCTCCAGGTAATGGCGGCCTTCGCTGCGACCGCGAACGATCGTGACATTCGTTGCGCAGGAATCAATGGAATTCTCGACCAACTCGGCGATGGCCTTCAGCGGATTCGATTGCGACAGGGCGATGATCTCGATTGCATTTTTCTATCTAAATTCTAGTTTCTTCCCGTCAGCGCTTGAAAGTCCGCTCTCAATCTCGCCGCCATGCTTCCCACCGCCACTGTATACTGTCGAAAATCAAACGTCGTAATTATTCCTACTCCCAAACTCGACGAAGTGAGAAAGATTTCATCGGCATCGGTTAAGTCAGCCATTTCGTAAACGCCTTCGACAACGGGGATGAAATGCTTTTCCGCTACTTCGAGGAGGGCCTCGCGGGTAATGCCGGCAATTGCTCCGGTGTTAAGTGCGGGTGTGTAAACCGTTCCGTCTTTGACCCAGAAGATGTTGGCCATAGTAGCGGAAACGATCTCACCGCGTTCGTTGAGCACGACGGCTTCGTCAAAATCACGGCTTTGCGCCTCTTCCCTGGAAAGCACCTGGTCCAAATAGTTAAGGCTCTTTATTCCTGCCAACGGCGAGAAAGTATTAGACCGATAGGGTGAGACCGCCAACGTCAATCCTTCGCGGCGAACCTTCTGCGGCTCGCCGGTCATTATTAGCAGGTCGGTCTTGCCGCTGCTGTGCGCCCGGGCGTTCCAAATGTCACGGAAACCGCTGGCCAGCAAAATGATGCGTGCTCTTCCGCCATCAACCTGGTTTACAGCGATCAGTTTTGTTAGCGCCTCACTGACAGATGTCTCCGTCAGGCCGGTTAAATCAAGGCTTATCTTCTTGGCGTGTTCTGAGAGGCGAGACCAATGTTTAGACCAGAGGAAAGGATTACCGTTGTGAATGGCTACGGTAGTGAAGACTCCGCGTCCGTATAACATTGCCGAAGAAACAGGCGCCACGCGCGCTTTCGTCGCTTCGACCATCATCTTGTTGAGATAGATAACCGCGTGCACCAGCGGCTCCCGGGCGTAGCGTCAACACGATCCATTAAATGACACGAAACCATCCTAACAGGATTTAGTTTTTGTTCCCGTGATTTCTTGGATTGTTTTTGTCCGTTTGCAGCATGCCCGAAAATTAACGAGATAACACTTAAGAGAGAAAGACCCAGTTGGTTTATTCTCGACCGGCGGCCATTGCCTGCGCTGCCAGCTTCTGCGGCAGAGCGCTACGCCAAACGCTTTCAAGCTCTTCGACTTTGGCGTTGATTGCTTGTACTTGATTCAGGTTGATTCGTAGCGTGTCGCCGCCCACGGTACCAATGATTTGAAGCGGACAATTGTGCCGCTTTGCCAGTTCAGTGATCTGTGGCATTACACTCATAGCGAAACTGACAATTATGCGGGACGGCGATTCAGCGAAAAGCGCTGCGCTTGTTGAGAGCGAACTCTCGAAATCAATCTTTGCCCCGATAGCAGGACGTGCCAACGTAGAGAAGCAGGTTTCAGCCAGGGCCGTCGCAAGTCCGCCGTCCGAACAGTCGTGCGCGGACTGCAGCAGATCCGCTTCTGCTGCTTCGAGACACGTGGCCTGCACGGCAATTTCGTGCCCTAGATCGAGCTTGGGCACCTCCCCATTCGCGATCATCTCTTGGGTCGATAGTCCCTGCACGGAAGCCGCAAACTCGCTGATTGACAAGTCATCGTTCGTAATACCCAGCAGCGCAACCACATCGCCTTCATTCTTAAATCCCGGTTGCAGTACGCGGCGGACGTCTTCAACGAGACCTACCATTCCAATGACCGGCGTTGGTGGTATGCCACGACCTTCCGTTTCGTTGTAAAAAGAGACATTGCCTGAAACTACCGGAGTATTGAAGGCCCGACACGCTTCGGCCATTCCCTGCACGACTTCAGAAAACGACCACATCACTTCGGGGCGTTCCGGCGAAGCAAAATTCAAACAGTTAGTAATCGCCAGCGGTTTCGCACCAACGCATACGACGTTTCGCGCCGCCTCGGCAACTATCAACTTCGCGCCTTCGCGAGGGTTCGCGGCACAATACCGGCCGTTGCCATCGAGGGTCATTGCAAGGGCGCGCCGCGTCTCCTTAATTCGTACCACCGCGGCATCGGCGCCTGGCAGGACCGCGGTATTAGTGCGCACCATATGATCGTATTGGCGATAGACCCAGGCCTTTGAGGCAATGTTTGGGGAGACGAGCAGCTTCAATAAGTCGGGAGTCGGGAGTCGGGAGTCGGGAGTCGGGAGTCTGGAGTCAGGAGTCCGAACGGCGGAGTCTGCAGCCTGTTTCTGACTCCCGACTCCCGACTCCCGACTCCCGACTTCTTTCGGCGGTTTCATGGGCCGTTCGTAACGCGGCGCTTCATCGGTTAGTGCCAAGACCGGAATATCAGCCACCGTCTCACCGTTATGTATGACTCGCATGTTCGAGCCCTCGCGTACTCGCCCGATCACAACCGCGTCGAGGTCCCACTTGCGGAAGATGTCGATCACTTCGCGCTCGCGTCCGGAATGGGCCACGATTAGCATGCGCTCCTGAGATTCGGAGAGCAGCATTTCATATGCAGTCATTCCCTCTTCACGCTGCGGCACGAGAGAGAGATCCAATTCGATTCCAGTGCCTGCGCGCGCAGCCATTTCGCATGACGATGAAGTTAGGCCCGCCGCACCCATATCTTGAATGCCGGCAACTGCTCCGCTGCGCATCGCTTCGAGGCAGGCTTCAAGCAAGAGCTTTTCCAGAAAAGGATCACCAACCTGAACGGTAGGGCGCTTTTGCAGCGCCTCGTCATCGAACTCAGCGGAGGCCATCGTTGCGCCGTGAATCCCATCCCTGCCAGTCTTGGCGCCGACGTAAAGCACCGGGTTACCAATGCCACTTGCTTTGCCGAAAAAGATTTGATCGTTCCGAACCAGTCCAAGAGCAAACGCATTTACCAGGGGATTCAGCGCGTAACCATCGTCAAAGGCCACCTCGCCGCCCACGGTTGCCACTCCAAAAGCATTTCCGTAGTGTGCTATGCCCGCAACTACACCCGCCAGCAGGGAGCGATTACGTCGACCATATTGCGGGTGGTCCAGCGAGCCGAAGCGCAAGCTGTTCATCGAAGCGACAGGTCGCGCTCCCATTGTGAAAATGTCGCGCAAGATTCCACCGACTCCGGTAGCGGCGCCCTGGAAAGGCTCGATGAAAGAAGGATGATTATGTGACTCGATCTTAAAGGCTGCGCACCAGCCGTCACCCACATCAATAACGCCGGCATTTTCGCCCGGAGGCACGATAACTCGTTCGCCGGTTGTGGGCAGATGTTTCAAATGCACTCGGGAAGATTTGTAAGAACAATGCTCAGACCACATCACCGAAAAGATTCCGAGTTCAACTAGCGTCGGTTCACGACCCAGAAGTTCTATTATTCGTCGAAACTCGTCGGTAGTCAGGTTGTGGGCAGAAACTATTTCAGGAGTGATTGGTTCCATAGCGCGTAGGCAGAAAGACGAAGGCCCTAGACTAGGAGTCTGTCGGAAAAACAGACTGGAGCCCACCTGTTTATCGCTGGCGCAAAGAGGCGCAGGTTTAACCCCGTAGGGGTGCCATGTTTATAGCTCAAAGGACCGGGAACCTCCGGCGCGGTTCGGAGGGGCGGAACTCAACTTGACAAGTACCAATCTAGTTTCATTCCGCCCCTCCGAACCGCGCCGGGGACTCCTTAGTTACCGATAAACATCCCACTCCTCCGGAGTGAAGAACCGTCGTGATCAAATTGATCCTGCCCAGGGAATCAGGTTCACGTACGTAGCGATTGAGCATTTTTCCGACAGCCTCCTAGTCCAGGGAGGAAGATGGACACTGCAATCGGGCCTACTGCTTAGTGCCTATTTGTTTTTCGATCTCGGTACGAAGCTGCTCCGGGGCAATTCGGCCAAAGTGCCTGTAAGCGAGGTTTCCCTTTGCATCGTAGAGAAAGGTCGCTGGCAAGGCGCCACTCCACTGAGCATCCACGGCTTTGATAGGCACTTCTGGATCCGGAACGTTGAGCAGATAGGTCGGCATCTGCGCTTTCATTAACCGCAGAAACTTTGGCACTTCCGTATTGATATCTTTTAGATCGTCGAGGGAGATAGCGATGAAGTCGAGACCTTTGCCGCGATAGTCAGCGTCAATCTTGACGAGGTCCGGAAATTCGTCTCGGCAGGGATCGCACCAGGTCGCCCAGAAGTTGACCAAGAGCGGGCGTTGAGACTCTCGCTTCAGCAAACCCTTAAGCCGCTCAGTATCAATCTCGGTAACGGCAGCCATGGGCTTCACGGCCCGGTGCACGCGCTTTTGCGCCGGTGCCGCGAAGCTCGCTAACAGAACACCGAGACAAACGGCTGAGAAGATAAACCTTCTTTTCAGTGTCATCCCTTAAGCACGTTTGATGCTGCAGCCAAAGGCCATCGCCGAAGTTTTCTCAATGGGCTTTCCTGCCAAAGCCGCGTCCATCGCGTCGCGCAGTTCGCTCGAGTTAACGCCGGAAACGTCTTTGCTGTTGTCGATGCGACCGTGATAGAGAAGCTTGTTACCGGCGTCGAGTAAATAGGCCTCAGGCGTCCTGGTAGCTCCCAGGCGGTCAGCGATCTTATTGCCTGGATCCTTCAAAATGGGGAACGTCAGGTTGTTCTGAGTGGCGTGGGCCTTCACCGCGCTGGCATCCTCGGTGGAATTCGAATTAATGCCAATCACGTTGATGCCTCGCGCTTTGTAGTCCTGTGCGAGTTTTTCCATGCGCTCGTTATAGGCATTGGAAACCGGACACTGCACAGCGACGAAAATTAGCACAGCGCCTTTCTTACCCTTCAGCGCATTGAGCGATTGCTCTTTACCGTTGACGTCGGGGAGCGTGAAATCTTCAACTGTCGAGCCTATAGCCGGCGGGGCTGGAATCTCGTTATCAACCACGCGACCCCTGCTTGCGATCGCTGCTCCAGCGACGAACAATGCGGCCAGCAATAGTGACACTGCTTTCTTCATAATCAGATGCTCCTTTCAAAGAGAACAGGAAATGGAAGCAAAGATTATCAGCCGCTGAAAGGCGTGGCAAGCGAAGCCGCTCTGACAACAGGCGTTGTTCTGTAAACCCGAAAATGTCGCATTATGTTCATAAATTCGCAATAGATTTCGGTTTCCTTTTCGGTGCGCTAATGATCAGGAATCTGCAATAACGCGACCATGAAGGCACCATCACCCTTTCCTGGTTGACACACGAAATTACACCATTCTTAGGATCTGAAATTTGAAATATTTGAAATCTCAAATCTGAGATCTCAAATCTGAGATCTGAGATGATCTAAAAACCCTGAAAGCTTAACCCTCAGATTGCAGCACCTTCGCAACCGCCGCAATCACGCGCCTAACATCTTCATCCGAAGTCTGCCAGTTGCAAACGCTTACCCGCATGCATCGCTGTCCATGCCAGGTGGTTCCGCCAAAGAAGGCCTCACCGTTAGCAACGATCGCGGCGATGATTTCATCAGTGCGTCGATCATGATCTGCTTCCGACGCACCGGGGCGCGGATCCAAAAAACGCACGAGGCCCTGATTGATCGTGGGCTCCCAAATCACTTTGGCGTGTCGCAGGTTGCCAATGCCCAATACCAAATTGTGTGCGTGTCGGCAGCAACGGTCAACCAAATCCGCCACACCTTTTCGTCCGAGTTGACGCAGTGCTGCATACGTCGGAAAGCCACGCGCGCGCCGCGACCATTCCGGGTTCCACTCCATTTGATCACGAGCTTCAGTCGCGTGCGTGATATAGCTGGCTCGCTGAGAAAGTGAAGCCCGATGGGCCTCGGCATCCGCGACAAAAGCAAAGCCCGAATCAAAAGGGACATTCAGCCACTTGTGACCATCAGTGGCCCACGAGTCGGCCTGGGCCATTCCTTTTACGAAGTGACGGTGGTTCGGACTGGCCGCCGCCCAGAGACCAAATGCTCCATCAACATGAACCCAGCCGCCAAAGCGTCTGGCAATGGGAATCAACGTTTCAAACTTGTCGAAGGCCCCAATATTTATGTCGCCTGCCTGTAACAGCAGAATGGTTGGCGCGGTCGGATCGCTTTCAAATGCGCGCTCGAGGGCTTCGGGCAGCAAACGACCCTCCGTATCGGTGGGGAGATCAACCACTTGCGATATTCCTAGGCCCAACAGGCGTACCGCTCGCGCAAACGAACCATGTCGCTCAGTGCTTGAGAGGATGCGAATTCGCGGAGCCCCATAGAGCCCGTTTTGTTCGACGTCCCAGCCGTGTTTCGCAAGAAGAGAATTGCGAGCAGCCGCCAGGCAGGTGACATGGGCCATCTGGCAGCCAGTGACAAAAGCAAAGCTCGCCTCTTCTGGCAATTCCAGAATCTCTTTCAACCATTCGCCGGCAACTTCTTCAACTACTGAAGCTGCTGGAGAGCAGGCGTAGAGAGCTGCGTTTTGTTCCCACGCTGAGACGAGCCAGTCCGCGGCCAGAGCAGCTGGCACAGATCCGCCAATTACCCATCCATAAAAACGTCCGCCTGCAGACCCCAGCAGGCCTCCCTTTGTATCTGCCACCAGATCGCCAATCACTCGTTCAGCGGAAACGCCTTCCTCGGGCAGCGGCTTTCTCACGCGACTTTTAAGAGTTTGAAAATCTACAGTGGCGCCGACGGCTTCACGGTCAAGGTTTTGGAGGTGGGCGAGCGCATGGTCAAAAGCGGCTTCGAGCGAAGCGCGATATTCGGGATCGATTCTCTTCATGCGTTAACTGTAAAGCAGGTATTGCGAGGAATCCATCCGAATCTACTTTTGAATTGAGAGCTAGCAGGCAAGCAGTCAGAGAATCAGGCAGCCTAATTTGACGGCCTCTCGGGTCTCTGTAATACGCAGATTCTTGTTTTTTTCAAGTTCTTAGCAGTAACGATCCACGAACCCACACGAACCCAACCGAACAAACCAACACGAAAGATTATTCAGTTATTTCGTGGATCGGATCTTTTTGCTTACGGCTGGATGCGCGTTACTCCGGGCGTGGATATCTCACTTCCACGAGATATGTCGAAGACCAAAAGCCGGTGGTTGGGTCGGGCTAGCGGGACGGGTAGTTCCGAAACTCAGCTTTCGGCAGAATCAGGTACGGCCTCTTGACCTGGGCGGGTTTCCTACTATTAGGTTCACGCTGGTCGAGTGCCTTAGTCTCGACATTTGTTTCTCCATCGCGGAACCTCTCTACTATTGGTGCATCTGGCTTTGTATTGACATCAGTGTTGCCTCGTGCGTCGTTTGCCCTGTCAGCCAAAGAATTTGCAGGCTCAGAAGGGGCCGAATAAGGAATGGTCGTTTCGTCAGGCGGGCCCGCGGAACCAACAGCGTTTTCATAGAAGACCCCGCTGGCGACTGCAAGAGACACTAACAAAATCAAAGCCATTAGCACTCCACCCGACTTTGGTGTAGACCGTTCGTCCTGAGATTTGAGAACCGTCGTTTCTTTTTTGGGATCGATCCCTTCTTGCCGAGTTCGTTCCTCGCGGTTGGGCAAGTTATTGCCAGTGCGGCCAACGCAACGCAGGACCTCGCGAAACTCGCTCGCACTCGTGTACCGTTCTTCGGGTTTCTGAGCCATCGCCTTGTTTAGAATAGCGGCGATTTCTGGGCCAACCGATTCGTAAATTTCGTTTGCCGGCCTGAGTGGATCTGCTTCGCCGTGGGTCAGTGCAGCCGCGCGTGTGAGCGCATCGACCGGTTTGTGTCCAGTCAACAAGTAATACAGAGTTGCCCCCAGTGCGTAGATGTCGCTTTCGGGGCCAGTTGCTAGATCCTGAATTTGTTCAAGAGGTGCATATTGACGTGTGTACCCGAAAAAGGCGGCCGAAGTAGAGACGCCGCTGGATGAATCCGCGGGCTGGGCTTTAGCGAGCCCAAAGTCGAGCAACGCGATCTGGCCTGTTGGGGTGAGCTTGAGATTGTGCGGCTTAATATCACGATGGATGACCTGCCGTTCCTGCGAATGAAGGTAGATCAGGGCATCAAGCAGTTGGTCGGCCCAGGCTACAACCTGATCTCGCGGGAAAGGCCCGGGCTGTTGGGCGATGATCTTTGCCAGATCGACTCCCGTGATGAACTGCATCACCAGGAAGGCGCGGTTACCTTCTGAAAAATGATCGGTGACACGCGGAAGCGCCGGGTGTTGAAGTCTCGCAAGAAGTCGTGCTTCCTGAGCAAACTGCTCGAGGGCGGATGGCTCGGCAGAGAAGGTTTCTTTCAGGGCAATCGTGACTCCGAGCCGCTGATCAACGGCCTCATAGACGCTGCCCATTCCGCCTTTTCCCAATTGCCGGACAATGCGGTAGCGGTTTTGAAGAATTGTGCCAGGAGCTAGCGATGATGCCTTTAGGCACGGTTTGATTTCATGAGAGGTTGACAATAGATTCTCCAGTTCAAGGATCCCGGTGGGAATTAGGGGTAGTTTGTCGTGAAGCGGATATTGAGCACTAGTTTTTCTCGATTGAGGTGAGAATAACCAGCCGAAACGGATTTTTACCGTTTCATTGCGCAGGACTTTGTTGGGGCAGGTGCCTCTGACTCGAGCCGCTTGGGAGCTTTGTAGTTTATAACCGCTCCTGTCAGCAGTATAGCGCAGGTAGAGTAACAGGTACAACAGGGTTGATCTGGGTTTCCTACTGGGGTTCCTCCCTATTCTGAGGCGGTCTTCCTAAGGCCGAGGGCTACCAGAGCGGTCAAGGTAACCGTCACAAGGGCCGAAAGCAGGCAAAACTGGCAGAAATGCCGAATAACGAAGGCTTGAAGGTATAGGAGCCAAAGAGTGGTGATAAACATTGCCGCCACGATCACGGGCAATATTCTGACGGCAAACCGATATCCAAACGCCGCTAGCGTCGCCAGACTGAAAACGAAGAAATAAGCAGCGGCGCCCAGGGCCGCGAGAGGGACGCCGCGGATAGTTGCATATGGGCTACTCAACACCTCCGAACAGCCTGAGGTCAGCATGCAGCGAACACTGCGGCCGGTGATGTGTTCGACAGTGAGATAAATAGCGTCAGTGAGGCCGATTAGTGAGATGACAGCTGTCGCGGTGTACAAGAGCGTCGCTCGGCGCTGGACTTTGACTGATGTGAGTGCGGTGCTTATCACAAGTGACGGAGGTTCCTAGCCAGATACCACTGGCATCGAGACTGTGAGTCGAGTCTTATCACAACTCTCCACGTCGATTCGGTTTTTACTTGCCTCCTACCTCTTTTCGGATCAGCACTCGTAGTTTTTCGGGAGCCAGTGATTCGAAAGGAACTTCACGGTCATTGAGAAAAACTGTGGGTGTGCCCTTCACATTCAATGAGCGACCGCGCTTACCATCCTCGGTAATCCGATCCTGGACTGGGCTACTATTAAGGTCGCTACGAAAACGATCGAGGTCGAGTCCGACTCTCGTGGCGTAGCCTTCAAATACAGGTCTCACATCAAAGACATCGTGCCAGGCTTTTTGATTCTCGTAGATGAGGTCGTGCATGGGCCAGAATTTTCCCTGCAAACCGGCAGCCTCCGCCGCGCGAGCGGCGGCAAGAGCGTGTTCGTGTGCCGGCACAAGGGGAAATTCGCGAAAAATAATGCGCAGCTTCGGTCCGAATTCTTTCTCCATTTGTTTCAACACGGGATGGAGCATGCCGCATGGTGGACATTGAAAGTCGCCAAACTCTTCCAGTGTGGCGGGCGCGTCTGGCTGGCCTTCGGCGTGCGGGGGTTGCGCACCAGGTTCCGTTGGCCCTGCCGGCACAGGTGCGACCGGTACTCCAGCAACAGCGGAGGCAGACGGGGTCGCGGAACGTTTCATATACCACGCCGTAGCGCCAACTGCGCCGCCGAGCACGACAAGAATCAGTAGGAAAGGAAGTAATCTTTTCATGGATCTTTAGTAGGGGGTTAACGAATCATGCTGCCGCCGCCAAAGTTGCGGCAAGCGACCGAAATAGATCTCGCCCGTCACTCGAGCCCAGGAGATCTTCGCAGGCACGCTCAGGGTGCGGCATCAGGCCCAGCACATTGCGCCCGCGATTACAGATGCCGGCAATATTATCGCGTGAGCCATTAGGATTAGCACTCTCAGTTACCTTGCCACTTTCGTTACAGTAGCGAAAAACGATTAACTCTTCACGGTTGAGAGTCTCAAGCGTGGCATCATCACAAACGTAGTTACCCTCGGCGTGTGCAATCGGCAGACTCAGCACCGATCCACGCCTCAACTCGTTCGTAAAAGGAGTGTCCGAGTTTTCCACCCGTACGTGGACGTGTTCACAAATGAAATGCAGATCGCGGTTACGTATCAGAGCGCCGGGCAACAACCCTGCCTCACAAAGAATCTGGAACCCGTTACAGATACCCAGCACGAAGCGCCCGGAATTCACAAATTTCTTGACAGAATTCATTACCGGCGAAAAGCGAGCGAGCGCTCCGGCCCGTAAATAATCGCCATACGAAAAACCACCGGGAATGATCACCGCGTCGTAAGCGCTCAGGTCTGTGTCGCGGTGCCAGATAAAATCGACCGGTTGACCTACGTGCTTCGAAATCACGTGGTAGGCGTCGTGGTCGCAATTGGAACCTGGGAAAACAATGACGCCGAATTTCACGCTTCAATCTCCACGCGATAATCTTCGATGATGGGATTTGAGAGTACCTCGCTTGCCATTCGAGCCACTGATTCCCGAGCGTGATCTTCGTCTAGCGAGCCGTCGAGCGAGATCTCGAAGTATTTTCCCTGACGAACATCCATTATCCCCGCAAAGCCCAGAAGCTCGACTGAGTGCTGAATGGCTTTGCCTTGGGGATCAAGCACCCCGGGTTTCAAATTGACGTAAACTTTCGCTTTCATCGAACCTCTAATCACATTTGAGCATTAACTACCCTCGTATCAAGCTTGTTGCTAACATTGCCGCTATTGCCCTATAGTTGGCGAACTTTTCGCACGGCCTAAATCTTAACCTTAAGAAAGCCCATATTGAAGTAGAGACTGCCGTTCGCTAACTATTTCTTAAAATTACCGTTAACGGCGTGAGAGACTAACCAGTCGTAGAAATCAAAGCAGGAGACCGTCAAATGAACGAATCGCTTCAGAAGTCAGCCATTGGCCTTGATGGAAATCTCGCCGCCGCTCTTGGTTACCCGATCGGCATAATTGGCCTGATAAATTTCATCATTGAAAAGCAAAATCGCTTTGTAAAGTTTCACGGGATTCAGTCGATACTTTACTCCTTGGGATTCAGCGTGATTTTCACTGTGGCCTTTGTTGTCCTATTCGTTTTATCGCTAATCCTTAGTGCGGTCTCTAGTACACTGGGAGCTCTCGTGGGCGGTCTCACAGGGTTGCTGGCCCTGGTCGTCTTCCTGGCGTGGTTCCTGGGCCTTCTGTTCTTTGCCTACAAGGCTTACCAGGGACAGGTGTTCAAGCTCCCGATCGTAGGGAATCTTGCTGAGAAACTCGCTGGCGGCCCAGTCCATTAGTCCAGTTCAACACGATCGCGAGCCAGCAGTTTTCCTGTGGGTCAGCAAATGCGTGCCTTCAGCTTAGTCCTGGAAGACCCTTTCAAAGATCGCCTCTACATTTCTTAGGTAGGTGTTGAGCGAGAAGACTCGGTCGATCTCAGTCCGCGAAAGCTGAGCAGTGATCTGCTCGTCCGCTTTAACCAAAGTCTGAAAGTCCTCATTCTCGTCCCACACGCGCATCGCGTTTCGCTGCACCATTTCATACGCCGCTTCGCGAGAAACACCTTTTTGCGTCAAAGCGAGTAACAACTGGCCACTGAAAATTAGTCCGTGCGTCGCTGCCAGGTTTTCCAGCATGCGTTGCGGATAAACGACGAGGCCATCGATTAACGAAATCGCCTTTTGCAGCATGTAGTCAAGGGCGATGCTCGAATCCGGCAAAACGACGCGTTCCGCGGAAGAATGCGAAATGTCGCGTTCGTGCCAGAGCGCGATATTTTCCAAACCAACCAAACTGTTCGCCCTGACGAGACGGGCCATACCGCAAATACGCTCTGAGATGATGGGGTTCCGTTTGTGCGGCATGGCGCTGGAACCCTTTTGACCCTTCGCAAAACGTTCTTGTGCCTCGCGCACTTCCGTTCGCTGCCAGTGGCGAACGGTCAATGCAAACTTGTCCAGAGACGAAGCGATTGTTGCCAGAGTGCTTAGATATTCAGCATAGCTATCCCGTTGAATGATCTGAGTTGAGACAGGCGCCGCCTTTAAACCGAGCCGAGCACAAACCTTCTCCTCCACAATCGGATCAAGATGAGCAAACGCGCCCACGGCGCCGCTGATCTTTCCGACAGCAATCGCTTCTCTGGCTCGCTCAAGCCGCAAGCGATTGCGGCGCATTTCGTCGTACCACACCGCGAAAGTCAGTCCGAAGGACGTTGGTTCAGCATGAATACCATGCGTGCGACCTACTTGTGGAGTGCGCTTGAATTCAAAAGCGCGTTTCTTAAGGATGGTCATCAGGCCATCGATCTTGATTCGCAGAATATCGCACGAATCTCGCAGAAGAAGGGCGTTTGCCGTGTCGACCACGTCGGAAGACGTCAGGCCGTAATGAACAAAGCGAGCGGCTTCACCGATGGATTCCGCAAGGTTCGTAGTGAAAGCTATGACGTCGTGATTTGTGGTCTTCTCGATCTCGTTGATGCGATCAACTGAGAATTTTGCGCGCGACTTTATCTCTGCGACGGCTTCGGCAGGAATCGTTCCCATCTCTGCGTGGACTTCGCAGACCGCCAGCTCAACGTCGAGCCACTTTTGAAATTTATTCTGCTCAGACCAGAGCGCGCCCATCTCGGGCAATGTGTAGCGATCGATCATGAAATAAAAAAGTCTGGAGTCTGGAGTCTGGAGTTTGGAGTCTCTACGACTCTAGGTAACAAACCGTCAACTTCTTGTTTTCTTGAGCAGATTTTGAGTAAACAATCGATCCACGAAACTACACGAACCAAAGACACGAACTGACACGAAATGTTGTTAGTGTTACTTCGTGTCATTTCAGTTTGTGTGATTTCCTGGATCATGTTTTGACTCCGGACTCCGGACTCCAAGACTCCAGACTTCTATTTAAGGGCCGTCGAATTAACGAAATACCTGGCGAGCAACCACTGGTGGTCCTTTTCCACGAGTGTAAATGTTTCCATCCCCTCGCCCCGTTCAAACTTCGTTTGATAGCTGACGATGTAAGCACGCCCTCTCAACGGACCGCCCGAATTGTTTTGCTCAGTCGCTGTGTGCAGCGTTCGATTTTCTACCTTACCCAGCTTGGTGTTCAGCTTCTTAAATACCTCAGTTGACTGCTCGAGAGTTGCAGCCTCTCTCCAAAGATCAGAAGCCTCGTTGTAAATCTTTTCGTATTGTTCGTGTGCGATATCGTCGCTAACAGTGCCGATCGTGGCTTCCACTTCGGGAGGAATACTGCGCCGCTCTGCGTTGAATGAGCAGCTCGCGCTGAGCAAGACTAAACCGAAAAAAATCCCAACTATGTGGCTGGGCGACCGGGCAGTTCCGAAAACCAAAAAGTTCATTCTTCCGCCGCCATCCCGCGTCCTTCGCTAAACCTCGATCCACGGTGTCGGTTCCTTGGGAAATGAAAGGCTAATCTCTGTCTCAGCCGGAAAAAGCGGGGCGCGTTCCTGTAATGCAACTTCCGCCGAAATCTTTGCGAGGTACGGATTGTTGGCGCGCTGCGAGAGGTGTGCAAGCACGATGTATTTAGCAGAACCATCAAACCCGTCCCGCAGCCATTCGGCTATGTCTTCATTTGAGAGATGTCCCAGGCGCGACAAAATGCGTTGCTTTAGTTCCCAGGGGTAAGAGTCACAAGCTTTCAGCATGTCCCTGCTGTGATTTGACTCGATTACGATGGCTGCGCAACCGCGGAGTTGTTCAGCAATTAGCGTCGTGATGTGGCCAAAGTCCATTAGCGTCGCAATCTTGACTCCGTCATGCGTGGCCGTGAACCCGAAATTATCAACTGCATCGTGGGGAATCGTGAAAGGGTGAAAATCGATCTCGCCTATCCGGAAGTCTTTGCTCGATTCAATCTGCTCGATACGGTTGCGAAGTGCATTTGCTCGCTTGCGCGGCTCGTCATTGCTAACGTTGAAGCGCTCGCCGACGTAGGCATTGTGAGTTTCCCTAGAAACATAGACGGGGCAATCGACTGCTCGGACTAAAACACGCAGACCTCCGGAGTGGTCACCATGCTCGTGCGTGACCAGAATGCCATCCAGACGCTGCGCATCTTCACCAACGAGGCCGAGGCGCCGTACGATCTCTTTCGCGCTCAGCCCTGCGTCGACAAGCACACGAGTATTTCCTGCAACGATCAGGACCGCATTACCAGTCGATCCGCTGCCGAGAACGGTAAGTTTCATGTTTGGGACTCTGGCAACTAATAGAAGAAAGGCAAATTGAAATTTATCACTTTATAGGGAAACGGCCAACTGAACACAGAGTGCGGCCCGAGCCGGAACCAAACCTAACCCAAAACACGATCCACGAAATCACACGAAGTAACAACAACAACATTTCGTGTGAGTTCGTGTATTTGGTTCGTGTGGTTTCGTGGACCGCGGAGCCGGGGGGTTCGATGGGGTGGAGTGCAAAGCCGAGGCTCTTTGCTTCCGCGACAAACGTGTAGCTCCAAGCCTTCAAACTCTTACGTCCTAGTTTGCGTTAGATTGCCAGGCGGGAACGATCCACTGTAAAACCATTCAGGTTCCCCAGCGCACCCAGTGCCAAGGACTCCGTCGTGAAAAATGTGCGCGCTACTTCCTGGGTTTCTTCCGGCGTGACTGACTGAATCTGTTTGATGATTTCGTCGGGCGTGATGCGACGACCGTGGATGATCTCTTGCCGCGCCAGCGCGCTGGCTCTCGCGCTGGAAGACTCGAGACTGAGCAGGATCGACGAAATCGCTTGATCCTTTGCGATCCTCAACTCGTCTTCGTCAACGCTCTCGGCGACTACGCGACGCAACTCCTTCATCGAGAGGTCAATAACTTCGTCCATATGTTGCGGCGAAGTCCCCGCATAAATCGTGAAGACACCCACGTCAGAGAAGGTGCTCCCTCCAGCGCCCACAGAATAAGCCAGGCCACGTTCCTCACGAATACTTTGCCACAGGCGGCTCGATGTTCCCCCGCCCATAACGGATGCTAACAAGCTGGCGGCATAACGATTCTGATCGCGCGCTGACGGCCACGGAGCGGCAATGATCAGGTGGGCTTGCTCTAATTCTGTCTTTTGTTCGATTAGGATCGGAGACGCGGGCAATGGAGATTTTTCAACACGTCCGAACCCATTCTTTCCACCACAGCCGTCGAAGGCACGTCCTACCAACTCGACCAAACGATCGTGGTTGACGTTCCCTGCAGCTGCTATTACGAGGTTCCCGTAGCAAAACTCGCGGGCGTGGAAGCCCACGATCGTTTTATGATCAAAAGTTAAGACCGTCTCTTTCGTACCTTCAATCGGGCGGCCGAGGGAATGATCGGGAAAGTAAGCTGCGTTGAAGACTTCACCAAGCAATTCATCAGGTGTATCTTCGACCATCTTCATTTCTTCCAGGATGACCATCCGCTCGCGCTCGATATCCTCCGGGGCAAAGCGGGGCTGAGAAATGATGTCGGTCAAGAGATCGATTGCCTCAGACACGCCTGTATCCGCAACCTTTATTGCAAATCCCGTCATCTCATGCGTGGTATAGGCGTCGAGATGTCCACCTAATCGATCAGATTGAACGGCGATATCATGAGCACTGCGGCGGTTGGTACCCTTGAAAACGGCGTGCTCGATGAAATGACAAATCCCGTTCAGTTCAGGCGATTCGTGGCGCGAGCCGCGGCGAACCCAAATGCCGGCTGTGACTGACCTAAGGCCGGGCATGTGTTCGGTCAAGACGGCAATGCCGTTGGGGAATCGTGTGGCTTTGACTTCGTCTATCATCAATCTCAGAACAAAAACTACACAAAATGGACCGGTTGAGGTTCAGGTGAATTGGCATCCTAACATGCGGGAAAACTCGCGGCAAAGTCGGCGCAACCGACCTAAATCGAGTTAGTTCCGTTTGTGGCGCCCCGGATCTGGCAAACTTTTGTCCATAAGATTCTGAAAGTTGACCCAGGCTTCGGCAAAAGTTGCCATCCAAACGGTGTTTAATCGGCGATTTGCTTGACAGTTCTTCGCAGTTTGGCTGAAAATGACCATTATTTGTGGTTCCGGGTAAGTCTCCTACCTGAACCAGTTCGGCCTTTTCACCGGGTAGACGTTTGCCGTGGAGAAAAGGGATGAACGATTTGAGAATTTCTTTCCAGGTTGAATCGACCAATATAGAAGCGCTCCCCGCTGGAACGGCTCGTGTTCCGCAAGTTCGCGCTTGGAGGTCTGCCGCAATGAAAAGAGCAATCGGCTTTAGCTTGTCCCTCATCGTGTTGTCGGCCATAGCTGCAGTGGGTACACGAGCCACGCCGCCAAACAAAGGAACGCTTGCCACAATCACTGGCTCAGTGAACGACACGAAAGGAAATCCCCTTGCTGGAGCGCTGGTTGTCCTCGTGCGGGACGGTGCCAAGAAAGTCATGCGCGAAACGAAGACCGCCGCTGACGGCACCTTCAGCACCACAATCTCTCCGGGTCGATACGGCATTAAGGCGATTGCGGCAGGTTTTAGTGAGGTCGTGTTCTCAGCGGTGGAAGTGCGGGCTTCGCAAGAACTGATCTATCGGTTCAATTTGGAACCTGTCGGCTCAGGTAAGACTTTGCCAGAGCGCAGGAAAGATCGAGACGATGTGAAGTGGACGTTGCGTTCGGCGCAGAGTCGACGTTCAATCTTCCAGGCGCAAGAAGGCGACGATAAAACCGTGCAAGGCGTTCTTGATGCACAAGAAGAAGAAGCTACGGCGGCCGAAAACGAACCCGATAATGCTCGAGGCCGGACTCAAGGAGTCTTTGAGACATATGCTTCCACTAATTCTTTCGCGCCGCCTTTCGCAGGCTTGAACTTTGCCGTAGCTACACAAGCCTCTGAACATGTGGAACTAATCTTCGCGGGACAAACAGGCGTAGGACCTAGCGCCCCTGAGCGATTCGAAGTCACCGGCCGATTTAGACCTAACGATCGTCATCGCATAGGCATCACGGGCGCTGCTGCCCGGTTCACCCCACCCGTTTGGGTGAAGGGGAACGACAATAACTCGGCCGCGTTTGGCCAAGTTTCACTTCGCGCTGTTGATGAGTGGATCGTTCGCGATGGAATCGTAATCCTACTGGGTGTCGATTACTCGCGCTTTATCGGGGCGGGCGGAGCGCACGCAATCACGCCGCGGGTCGGACTTCAATTTGACGCAAATGCGCGCACGCGGTTGCGGGCTGCGTACGCTCCGGGTGGGGACGAACAATCAATTCAAAGCGTCGCTTCGTTCGAAGATGCGGAAATAGTTTTTAGTGAGCCTGCAAACCGGCCTACAGCGTTTATCGATGGCCGCGCAGTGATGGAGCGGAGTCATCGATTGGAGTTCGGTATCGAAAGAGTTCTCGACGGCAAGTCGAGTGTTGAGGCTACCGCTTTCTACGACACGACCAGCGGTCGAGGCGTAGGTTTGTTGAGCACACCGCTTTCCGCGTTCTCAGGCAAAGCTGGGGAGTCGTTGGTTAACGTAGCGAATCAACAGGGTGCAGCAAGAGGAATGCGGCTGGTCTACACCCGACGTCTGAGCCGTGTGTGGACTGCGTCGGGAGGTTACTCATTGGGGCGCGGTCAGCGGTTGTCGCCTAATGCATTCTCAAATCCTGCTGAGATTTTTACTAACGGATTTTTCCAAAGCGGGGCTTTGCAATTGACTGCTGGTTTTCATACCGGTACCCAGGTTCGGACCGTGTTGCGCTTTTCTCCAAACGCTACCGTTTTTGCAATCGATCCCTTTGCGGGACGATTGGGCGTTTACGATCCATCCTTGAGTATTCAAGTCACTCAGGAATTGCCAAGCTTCGGCCTTCCAGTGCGGGCCGAGGCTGTTCTCGATGCGCGCAATCTCCTGGACACGCAGGTAAGTACCGATAACGGAGAGGTCTTTACTCAAATTGGTACGCGCGGCCGATCGGTCCGCGGCGGTATTTTGGTCAGATTCTAGACGGCTAAAGAATGAGGGGGAACAGCTGGTCCTTGCCTTGATTCCTGAACCCTCTCGCTTGTTCAACGGAGTCTCAGTCTCCAAAATCTCGGAAAATTCCGAAAAGATGGATTAACCCCGAGATGTATTTGCGGGCGCCTTGAATCTCACGAGCTAACTTAGTCTCAGCAAGCTGGTTGAATATCTAAGCTGGCATCTTGTTTTAGCTGCTGGCTTTTGATTCTCAAGGAATTGGGCGACTTGGAACATACCTTGCTTATTCGCAACTGATTGCGTTGTGTCGACGGTCATTGGTCTAGCAACTCGTGAAAAGATCGGTCCTTACAACTCAGAGCTGGATTTTGCTGATCGGCGGGGTTTTGCTGGTAGCAGCTGGTGTGCTCAATTTTGGTCAGCGCGCGCGGCGAGAAACCCCACCCTGGGATGGCGTCAGGTGGGTCGACACCGCGCAGGGTGTTATCGCTGAGGTTGTAACGCCCAAGACTTCCGGCGCGCGTGCCTGGCTTCTTCCGGGCGACCGGTTAGTGGGAATTAGCCTTGACGGCGGCAAGAGCGACGAGATCGTTCACGCTCGAGACGTGCAGATGTATTTGGAAGCGGCGCGAGTCGGCGGACAGATTCACTACTCAATCGAACGACCCTCGTATCCCGTCGAAAGCCGATCCTATTTCGCAGATCTGGATAACCTGGACGCGATCCCCAGTTGGACCCCACGAGATCTTTACATAAACCTCATCGGGCTGGTCTATCTGCTCGTCGGCTTCTTTGTCTTATTCAGGCAGGGTGGTCGCGCACCTTTTGTGCTCCATTTCGCGACTTGGTGTCTGACCGCATTTGTTCTTCACTTTTACACCCCCGTAGGTAGTTACAGGGATTTAGATCTTGCGGTAGCCTTCCTGCGCACTGCGGCCTTGATCATGTTTGTGCCGCTCTTTGTGCATTTCTGCGCGAGGTATCCCTCGCGACAGCAACTCTTCGCCGGGCGACGGTGGGCTGCGTTCCTGCTTTATTTACCCGCAATCGCTTTGTTGGCGCTGGCGACCCTCGTTTTCTTCCGCGGTGTAATCACACCCTGGATTCCAGGTTTGCATATTGCGCCGCAAACGGAAGCGTTCATTGGTTTCTTCTACAAGCTGAGCTTTGGCCACTTCGTTCTTGGACTCGTTGCAAGCGCTGTTTTGTTGGTTAGAACTTTGGTGAAGTCCAAGAGCGCCGTTGTGCGGCAGCAGATGAAGTGGGTTGTCTGGGGTACGTTACTGGCGATTGCTCCGTTTACTCTGCTCTATGCCGTCGGTTACCTGCTGGGCGCGCAAACCGATCCGTGGTTGATCGACGCCGCCGTGCTGCCGCTCATTTTGATCCCGTTAGCTTTCGGCTACTCGGTCGTTCGTTATCGTTTAATGGACGTCGAGCTCGTAGTACGTCGCGTCTTTGTCTATGCGCTGACGACGCTGGCCATCGCCCTGATGATAGGGTCAGTGGTTTATCTGGCTGGCCTATACGCGCTTGGTAGTGACGAGGGGTTTTCTTCCGGCGAGATCACGCTGCGCGTAGTAGTCGCCGTCCTGGCAATGGCTGCCATCGTCATGGTTGCAGGACCGGTGAAAAACTTCCTGCAGGAGCGGGTTGACCGTTTGTTCTACGGTGAACGCTACGATTTACGCCACAGCCTGCTCGACTTTGGGCGTACGCTTTCAGCGACTACTGCACTGGATCCCCTGTTGGATTCCCTTGTCAATCGGTTGCAAGAAGTAATGAACGTCGAGCGAATTGCCATCTTCGTAGAAGATGCCAAAGCGCCTTCTGGTTACAGGGCGGCACGTGTCGCAGGACTCTCTTCTGACATTATTGTCCCGCCGGATTTCCGCGAAATGATTCGGGTTCGCTCGGCGGAAATGGGAGTGGTGCGCGCCGACGATCTGGATTTGACGGCTGAGTCAAATAGCTTCGTGCGGCGCACGCTTCACTATTACGTACCTTGCGTTGTGCGCGGGAGAATGGTTGCGGTCATCGGTCTGGGCCGCTCCGCTGACGGCGCACTGTTGACCTCAGAAGATGTCGAGATACTCCGCACTGTTTCCGGTTATGTCGCGGTGGCGATTGAAAACAGTTTGCTTTATCAGGAGCAAAAGGAGCGGGCAGCCGAGTTCAAACTCTTGAAGGAGTTTAACGAGTCGATTGTTGAGTCAATTAACGTCGGATTGCTCGCGGTCAACCTGCAAGGAAAGGTTACTCACCTCAATTCAGCGTTGGAGCACATCCTCGATTTGAGACGCGATGCGGCATTGGGCCGCCGGGTAGAGGATTTGTTCTCCGAAGATTTTGCCGATACGCTCAGGCAGGTGCTCGGCGAGGATGGCTGGCGGTTGCGGGAGACAAGAAACATCTACAAGCTTCACACGGCGACTGTTGCCGGACGCACCCTGGTAGTTAATATTGCCCTTGCTCCATTGCAGGACGCGCAGGCACAAACCGGTGCGCTGGTCGTGCTCGAAGATGTTACTTCTCGCATCCGGCTGGAAGAACAGTTGCAACAACGAGAAAAGTTATCTTCGATTGGGTTACTCGCTGCCGGTGTCGCGCACGAAGTTAACACACCGCTCACCGGAGTCTCTTCCTACACCCAATTGCTGCTGGGAATGCTTCCTGAGACGGATCCGAAACACGCGTTGCTTCAGAAGATCCGCAAACAGGCAGAGCGCGCCACGAACATCGTTAATAACCTGTTGAACTTCTCACGCACGGGTAGCGCCACCGAATTTACTGACGTGGACATCAACCATGTGCTTGATGACACGTTACAACTACTGGAGCCGCAACTGCGACGTCACCAGATAGAGATTGCGCGCGTTTACGATCACGAATCACCTCGCGTCTTTGGCAATAGTGGCAAGCTCCAACAGCTCTTTACCAACCTGGTTCTCAATGCGCGCGATGCCATTCCCGATGGGGGACGCATCACCATCTCCACAGTTGCAGCAGACAGTGATTCTGTTCTGGTAGAAGTAACTGATACCGGTATTGGCATTGGCTCAGAGAACGTAGCCAAGATTTATGACCCGTTTTACACCACCAAGGGTGTTGGACGTGGCACCGGGCTTGGTCTGGCGGTGTCTTATGGCATTGTTCAGGAACATTCTGGACATATCGGTGTGGAGAGCGTCCCCGGTCGTGGCACCACCTTCCGCATTACCCTACCTGCGGCGCACGCCCGTGCAAGACTGCAAGCAGTAGGCGACTAACAGAAACCGCAAGAGATCACTCTTGATGGGCACAGGCCTTAGCGTGCGCGCCTCGAGCCACAAACTCATGTCCGTGCTTCAAAATATGGTCTTTGGATTTTGGTCTTGGGCCTTTGACCCTTGATTACTCTCAACCTCGCCTTGATTTCAAAGACCAAAGACCAAGTCCAAAGACCGTATTTGTAGAATCTGCGTAATCTGTGTAATCCGCGGATCCCTCCCACCTTATTTTGTTTTGCCTGATGAAGTCGTTAAACTATTTCGTCCTTTTCTTCATCACGGGATAACCGGCTCATAGTCAAAGGCAATGAAGGCAGACAGACGCATGGCTAAAAAAGGTTCAGTCCTGGTAGTCGACGATGAAGAGA
>WNFZ01002706.1_pt1 | contig 23173 bp, 22 predicted proteins | sample 5400081 | NCBI WGS metagenome assembly WNFZ01 (sample SAMN13153365, study PRJNA577476) | soil metagenome | isolation source: 80 cm soil or saprolite under grassland replicate 1 | place: USA:California | collected 2016-06-15
TTCCAGTGTTGGCTGGCGTGGCCGAAACAGCCACAGGTGATGTCGAGACCGCGGAGTTTTGCAGCAATTGTGGCGACGAGGAATACCGAGGTGAGTGCGGTTAAAATCGCAAATGCGCCGCGATAGAACGTATGGAAGATCAGCGCGAGACCGCAGAGCATTTCCAGCCACGGCAAATAAAACGCGAGACCGACACTGATGGTCCACGGCAGGATTTTGTAATTATCGATGTCATTAGCGAACTGGATAGGATCGAGCGCTTTAATAGCGCCGGCATAAATGAAAATTCCGCCGACAACCAAATCCACAATTCGCCAGACGAATTTCATGATTCAGAGCAAACGTCCAACATCCAACGCCCAACGCCCAATTGGTTGATCAAGACACATTGGACGTTGGATGTTCGATGTTGAGCGTTCGACGTTTGCTTCATTTCTTCGACTTCAGCCACTCTTCCCAGCCACCCTGAAGGACGAACACGTTTGGCAATTGCGCTTCCTTGCGCAGGCGGCGGGCAACTTCGCGACTGGCGTTGCAGCTCAGACTGCTGCAATAGACGACAACCTTTTTCTCTGGCGACCACACCGCCAGAACCTGCGGCAGCAATTCATTCCAGCGGTCTTCATTCAACGAAACAGCTCCGGGGACATGATCACTCGCAAATTCGGCATCCGGCCGCGCATCGACCCAAATTGCATTGTCGCCCCAGGCACGCGCCTGCGCCGCGGTGACCATTTCCGAGGCTGGAATAGGCGATTGCCATGAAATTTTGTCGCGGAAATAAATCGCCTCCCCAAACCCCGGAACAAGCGCAAGCGCCGCGAGAATGAGGGCTTGATGGACCAGTGAAGATTTCACCACCTACTGGATAACTGGTGCATTCGTGATGCGTGCGGTAGCGTAAAATATTTTCTTCGAATCTTCCGGTTGAATCGTCAATGTTGAGGCAATTTGTCGACTCGTGTCCTTGGGTTCGATGTCGATTTTGAACTGGCCGTTCCCGTTCTCTTCCACCTTGGTTTGAAAGTCCGGGCTCGATGACGTGACCTTCAAGTGTTTCACTGGAAACTCCTTGGCTGCGCGCACCACGATCGTCTTTGGTTTTGGCGCTTCACCCTGCCCCCAGAAAACAAATGTTGGCGTTATCTCGAGTTGCTGAGGGATTACCGCCTTCAGGGTAAGCACCGTAGTCGCATGCTCCGGATCGTCGGTTTCCACAGTCACAGTTTTGACCTGAGTGCCGGTGCGCTCGCCAATGTTGAAGGTCGCCGTGATCTCACCTTTCTCTCCCGGTGGCACTTCTTCCTTCTGAGATTGTGCCGCTGTGCAACCGCAAGAAGTGCGGACTGATTTAAATCGCACTGGTTTGCCGCCGGTATTCTGATATTTGAAATGGCCTATCGCCTGCTTGTCGGCAGTGGCCGGGTGCAATTCGACCATGGTTTGGTCCCATTTCAATTCCGCATGTGCAGTGACGCAAACGACGATCGACAAGGTAAAAGCAAAGATGTTTGTTTTCATTTTTTGGAATAGAAGCGCCTAATATAGTCAGCGACGGCCTCCCGCCAAGTGCGAGGTGATCTGCCAGTCAATTTCGTGTATTTCGCGCTGGACAGCACAGAATAAACCGGGCGGCGCGCGACCCAGTTTGTCATGTCTTTTAATTTGCGTGCGCCAACTGTTTTGCCTTTCAGGGGCAGGCCGGTGTCCTGGCAACAATCCAGCGCCCACTGCGCGTATTCCTGCCAGGTGCATTCGCCGGTGTTGGTGAAATGCAGGATTCCGCTGTAATCGCTCGCAGCATTGTAGCCGGGGTCGGTGACCCCGGCTTGGGTGCCATCGCCGGCCGCGGCTACAACCAGCATTTCGGCGATGTCGTCCGTGTAAGTGGGCGCGGCAAATTTGTCTGCGACTGCATCGATTTCTTCATTTTCCTGCGCCCGCTTGATCATTGCGTCAATGAAACTCGGACGGTCCGTTCCAAAAAGCCACGAGACACGCACGATGAGATGCCGATCTTGCACAGCAAGTACATTTTGTTCCCCTGCCAGCTTCGATTCGCCATAAACGCTGATCGGATTTGCGGAATCGGTTTCGAGGTAGGGTTCGCGTTTTTCGCCATCAAACACGTAATCGGTGCTGAAATGAATGAGTTTCGCGCGTTTGTCCCGGCAAATTTCGGCGAGAACGCGCGGCGCTTCCGCATTAATCAGAAAGGCCTCGTCGCGCTTCGTCTCGCAAAGATCGACATTGGTGAATGCAGCAGCATTGAAAAGAAGATCGAAACTCGTCGCCCGCAGTTTCGTTTGCAGCTCATCGAAATTCGAGACATCCAGCTGCGCGTGATTAAAACTAACGACGTCGAATCCTTCTCGATATTTGCGCATGAGCGCAGCGCCAAGCCGCCCACCGGCGCCGAGAATTACAATTTTCATTTTTCTGCAACTGCGCTCTATGAGCGTCGCTCTGTTTTTAGCATCGGCGATCATTGACCGCCGCTGCAGTTAATATCGTCCGGTGCGCTCGAGCAATGGCTGCCACCACGGTTGATTGTCGATGTACCATTGAATAGTTTCTTCGAGTCCTTCCTTGAAATTGCGCCGCGGTTTCCAGTTTAACTCACGTTGCGCAAGCGAGGAATCGATCGCGTAGCGGCGATCGTGCCCGAGCCTGTCGGTCACAAATGAAATCAAGCTGTGTGGCTTAGCCAGCTTATCGAGAATGATTTTTACAACATCGATGTTCACCATCTCGCCGTCGCCTCCGAAATTATAGATCGCTCCTGGTTTCCCCTCGAAAAGCGCGGCCACAATCGCAGCGCAATGATCCATTACGTGGATCCAATCGCGCACGTTCATGCCATCGCCATAAACCGGGAGCGGCTCATCGCGGAGCGCTTTGATAATCATGAGCGGAATCAGTTTTTCCGGAAATTGATACGGGCCATAATTGTTCGAGCAGCGCGTCACAAGCACTTCCTGGCCATAGGTTTTGTAACAGGCGAGGGCAAGCAGATCGGCGCCGGCTTTGCTTGCTGAATAGGGCGAACTCGGGTCGAGCGGCGATTGCTCGGTAAATCTGCCGGTGGCACCAAGCGAGCCATAGACCTCATCCGTGGAGATTTGGACGAAGCGCTGAACGCCGTGGCGGCGCGCGCAATCAAGAAGCACACTCGTGCCAACGACATTTGTGTGGATGAAATTCAGAGGTGAATTGATGCTCCGATCGACATGCGATTCGGCGGCGAAATTGACGACCGCGTAAAATTGATGCTCGGTCATGAGCGCGTCCATCTGGTCGGCATTGGCGATATCGGCTTTGAAAAATTCGTAGCGTTCGCCATGTTCTTCGACCACGCCGTCGAGATTGGCGAGATTGCCCGCGTAAGTGAGCACATCCACGTTGGTCACGTACGCGGGCTTGTAATGTTGCAAAATATACCGAATAAAGTTGCTCCCGATGAAGCCGCAGCCACCGGTCACGAGAAAGCGCATTGCAGCGCGTACTAGCAGCGCCGAAGCTGCCGCGCCAGCAGATTTTCTATCTCTGCGCGATCAACTGGCCGCTTGGAAGGCTGGCCTTGCAGAAACAGATTGGATCCCATGGTTGATCCTTGGGGTCGCCATTTTTCTCCGCTTGTTCCTGCTGGGCATCAAGCCGCCGCATTTCGACGAAGGGATCAACGGCTGGTTTGTCGATCAAATAATGAAGAACGGCTTTTATCGATACGATCCGACCAATTATCACGGTCCGCTTCATTTTTACGTTCTATTACTCTCGGAAAGTTTGTTTGGGCGGAATGTTTGGGCTTTGCGACTGCCGGTGGTGCTGGTGAGCATCGGCTGCGTGTGGCTTACATTAAAATTTGAGCCGCTAGTTGGAAAAAATGTGAGCCGGTTGGCAGCGCTGGCGATGGCGGTCTCGCCGGGTTTCGTTTTCTACGGACGTTACTCGATCCACGAGGTGTGGCTCGTGCTCTTCTCGATGATGTTCATCCTCGGGCTGCTCGGTCTCTGGAAATTTGGGACGGCGAATTATCTTTGGTGCGCCGGCATGGGCGTAGCCGGCATGATCCTGACCAAGGAAACATACAGCATCCATCTTGTCTGCGCGGCGCTTGCAATTCCTGTGCTACTGGTTTCCAACGCGCTCAGTCGCGTTCCCGACGCGAGGCCGGCCAGACAAACATGGACCTACGTCGATCTCGCGATGGTTATCGGAGTCGGCATCGCTGCGATCGTCTTTTTCTATTCAGGAACCTTCCTTAACTGGAGCGGCGTAAAAGGAATTTACCAGGCATATAAGGCCTGGTTTGCCACTGGCGAACAAGGTCACGGCCATGAAAAACCGTGGTACTACTGGCTGAAGCTGATCGGGCGCTACGAGATTCCTGTAGGCGGCGGTCTCCTTCTTTGCGTGTTTTGCCAGCAGTTTAAGAACCTCAGTTTGCGTTACCTGGCCATCTACGGAGTCGGAACCCTGGCTGCTTACAGCTATGTCAAATACAAAACGCCATGGTGCATCATTAATATTGTGTGGCCCTTCTTATTTATCTTTGGCGCGGCGGTTCTGCTTGTTCGTCCGAGATTTCTGCGCGCGACCTACTTCGCGTTAGCCATTCTCTTATGCGTTTCGCTAGAATCGACGATCTGGTTAAATTACTTCCGATGCACAACGGATACTGAGCCGTACGTCTACGTTCAGACGTACAATGACATCTTCAAGCTAACGGAACCGCTGCTAAAGCTGGCGAAAAGCGATCCGAAAAACTACCATCTGACTGGGCATATGATTCGGAGCAGCGTGTACCCGCTTCCGTGGATTCTGGGCGATTTCACACACATCGGCTACTACGAGCACGGGAATACGCCCGCGACCCTCGATGCCGACTTTCTCCTCGTGGAACAAGATCGAATTAAGGCCGTGGAATCGAAGCTGCACAATGCCTATTACACCGAGCCGCTCACGATTCGTAACTACCAGGATCCGTCGAAGCTCTATTTGAGCGCCAAAATCTTCAAAGAGTTTTTTCCGGGTCGATTACCGGATTTCGTCGGAAAAGGATCTGGCTAAGCGAGGTTCATTTCGATGAAATGGCTTTCCGCTGGCCTGGTCTTTGTCAATTTATCAACTGTTTGCGGCCTCCTGTTGGGAATGGCCGGCAACGGCTTGGATAAACTCAGCGCGATTTTCGCGCTGGTAGCGGGCGCAGCATTCGCCGTTGCAGCCTATCTTGGAACTTCCGACACCGATAAACCGAACTCTAGGAGAGATGCAGCGCCTGATTCCCCCGGGTCGGCAAGCAAAGCGATTGCCCCGCAACGTGCGCAATCTGAAGTCGCGCTTTCCAAGCGAGCGCAGCGCCGACTACAAAAGAACGCGTCCAAACCAACGCGGCCTCCCTGGCGTTACGGAAAGGTTTGGCTCTGGCTGGTCGGCGCATGCTTCCTCATGTTTGCCGTGCGGTCTTTTTGCTGGCTTCTCTACATCGACGGGAACCAATTAAAAATTCAATCGCCCAATAATCTCGGCGACCTCGGACTGCACGTCACATTGATCAGGAATTTCACAAGCGGTGTCGCGCTTTGGCCGGACAATCCAATCTACGTTTATAGCAAGCTAAGATATCCGGCCGGAATGGATTTATTCAACGCTCTCCTCTGCCTGGTTCATGTCGATCTGATACGCGGATTGGTTTGGACCGGGTTGCTTGCGTCGCTCGCGACGTTTTACGCGTTTTTCCGTTGGGCTGGCGCTTTCGGTGTCGCCGGCTTTTTATTTAATGGCGGCATGGCGGGCTTCCAATTTCTCAAAACGCTGAAGTTTTTAGATTATCAAGGCGACAAAACAATCGCCTGGAAAAGCATTGCACTATCCATGTTTGTGACTCAGCGCGGATTGCTTTACGCCATCCCGGCGGGGGTGCTTCTACTATGGCATTGGCGCGAAAAATTCTTTCCCAAGGCCCCTATAGCCGGGGTCGGTGACTCCGAAACACAAGCTAGCCGAATACAACGAAGCGGTCCGCTCCCCTTCTGGGTCGAGCTATCTCTCTACGCCTCAATGCCACTCTTCCACGTCCACACATTTCTCGCCCTAACGATCGTCCTGATTTTTCTTTCTCTTTTTGAACGTCCGAGCGAACTGACGTTTATCATTAATGTTGCCCGCAAAGACGGAGTCACCGGGATCGGTCATTTGATTTCGCACCCGGCGATGTGGCCCGAAGTTTTTCATGATGCGCCCATGCGCAGGCACATCGGCGCTGTGCTTGCCGCTGCGTTACTTCCTGCGACTTTCTTAGTTTGGTTGATCACCGATCATTTTCACGCCGCATCGATGCTCGAATGGCATCCGGGCTGGGTGCAGGAATCGGGGGATTTCGCTGCTCCATTTTTTCGGATCGGGCCGGTGAATTTTAGCGGTTCCAGTCCGGTTTTTGGCTGGCTCATCCAAAAGACATGGAACGGCGCCATCGCTCCAGCTTTTCAATTTTGGCTAACGAACTTTGGCCTATGGCTTCCGCTAATTCTGGCCCTGATTGTTTTGTGCGGTAGGCGCGCTTGGAAGGCCGGATGGCGCTGGGGTAATAGACCTCCACAAGACGTCGCTTTCCTCTTACCGGCTGTTGCGATCTTTCTCTTTGGGTTGCTGGTGAAAACCGCGCCATGGGACTGGGACAATCTCAAACTTATGGTGTGGGGTTACTTTCTTGTGCTTCCGTTTCTGTGGACACAGCTTATTGCTCGCTGGCCAGTTGATGTTCGAGTGGTTGTTTGCATTGCGCTTTTCGGCTCGGGATTTATTACCTTGTTAGGTGGACTGGCCGCCAACCGGGGCGGTTGGGGATTTGCCGATCGCACGGAACTTGACGCGCTTGGCGATGCGATCCAGCAGTTGCCGGTGGAGGCCCGTTTCGCCGCTTACCCGACCTTCAACCACCCACTGCTGCTCCAGGGCCGCAAGGTCGCCCTCGGTTATCCAGGTCACTTGTGGTCGCAGGGTTTCGCCGATTACACAAGACCTCACAATTTACTCAATCAGCTGATGCGAGGCGCCGGGAATTGGCGCGAGATCGCGCGCACCTTGCGTGTCCGTTACATCTTTTGGGGACGGGAAGAAAAGACCAATTACCCAGCAAGCACGCGGCCATGGGAAACTACGCTACCACTGGTTGCTTCTGGCCAGTGGGGCGCGATTTATGACTTGGGGCCAACGGGCCAGGAATAGCGGATGATCACCCATTGGACTTTATGATCGTGATCCCGATTCAAGCGCCGGCGCGCGTTTTCCGAGGGGACCGCGCCCTCATGAGGCGGCGACGCTTTAGTCGTCGAAATGGGTGTGCCAGGAAGAGGAAATAGATCGCGCTGGCAAGATCGGCAAAGCTACAGGGGGGACTCGTTAGGTTAAGCGGCCCGGTCCGTAAAGCAGTGAAGACATTTTCAACTGTGACTTCGGGCGGCATCGGGATGCTGGTGTAATGGCGTCCAAACGCTTGCAAACGGTGCGCGTCGGAAGTGGCGATTAAGGGTTTGCGAAAGCGCGCCGCCGCTTTTTCTGCGCGGCGGTTTAGATTGAAGAGTCCCTTATGAAAATGGCAGAGTTCGATGGCGTCGAAGCAATCGATTTCTGCAAACAGGCGCGATCCTATTGAGCTGCCAAAAACATAAAAGGGATGCGGCGCAATTATTAAGACAGAGCTCCCGCGTCGCGCCCGCAACCTTCGCAAATCGTCAAAATCCTTCAGTGCCGCGATTTCTTCGCCGGTCACATTCAGAACGATCACATCCGCGCCGCACAAGCGCACTTCCACCGCAGGAATAAGCAAAATGCCCATTGCCGCCGCATCAGCGAACACTTCCTGTCGATCAAAGACGGCGTCATGCAGTGTGATTGCAAGAACCCGAAAATCGAGCGAGCGAGCGCGCTCGAGCAATTGATGCGCGGAATAATCGACCGCGTCCTTGGGATCATCGAGCGTGTGAATATGGAGATCGATTTTGATCCAATCTTTTTTCATGCTCATGCTCGGATTCCCAAACTTAATCGCAATTATCGGCATTTCATGCTCATGCTCGTTCTTAGCGAGGAACATCGATTAGGAGCAAGAGCATGAGCCGGAGTAAGAAAAGAAAGGAGACTTGCCAGCCGCTGCGGACTGCGGAAGATTTTGACGCTCCCCAAGAGCTCGGGTGGTGAAATGGCAGACACGTACGTTTGAGGGGCGTATGCCGAAAGGCATGGGGGTTCAAGTCCCCCCCCGAGCACCAATTAGAACTTTGCGCGCGGTTTCGCTTCCGATAATCTCGTAGCAATATGGAATCGCTTTACCTTGTCGGTGTCGGAGTACTGGCGCTGTTCGCCTTTGTCCTGGCGATCATCTTTTTCAAATTTTTCACAACCTGGCTCCGAGCCCGCGTCGCCAATGCTCCCGTTAGCATCGGAAAAATGATCGGGATGAGCCTGCGAAAAGTGCCGGTCGGATTGATTGTCGATAATCGCATCACCGCTGTGAAAGCCGGCCTGGATGTTCGGAGCGATCCGCTTGAAGCGCATTACCTGGCGGGTGGCGACGTCAGCCACGTGGTTCTCGCCTTAATTGCCGCTGATAAGGCGGGCATCTCGCTCGATTTCAATCGCGCTTGTGCCATCGATTTGGCGACTAAAGGAACCGGCAAGACCGTGCTCGAAGCGGTGCGGACGAGCATCAATCCAAAAGTGATCGACGCGCCGAGCCCAACGATGGGTCGCACCACGATTGACGGCGTCGCGCAAGACGGCATCGGCGTGAAAGTGAAAGCGCGCGTTACGGTGCGTTCCCACCTCGATCGATTCGTTGGTGGCGCCACTGAAGAAACGATCATTGCACGCGTCGGCGAAGGCATTGTAAGCGCAATTGGCTCCGCCCATTCCTACAAGGAAGTGCTGGAAAACCCAGATCGCATTTCCAAAACCGTGCTTGCCAAAGGCCTCGATAGTAATACCGCGTTTGAAATTCTCTCGATCGACATCGCCGACGTGGATGTCGGCGATAATATCGGCGCGAAATTGCAGACCGAGCAGGCCGAGGCGGACAAGCGTGTTGCGCAGGCGAAAGCAGAGGTGCGCCGCGCAGCCGCCGTGGCGGTAGAGCAGGAGATGCGCGCCAAAACACAGGAGATGCGCGCCAAAGTGGTCGAAGCCGAAGCGCTCGTCCCGCAAGCAATGGCAGACGCATTTCGCTCCGGAAATCTTGGGATAATGGATTACGTCCGAATGAAAAACGTTCAGGCAGACACTTCCATGCGCGAATCAATTGCCGGAGGAGACAAGACCCGCGGAGAAGCAACGTGATTTGTGAATCGTAAATCGTGAATCGTGAACTGATGTAACGATGTAACTTTTTTGGCGATCTAAAGTCTTCGAAACATGCATCTCGATAATCTCCTTTTCATTTTGCTGATCGCGATGGCTGCGTTGTTTAGATTGCTCGCAAGCAAAGCCGGCGAAACAAGGAAAAAACTGCAAAACCCGGATCAAAAATCGACGATCAGCCCGCAGTTGGGAGGGTCTCCCAGGCGGGCACCGGTTGAATCGGATGAAGAACGCATTCGCAAATTTCTCGAAGCGCTTGGACAACCGGCAAGCTCGCGGCCGCCACCACCAGTTGTGCCGCGCACAAACATCCCGCCGCGACCACTCGCTCCGGTGCACCCTCCGCACATGCCGACCGCGCGTAACATTCTCACCGACAAAAGAAGGCAAGTCGCCGAAACAACGAAATCCCCAGAGCGGCTCGTTTTCGGCTTACACGAAGCGCTGCCATTGCCTAAATCGCCAGCTTTGGTCAAACCGCCCGTGGAAACATATGCGACAGCCGCGGAGTCGAAAACAAAGCTCGCGCGCCCCGGCATAGACATCGCGACATTCCTCCGCTCACCATCTGGACTGCGCAGCGCGATCATCCTTCGCGCAATTTTCGGGCCGCCGCGCGGCGTGCAACGCTTGGAGGAGATGCGCGATTCTTATTTCCCTATTTGAGTTCCTCAAGCGAGGGCTGCGACGACGATTTGGATCGTTGCGCAATCGGCTTCAACGCGTCGTTGTCGGAACACAGGCTTGAAGCCTGTGCGGCCAGCGTGGCTTTTAGCCCGCGGTTCTCGGGTAAAACCACCTGCCAAAATATCTGTCAGCCACAGACACAACGCCGGGCACCGGAACCGCTTGAGCTTCGCTGCGGGCTTCGTAGCTTCAGAATTCCCTGCGCCGGCGTGGCGGAATTGGCAGACGCGCTGGACTCAAAATCCAGTGATCGCAAGATCGTGTGGGTTCGAGCCCCTCCGCCGGCAGTCTTTTTGTCTGAGCGTTGGGCATTGAGCGTTGAGTGTTCAGCGTTGAGTTGAAGGCGCGAATCCGTTTGTGTGCGGCAAGAAAAATCCAGAGATGCCTCGACTCCGCTCGGCATGACAATCCTCGCGAGATCGTGTGGGTTCGAGCCGATGAAGGTCGTTTTTTACATTTTCGGTAGCCCCTCCGCCGGCAATCTTGTTGTAAGATTGGGCTTTCGATGTTGGACGTTGGATCTTTGAAGGCATGAGTTCATTTTGCGTGCAGCCATGTAAATTGAGAGATGCCTCGACTTCGCTCGGCATGACAACACTCGCGAGATCGCGCGAGGCAGCGTTGCGTGGCGTTCAAGATTGGAGCAATGTTTGCCCGTGAAACGGAAAGTCGGCGAGCCGAATGGGAGCCAACCGCGCGAGTTTGTAACTACTCGCTGGAGCGTAATCCTTTCCGCCACCAACTTGGGGAGCGAAGAACAAAAAGCTCGGGACGCGCTGGCCCAGCTTTGCCGGACTTATTGGCACCCCATTTTTTTGTTTGTACGTGGACGCGGCTATTTAATTGAGGATGCGCAGGACCTAACGCAGGATTTCTTCGTGATGATGTTAAAGCACGATTGGCTGCAACACGCCGACCGTAATCGAGGCCGGTTCCGATCGCTTGTGCTGAGATCACTCCAAAATTTTTTGATTAATGCCGAGGAGAAAACTCATGCCCGGAAACGCGGCGGCGATGTAGAATTTGTTTCCTGGGACGATTGGATGGCAGAAGCGCCATCGCAATTATCTGTACCGGCGCAAGCGCTCAAGTTATTGCCGCCGGAGCGACTCTTCGACCTCGCTTGGGCGACGACCGTAGTCGAACACGCACTTCAACGCCTGCGCGAAGAATGCGAAAGCAAAGGTAAGTTTTGGCTTTTCCAAGCACTAAGCTCCCATCTCACAGACGAACGCGAGGAAGTGTCGTACGCTGATCTTTCTGGAGATTTGGGAGTACCCGAGAGCGCCGTGAAAAAACAGCTGCACAAAATGCGTCAGCGTTACCGCAATCTGCTGCGCGATGAAGTCTCGCAAACCGTCGAAGAAGCTGCCGACGTGGACGACGAGATCCGTTACCTGTGTGCGACACTCGCAACAGCAACCGAGTAATTGCAATGACAGACTCAGATCCACGTTCCGATCCGCTTCCGAGCGCTACCAAAGAGCAAGCAAATTGCGAGAAGTGCGGAGCAACCATGCGACTCGACACCGGAGTTTGCGTCAGCTGCCTGCTGCGCAAGGGATTGGAAAGTGATCGCGAGGTATCGAAGGCGATTTATGAAACCGTACTCGACGAGTTGGACGCGCGCGACAAGCCCTGGCGGCTGGGAAATTACGAAATTCTCGAGCAGATCGGTTGCGGCGGCATGGGCGTGATTTATCGCGCCAGGCAACGACATTCCCGGCGCATCGTCGCGGTAAAGCGCGTCCTTAGTTACCGCGCTGATTCACACGGAGCGCTGCAGCGTTTCCGACGAGAAGCACAGGCGGTCGCCAGTCTGGATCACCCGAACATCCTTCCGATTTATGAAGTGAGCGAAAGCGAGGACGGCCTGCCGTTTTTCAGCATGAAGTTCGCGGAGAAGGGAAGCTTGCACGAGAACGCGGCTTCTCTCCGCGATAAACCGCGCAAGTGCGTGCAACTGATGGCAAAGGTCGCGCGAGCTGTCGAATACGCTCACAGCCGCGGAGTGCTCCATCGTGATATCAAACCGGGAAACATTCTGCTCAACGACCGAGGCGAGCCACTTGTCAGCGATTTCGGTTTGGCGAAGCTGCTGGACGGGAATAACGATCTTACAAGGTCGCTGACTACGTTCGGAACCGCAGGTTTCATTGCCCCCGAACAGGCTGACGGCGCAGCCGCCGATCTTGCCCCAGCTGCCGATGTTTACAGTCTCGGCGCAGTTCTGTTCAACGTGCTTGCCGGACGTCCACCATTCCTCGGTCCCAATCCGGTTTCCGTGATTCGCCAAGCGTCTGAAACGCAGGCGCCCAAACTTCGCTCGCTGGCACCATCGCTCGATAGGGATTTGGAGACGATTTGTGCACGCTGTCTCGAACGTGATCCAAAAGCGCGCTACCAGTCTGCGGGAGACCTCGCAGCCGATCTGGAACGCTGGCTCGATGGCCGTCCAATCGTCGCCCGCCGGGTCTCATCTTCCGCGCGGATTTGGCGCTGGGGACGGCGTAACCCCAAACTGGTTGGAGCAGCGACTGCCGGTCTCCTTTTAGGCGCGGCTGCGGTTTGGTTGTTTCGTGGCGAACTCTTCCGAGCGTCGCAGTTTAATCCCCCAGACAGGAGTATTGCAGTTCTACCATTTACCGATTCTAGCGAGACGAAAGATCAGGAACCTTTGTGTGACGGCATAAGCGAGCAGATTCTCCATACACTGGCGCAGGTGGACGGTTTGCGCGTGGTCGGTCGAACTTCCTCATTCTCATTGAAAGGAAAGGACACAAGGGAGGTTGGAGAAAAACTGAACGTTGCAAATGTGCTTGAAGGAAGTTTGCAGCGCCAAGGCAAGCATGTTCGTGTGACAGCCGAACTGATTGATGCGCGAAACGGTTTTCGCGTTTGGACGGAAACTTATGACCGCGAGTTGGACGGCGCGTTTGCACTCCAAGACGAAATCGCCCGGTCTATGGTTGACGCGCTGAAGATCAAGCTCGCTGTTAGGATTTCCGCCCACCAACAGCCTGGCAATGGCGTATACGACCTTTATCTACAGCGACTTTTTACGGATGTAACCCATCCGACAGGAATCAGCAGTATCGGCATTAATGTGCCCTTACAGAATTCATCTAGTCCATTCACAGTTCCGGATTACACATCTCCGGGAAACGTCGACCCCCGCCGCCCGGACACTCGCGTGGCCGCTGCGCCTCCAGAGACGGCAGTCACTACCAGTGTGCGTTATCGCGCATTGGAAGCCGGTCTGCGAACGAACAAAATTACAGCGGACGTGACCGCTCGGCCTCCAGAAAACGGAAGCAGTACGAGTGTACGTTATGGCGCATTGGAAACCGGTCTGCGAACGAACAAAATTACAGCGGACGGGCCAGCGTCCATTCAGGGGTTTGTCAAAGATGAAGGCGAACCGATTAAAGCCGCAGACATTCGGATCGAATCGCGAGATGGCAAACACATGTTCAGCACAGTTAAGACCGATCCAAAGGGCCGCTATATTTCACAGGGACTGCAACCGGGCGGTTACCGGGTAACACTGCTTGTGAATGGCGCGGTCAAGGCGTCGATCATGAACATGCAGACCAAGGCGAGTCAACCGACTGACCTGAATTTCGATCTCAAGCGAACGTCCCAAGCAGCTAACATTTCAAAGGGCCGAAAGCACATGGTATGGGTGCCAAGTCGGACTGGGAGCCATGTCGGCGGTAATTGGGTCGAAGTTGACGACGGGGGAAAGGCGCATTCCGGTTCCAACATTCAGACAGTCACCGCTCGTCGTTGGTAATTTTGAAAACGGCTACGACGAAGCGACGACCAACATCAAGTCGCACTTGGGACGTCGCTTCGAAGAAGCGCTTCTAAAACTTGGTGCGCTCTGCGCAACCGCGAATTTTCCCCAGGCCCAAAGCATCACGGCGAGGCGCTGCAATCCAGTTGCTCAAGATTAAGCAGTCATCTGCTCGTGCTGAGAATTTTGTGAATATCGTGGGAACTTTGCGTTTTGTTTCCTGTAGGAATGTGGTGAGGAGGCCCTGAAGATGCACACATTGAACCTTCGAACCAACAACACATCCCTCATCTCGACTTTGTTATTTTGGCTCACATTCCTGAGTGGCGCTGCGGCCCAGGTCGGCGGCATTTGGCAAACCCTGGCGCCGATGCCCACTGCCCGCCAGGAACTCGCTACCGCTGTCTTGAACGGCAAGATTTACGCGATTGGCGGGTATGACAGCTCCGGCACACCGACAAACATAGTCGAAGTTTACGATCCTGCCACGAACACGTGGACTTCGGCGCATCCGATTCCCCGTGCCTTGCACCACAATTGCGCAGCGGTCGCGGCCGGTAAGCTCTATTGCTTTGGTGGACCTTCGACGCAGACGTTCGTTTATGACGAGCTGAATGATTCGTGGTCAGAAGTTGCGTCGATGCTCTTTTACCATGCTCTAACCCCTGCTGTTGGCGTATTTAACGACAAGATCTATGTTGCCGGAGGCTCCTCAACTGGCATAGGGGCTATGGCAATACAAAGCAAAACGCGCTCGAAGTCTATGATCCAGTCGCAAACACCTGGAGCGCTTTGCAACCGATGAGGGTTGGGCGAAATCACTGCGGCGGCGCTTTTATCGACGGCAAGTTTTATGTCGTCGGTGGGCGACGGGTTATTCGAGCTCTGGATGCGAACGAGGTTTATGATCCGCAAACGAATACATGGGCGCCTCAGGCTCCGCTGCCGACCGCGCGTGCGGGCATCGCGGTGGCGGCGGTTAACGGGGAGCTCTTCGTTTTTGGCGGCGAAACGCTTGATCCGAATGGCGGCCCCGGCGAGGTCCACGGTGAGGTCGAAGTCTTCAACCCCGCGACCAATACTTGGCGGAGCTTGTCACCCATGCCAACCCCGCGTCACGGCATCTGGGCGTCGGTGATAGGTAACAACATCTTCCTTCCAGGCGGCGGTATCGTATCGGGATTCGGCGCAACAAACGTAAACGAAGTGTTTATTGTCTCGCCGTAGGTCGCCTGGGGCAATGTCTTGAACTTCTGCTACGCGGTCGTGGCCAAGGAATTGGCAGTTACCGGGCACGGAACCAACACAAGGGGCGATAACGCAAGACAAGGTGGCCTGGGAAGTCGTTTGGTCCGACCGCTCTGGCGGAAGGTGCGTTGCGGCATCTTCAAGGTCCCAGCGTCCTCTTGACGCTTGTAAAACTGCGGCGGTATACCTCACTTGACCCGGTCTTCGCTCAGAACATCTTGCGTCCCAAGGCTGCGTGCCGCTCCCTTTCACACTAGAATTATCCAAGGTTATAAAGGGCGATTTGATCAAAAGCGGCGAAGCCGCGATGCGGGCGCTCAAGTCAATTGCGCCCCTTTGCTGGGATTCAAAGCAAATTTTTTTGGGAACTTGGCCTCTTTTTTCCTGTAGGAACCAATGGATCACTCTATCAAAAGGAAAATTATGAGACACAGAAAAATGGAAACAAAAGAAGAAATCAACAAGCAATTTGCGGCGGATATCCGTGAAAATTGCTGGCCTCCGCCAGCGCGTGTATCGTCGGCGCCTATGTTCATTAAATCATTACAGATGGGGTTCATTGGATTGTTTCTCTGCATTGCGAACGCCTGGGCTGGGCCATCAAGCATTCAGGGGACCGTTAACGACGCCAAAGGGCAACCAATTAAAGGCGCAGATATCCGGATTGAATCGAAAGACGGCAAACAACTGTTCAATACCGCGAAGACGGATGCGAAAGGTCGCTACATTTCACAGGGTTTGGCAGCAGGGGTGTACCGCGTCACGTTGGTCGTGAATGGCGCGACGAAGGCGTCAATCACGAATACGAAAACCAAATCGGATCAGTCGACGCAACTCAATTTTGACCTGAGACCAGCCTCCACATCCCAAGCAAGCGCAGGCGAGAAAAAAGGGAAGCACATGGTCTGGGTACCCGCTGCTACTGGAACCCATACTGGTGGCCGCTGGGTCGAAGTTCCTGATGGCGCATCCGAGCCGGGCACTCTGAACGTCAAGAAAGTCAGCGCCGAACAACTGCGGCGTGAAGCTCTGAGCAGGGGCAACCCGAACACAGGGAATTGAGCTCTCGCTGCCAAGTGTTCTGACGCGAGGTTGCATTGCGCCCTCTTCAGGATTGGGGCAGTGTTTGCGTGTGCCTTGCCGCGTCCTGATTTGTGATCTTCTTTTCGCGGGTTCGTTCGCTTTTTCCGCGACGCTCTCAGCGCAGACTTCCTCTATCGAGGGAAATGGCCTCGGCGCGGACGGCCGGCCTCTCAAAGACGCCGAAGTCCGTTTTGAGCAGAAAGGCGGACAAATCTCGCCGATTATTAGTCGCACGGATGTCAGCGGCCATTACACGGTTGCGTTGCCGAGAGGCATGTACAAAATGACCCTTCTTGTAGCCGGCAAAGCAAGTGCCTCCATCGCGGTAAAAGCGACCGGGGCGAATTCGCGGATCGATTTCGACCTGCGCCCGTCGGCGGAAAAACGGATAAAACATTATGTTTGGGTCAGCGGCGGCACGGGAAGCCATCTCCCGGGCCACTGGGTTGAAGCCGGCATCAGAGCGGCTACTCCATCGCCTGCTCCTTAGTCCAGGCTGCGGCGAATACGGCGACGCCAAACGCGAAAAGCGATGCGAAGACGCATCGCACTCCACAGCACTTCGTGCGAAATCGCCGGTGGCCTGCTTTGTTTCGCGAAGCCTTGCGCAATAATTGTAAAGACTCCGAGAATTGTTCCGAAAGGAATGAAGAGACATTCGATGCACGCCACGACGAAGGCGAAGGAGTAACGGTTGCAACGAGAGAGCGATCGGCCGGCGATTAAAATACAGATCGCCATCGTCACGCCAGCGAGAAAGAAAAGCGAGCCCACCACAATAAAAATCCAACCAAGAAATTCGGGCGGCAATTCTTCGCCCGGCTTCGGTGTCGCGTGGCGTGCGGCAAATATGAAGATGGCACCGATCGTTGTGTAAAGCAGCGGAAAGAAAGAAAACAGCGCCGCCAAGCCAGCGACTACGTAATGAAAGATCGCAAGCAGCCGGAGATGCTCCCTATCGTGGTTCATTTGTTCTAATCAACAAGACGTTCCGCGCTGAATAGCCGGTGAAATGTGAGACGTGAGAGGTTGGCACTACTTCTCACCTCTCACAAATCACTTCTCACTCTTTAGGAACGGCTCAACCTGTTCACGACGTGATATAGCCTTCCTCACCATGTTGGTTAATATCGAGCCCCTGCCGCTCGATCTCCGGTGCGATGCGCAAACCGATCAGCCCCCTGACGATTGCGCCAATGATCGCGCTTCCCACCACCGCAAACACAATGGTGACTCCGATTGCTTTCAATTGCTCCAGCCAGAGCGTATGCTCCACAATTCTCGCAAGTCCATTTTGCGTGGCGGGATTGAAGGGCGCGGTAGCGCTCAACGAAAGATTTGGATTCACACTGGCTGTCGCGAGTACACCGGTAAGAAATGCGCCGAGCGTTCCGCCCACAGCATGCACGCCGAATGTATCGAGCGCGTCATCGTAGCCGAACCAGGATTTCAATTTTGTGCACGCGAAGAATGGAACGATTCCCGCGGCCATGCCGATGATGACCGCGCCAGTTGGACCGACATATCCGCACGCCGGCGTGATAACAACCAGTCCGCCAACCGCGCCGGAACAAAATCCGAGCACACTCGGTTTGCCGCGCAACGCATACTCGAGCATGGCCCAGGTGAACGAAGCAACAGCGGTGGCGAGTGTCGTGGCCATAAATGCATTCGCGGCGATGCCATCGGGCGCGAGTGCGCTTCCCGCGTTGAAGCCGTACCAGCCCACCCAGAGCAACCCGGTCCCAACCATGCAAAGCACCATGCTATGCGGCGCCATGACTTCTTTCCTAAATCCGATCCGATGCCCGAGAAGAATGCACAGCACGAGTGCCGACCAGCCCGACGACATGTGTACGACCGTGCCGCCGGCGAAGTCGATGGCGGTAATCTTTGCATTGGGATTCCAAACCCCATTCATCCAGCCATCGATTCCCCAGACCATGTGCGCGATCGGGAAATAGACCGCGAACATCCAGACTGCGACAAACACGAGCACGGCCGCGAATTTCATTCGCTCGGCGACAGCGCCAATGATCAATGCAGGCGTGATGATCGCGAACATGAGTTGATACATCGCGAAGACATTTTGCGACACCCAGTAGGAATAATCGCCGTTCGGGTTCGCATCGACACCGCGGAGAAAAGCGAATTTCAATCCGCCGATAAACGGCGAGCCGCGAGAAAAAACGAGCGAATAACCCACCGCCCACCAAAGGATCGTAACCAATCCGGCAATGCCGAGACACTGGGCCAGCACGGAAAGAACGTTCTTCGCGCGGACGAGGCCGCCGTAAAACAGGGCAAGGCCGGGAAGGGTCATGAATAGCACGAGCGCAGCGCAGACCATCATCCACGCGTTGTGCGCGGGACCTGGGCCGGGAATATTTGAAATGGTCTGCCCATTCACGGCATCGGCGCCGCGCGCAGAGTTGTTCACGTAGGCCTCGAGATCGGCGACACGCTGCTCAAGCGATGGCGAAGCAGCAGCCGACAATGTCGATGTTCGCGCGGACGAGAATTGTCCGAGAGCAAAAAACAAACAGAAAAGAGAAACGCGAATATGCAGGCCTGCCTTCACCCGCAGCGTTTATAGAGCCGTGGGGCGAAGATCATCAAGGAAAACTCCGCCGAGCGGCTGGCCAGGCCAGGTTAAGGTGCTCGGCGGAGTCTCTCTGCCTCAACAAAATTGTCCTCGCATTACAAAGCAACTATTGAGACCTCTTCCATCGACTGGCTGTCGTCATCATCGTCATCGTCCGTATCGCCCGACTCGTCTTCATCGAAATCGGCTCGCGGCGCGACTGCCGGCAAATCGTGTTGCTGTAATTTTTCGTAACGCTCGCGAACTTCTGCCGGTATTTTATCGAGATCCGCTTTTGTTTCGACTGGACCGCTGAAGAGCAATGTTCCGTGCGGATCCCTGGCCGTGAGCAGTTTTTTTCCGTCCACCGTTTCCACTTTCATCTCGCCTTTATCATCCGAAAAAACGATCTGCGCTTTGCCGATATCGATCTTGGTGGCCCTGAGCGCGCCGTGATCGCTGCTCAAAATGCGGATTTCGCGCGCGGCACGACCGGCGTCTTCGCGTGCGCGTCTCGCTGCCTCGCGAGCTTTCATCACCGCTTCGCGGATTACGCCGTGTTGCGCACCTCCCAGTTGTTCGTGCAATTGTTGCTTCAAATCCTGCATCTGCTCGCCGAGATCGCCTGCGTCATCGAAATCCCAGTGCGGCTCGGATTTGCCCCCCGGAATCCAGGAACGACGCTGCGGCACTTCTTTTTTGGTAAGTTTGACGGTGATCCTTTGCTCCTGTCCCTTGCGCAGAATCGTGAGCGTCACTTCAGTGCCTTCAGAGAAATTCTGCAGGAGCTTTCGTAATTGGCTGGGCTCGATCAAAATCTGATCGTTCAACATCTTGAGGATATCGTTCTGTTGAATGCCGGCAGCGGCGGCTGGACTATCCGGCACCACGTAATCGACAACCAACCCGAAACCTTTGGCGAGGCCAAGTTGTTCGCTTACGACACTTGGGACCTGAGATGTCTCCACACCGAGAAACGTCATCGGAACCTTCGGCGCTCTTTCATGTATCCGACCCGGCGGCGCCTGTGGAGCGGGCGGCGGCGGCCCCGGCGGTGCCGGTGGAGTTTGCGCAAATCCTGTGATCGGCAGGAAAGCGATGGCTGCGATTGTAGCGATAGCTTTTATTTTCATGGTTTTGTTTGGTTAATCATTGACCCGAAATCGGAATGAGGACGATTTCCTCGCCTGGGTAAGAGACGCGGAGCGATGCGCCGGTGGCGGGATTACGCCATTGCCATGTCTGGTGCGTCTGATAACGAAGGCGCCGCAGCGGTTGCGCCGATCCGCCAGGGAATTGCAATCCCTCGTCACGCGTATTGTAAACGACCTGCGTCGCTCCCGCTGGAACGAATTCGCTGGGTGATATCGATCCTTCAGCTCCCCTCAGGGCGGGCCTTGTTTCCGGCGCAGGTGAATTCTGCGCGATCCCTTCGCGCTGTTTTGATGTGTCCGGCGGCTGCCGGATGCTGATTTGCGCGAGTAGAATAAGCAGTGCGGCGGCGGCGAGGCCGAAACCGATCGCGACCCTGGTAACGTCGCGAAAACGATTCGGCCGAACAATTTTTTGGTCGCTGATTTCCGGACCAGCCAACACTTGTTCGATGCGCACCAACAACTCGCGCGATGCCCGCGCCGGCCGCAGCTTCTTCAATTCATTCTCGATCTCAGAAAAGTCGTTCATTGTGGTTGGAACATTTTCTTCAACGCTGCCAGTGCGTAGCGATAACGCGATGCAGCCGTGTTTTGCGAAATACCCATCGCACAGGCGATTTCTGCGAAAGTGAGCTCGTTCCAAATCTTCATGATCAGCACTTCGCGTTGTTCGTGCGGCAAGCGTTCCACCGCTGCAGCGAGTGCAAACTGCGTTTCATCCACCAATTCAAACTGCGGCTCGACCACTTGTTCCCATTCTGAAACAGCCTCCGCTTCGCGTCGTGTACGCCGGCTGTCGCGGCGAATACGATCCAGCGCGATGGAACGGACGGTCGCGTAAAGCAAGGCACGGTTGTCGATGTTGTGATTGCGCCGCCAAAATTTGACGAATGCTTCCTGGACAATGTCCTCCGCGTCGGCGCGCGACCGCGCCCATTGCCGCGCAAAAAGGAGCAGTCCCGGGGCAAGCGACGTAAAACAAACCTTCCAATCTTCATGAGTGGCGACATTCTCCATGACCTTTTCACGGTCTTTTATATTCAAGACGCCGCCAAATGCAGATTTTGTCTTGCGGCGGGGAGAATTTTTGAATCCTCGCTCTCACTCTATCTGCCGCATGCTGTAGCCGGCATCGGTGATGCCGGTTTGCCAAGCCTGCGCACGATCGAGATCACTGATCCGGTTACAATCGTTTTGAGACACCACGCGAGGTCACTTTGATTTGGGCGGGGCTCGCAAAACCAAATTGCCCAGCCAATCCGGATTCGCAACGCCTTCGCGATAGGCATTCAGTGATTCAACCGAAGAATTGATGCGCAGATTGCTGTAGGATTGGTCGGGATTTTGCCAGCGCTCATGCCAGTAAAGTGCCGCTTTGATCCGCGGGTATCGGGCGCGAAAAAGTTCCAATCCCTGCTTGATCCACTCCGGTTTGTGCATCGCGTCGCGCTCGGCTGTCATGAGCGGAAACTCACCAGTCGCCCACTCTGCAATCATAATTGGCTTGTGCGGATCGAGCCTGCACATTTCCTCGTACGGCCAGTTCACGAGTGACGGAATGTCCGGATTCGGTTCGTCCTTGTATTGCTGCCCGTAGACGCTCAGGCCTAGCCAATCGACGTAATCGGAACCGGGATAGTAAGCAGCCGCGCAATTCCAGGTTTCGTACGGGTAGGGATAATTGTTGGTGTGAAACATCCACTCGATATTTGAAGCGCCCCGCGCGCGGACGTGATCGACCACGTGGCGGTAGGCAGTGCGAAATGTTTCCGGCCCCTTCCAATTATTGTGCTCTTTATCCCATTCGGCGCCGCCGTAATAGCTTCCCGACCACGGGAACCAGGTCCCATTCATTTCAACACCAAATACGACAATTAACGGATGGCCAAAATCCCGGGCAGCGTCGGCCCACTTGTCGATATACGCATCCCAGGTCCCGGCGATGATCTCGTTTAAATTAAACTTGCCCGGCTCGCGATCTTCTTCATAGGGCTTGTCCCAAGGCGACCAGAAGACGAGCGGCAACGAACCATGTCGCCAAATGACATTTAAATTGTCCGCCGGGAAACTTTGCTCGCCCCAATAGCTCGAGGAAGCGATGATGGCCTGATGTTTGCCCACCATCGTCTCGAAGTCCTCGATCATTTCCAGTGTCACATCATCTTCCTCGTCGCCGAAATCCATAAACGCGCCGGTGTAGGCGCCATGTTCTGGAATCACAACCTCAACGGGCGCGTTCGGATCGGGTCGCGTGTTTTCAACCGCCGGTCTTTCGCAGCCCCCTAAAATCCCCAAGAGAAGAAGAGCGACGGTGAAGCGCCTCACGCCGAAACATAATCTTAATCTTCCGGCTTGCAGGCCGTTGTAGCCGAGATCGGCGATCCCGGCTGCCCGTGGAAACGTCGTGCGTCGAGCTGCGATCACCGATCCCGGCTACAACGGCGGGTTTCCGAGTTTGATTTCTTAACTGGCGAATTTGTGCTTCGCTCGAATTTCCGGCATGCACCAAATCTCAAGAGTATGGAGGTCGCTGTGGCTCATTTTATTATTGATGCGAATCACTCCGTCGGAAGCGGGTCAGCGTTCCGATTCCTTTGCGGTCTCTGCCACCGTGGCTGCCGATCAATGCGTGAACAAATGCATACCGACACAAGCGCTCGGAGGAGCCGTTGATGGCCACGACAAAGGTGAATGCGTCCAGATGTTCACGGACAAAAACATCTCCGAGATGCGATCAGCCGGGCTCGGGCCTTTAACCTATCGGCTGCGCGCGGAACTGGCAGGTGAAGTTTGGCACTGGAATCCGCGCGGCACCTGGAGCGATGCGTCCCGTCACTGTGGCTATTGGACCTCGGACGACTCAATTGGCGAGCCGATCAATGTGTCATACGGCTATCGTTTGCCTCGGCGCGGAAACACAATCGATCAAGCAAACGATGACGGCTACTCGCGCATCACAGACGGTAACGAAGATTCGTTTTGGAAAAGTAATCCATACCTTGATTCTCACTTCACTGGCGAATCCGACGACGGCGCGCATCCGCAATGGGTGGTGATCGATTTGGGCGCGACCAAGCCGGTAAACTCTATCCGTATTCATTGGGGCACGCCGTACGCTGAAGAGTATCGCGTCGAATACTGGATAGGGAATGATCCAATGCACTTGAAGGTTGATCAGGCGGACGAATGGCACACGTTTCCGCGCGGCGTTGTCGAGCACAGCTCGGGAAAAGACGAACCTATCAGGCTGAGCGAGCAGCC
>WNFZ01001396.1_pt1 | contig 23169 bp, 23 predicted proteins | sample 5400081 | NCBI WGS metagenome assembly WNFZ01 (sample SAMN13153365, study PRJNA577476) | soil metagenome | isolation source: 80 cm soil or saprolite under grassland replicate 1 | place: USA:California | collected 2016-06-15
AGATCGCTCTCTATTCCGGCGTGGCCGTAGATCTCGGCGCCGATCTGCAGCGGTTCCCGGGTCGAGTCCAGGCCCCGCGGCCGGGTGAGCAGCACGCTTCCCGCATAGCACAGCCGCGTGACGCCCTTTCTGTCCAGCAAGCGTGCATCGATGCGCGCGACCTGCGGCGTGATGTCGGCGCGCAAGCCCATCATTCGCCCGGAAAGCTGGTCGACCAGCTTGAACGTGCGAAGATCGAGGTCGTGCCCGGTGCCGGTCAGCAGCGATTCCAGGTATTCGAGCATGGGAGGAATCACCAGCTGGTAGCCGTGAACGCGGAACAGCTCCAGCAGCTTCGCGCGCATGCCCTCGATGCGCTGCGCCCGCGGCGGCAGGATGTCCTCGATGTTTTCCGGAAGGAGCCAGTTGCGCACGGCCATTCACGCCCCTACCTCGCAAAATAGAGGATCAGCAGGCCGACCAGCATCGAGGAGAGCCCGAAGAAGCGGATCTGGCCGTCAGTAAATTCGGTGATGCGGCGAAAGGTTTCGCGCCACAAGGTCGGGAGCAGAAACGGCAGGACGCCCTCGATCACCAGCATCAGGGCAAAAGCCATGAGGAAGGTGGTGCCCATTCACTTGCCGCCCTTCCCGAGGTTCTTGAAGTACCGGAAGAACTCCGAGCTCGGATCGAGCACCAGCACGTCGCCCTTGTTCTTGAAGGCGGCGCGATAGGCTTCGAGGCTGCGGTAAAAGGCGTAGAACTCGGGATTCTCGTTGAAGGCGCGCGCGTAGATCGCCGCGGCCCTGGCGTCGCCTTCGCCCTTGACGCGCTGCGCGTCGCGGTAGGCCTCGGCGATGATGACCTCGCGCTGCTTGTCGGCGTCGGCGCGGATCTTCTCGGCTTCGGCGGAACCGTTGGAGCGCAGCTCGGAGGCGACGCGCTTGCGCTCGGACTCCATCCGGCGGTACACGTCGGCGCTCACCTCCTGCGGCAGGTCGACGCGCTTGAGCCTGACATCGACTACACGGATGCCGAGGCTGCGCACGTCCTGGTCCACCCTCTCGCGCACGGTATTCATGATGTCGTCGCGCTCGCCCGAAACCACGTCGTGCACCGTGCGCTTGCCGAATTCCTCCCGAAGCAGCCCGTTCACGGTCTGGTTGATGCGCCGCGCCGCCGCGATCTCGTCGCCGGCGACGGAAACGTAGAACTTTTTCACGTCGACGATGCGCCATTTGACAAAAGCATCCACCAGCACCGGCTTGTTTTCTGCGGTGATGAACCTCTGCGGCTCCGGATCGTCCCAGGTCAGAATGCGCGTGTCGAAGTAGCGCACGTTCTGGATCAGCGGCCACTTGAAGTGCAGGCCGGGCGCATCGATGACTTCCTTGATTTCGCCGAGCTGGAACACGATGACCCGCTGCCGCTGGTCGACGGTGAACGCCGACAGGCTCACCAGGATCAAAGCGCCCGCGATGGTCGCGAGGCCGACGCCGAAACGGTTGCTCATGGTCTTTCCCCGCGCTCGCGCCCGCGCAGCGTGTCCCGGGAGCGGGCCCCCGCATCCTGCGGCGCCGGCGATTCCGCGGAAGCCGACGGCCGCGTCGGCGCAAGCGCCTCGGGCAATCCGCCCGCCGCCGATCCCTGGAGGATCTTGTCGAGCGGCAGGTAGAGCAGGTTGGTCCCCGCTCTCGCGTCGATCAGCACTTTGGAGGTGCTCTCCAGGATCTGCTGGACGGTTTCGAGGTACAGGCGTTCCCGGGTCACCTGCGGCGCCTTGTTGTACTCGACCAGAATCTGCCTGAACCTCGACGCCTCGCCTTCGGAATTGGCGATGACGCGCTGCTTGTAGCCTTCGGCCTCGAACAGGAGCCGCGACGCCACGCCGCGCGCCTTCGGCACCACATCGTTGAAGTAGGACTGCCCGTCGTTCTTGAGCCGCTCGCGATCCTGGTTCGCCTTCACCGCGTCGTCGAACGCGGCCTGGACCTGTTCGGGGGGCTGCGCGTTCTGGATGTTTACGCTGCTGATCTGGATTCCGGTCTGGTAGCGGTCGAGGATTTCCTGCATGACCGGCAGCGCCTTGGCGACGACAGCTTGACCCTGGTTGAGGACGAAATCCATCTTGCTCTTGCCTATGACCTCGCGCAGCGCCGTTTCCGCGGCGTTCAGCACCGTGTCGTCGGGCCTGCGGTTGGTGAAAAGATAGTCCCTGGCGTCCTTGACGGTGTATTGAACCGCCATCTGGATATCGACGATGTTTTCGTCGTCGGTCAGCATCAGCGATTCCTTCAGCACCTTGGTCTTGATGGTGTTGCGGTAACCGACCTCGATCGTGCGCACCGCGGACAAATTGACGATTTCGTTGCTCTGGATCGGATACGGCATGCGCCAGCGCAGGCCTGAACTGGTCACCTCGGAAAATTTGCCGAACGTGAGCACGACGCCGCGCTGGCCTTCCACCACGATGTAGAAACCGCTGGCGAGCCAGGCGACGAGCACCGCCAGGGTGATGAGGCCGGCTCCCCCGCCGAGTTGCCGGATGCTCGGCGGCTCGCCCGGACCCGAGCCGCCGCCGCGGCGCCGGCCGAAGATGCTGGCGAGCTTCTGGTTGAAGTTGCGCCACATCTCGTCGAGGTCGGGCGGTCCCTCGTTGCCGCCGCCTCGCTTGCCCCATTGCGGGTCGTTCAATGACATGACAATCCTAGCTTGCGGCCTCTTGGCCCGGTATCTGCGAATAGGTCGAATTTGGCGGGTTCGCCGGGGAGGTCCTCGAGGCGGCCGCCTCGATCAGGGCCTGGCGCAGGCCGTCCACGCCGTCGCCCGTTTTTGCGCTGAGACGAACGCGGCGAATTTTAGCATATTCGTCCCGGTCGACTCCCGGCCGCGCCCCGTTCCGGTCGATCTTGTTCCACGCCAGCACCTGGGGAATCGCGCTTGCGCCGATCTCGACGAGCACCTTGTTCACTTCCTCGACCTGCGCGTCGCGCGCCTCGCTCGCCGCGTCCACGACGTGCAGCAGCAGGTCGGCGTGGATGGTTTCTTCCAGCGTCGCCCGGAACGCCGCCACGAGCGCGTGCGGAAGATCGCGGATGAACCCGACCGTGTCGGAGACCGTGATGTTTCCGGCCTCGGGCAGGTAGAGCCTGCGCGTCGTGGTGTCGAGCGTCGCAAACAGCCGGTCCTCGGCAAGCGCTCCGGCGTGAGTCAGGGTGTTGAACAGCGTCGACTTGCCGGCGTTGGTGTAGCCCACGAGCGATACCGAGAAAGACCTGCCCCGGGCGCGGGCGCGCCGCTGCACTTCGCGTCGGCGCTGAAGCTTGCCGAGCTTGTCCTTGAGCACCTTGACGCGGGTCGCGATCAGCCGCCTGTCGACTTCCAGCTGGGTCTCGCCCATGCCCCCGAGAAAGCCCCGGCCGCCCCGTTGCCGCTCCAGGTGCGTCCAACCGCGCACCAGCCGCGTCGCCGCGTGCTGAAGTTGGGCAAGCTCGACCTGGAGCTTGCCTTCGTGGCTGTTCGCGCGCTGGGCGAAAATGTCGAGGATCAGCCGCGTGCGGTCGACGACCGGGCAGCCGAGCGCCTTTTCGAGGTTGCGCTCCTGCACCGGCGACAGGTCGTGGTTGAACACCGCGAGCGAAGCGCGCTGCTCTTGCAGCATGCGCTTGATCTCCTCGACCTTCCCGGAGCCGGCAAAATGGGCCGGGTCGGGTCTGTGGCGGCGCCCGCGAACCAGGGCTCGGGGATGGATTCCGGCGCTGACGGCGAGACGTCTCAGCTCTTCCACGCCGTCGGCGTAGCCGCCGACGCCGAAGTCCAGGCCCACGAGCACCGCAGCGTTGCGCTCCGACGGACGCTCAGGCATCGATCAGAGGCAAGAGCGCGGCAGCATCAGCTCTCGGAAGAGGAATGGTCGACCGGCAGGTTGACCGCACGCGAAGGCACGACGGTGGAGATGGCGTGCTTGTAGACCATTTGAGTGACGGTGTTCTTGAGAAGCACGACGTACTGGTCGAAGGACTCGATCTGCCCCTGGAGCTTGATGCCGTTGACCAGATAGATCGATACCGGCACGTGCTCCTTGCGCAGGGTATTCAGAAACGGATCTTGTAGCAATTGTCCTTTGTTGCTCATGGGTTACCTCCCGAGTCGTATTCTTTGAAGTTGTACTGTAAATGGTTTTTCGCCAAAAGCCAACGAACGAATTAGCAGGCTGTTGAAAAACGCTTCCCGAATGCAAACTCGGCTCGTGGGAGGCGGGTTTGAGAGGGAGCGTTTTTCTGCAGCCTCCGATTTGGGGGATATAAGGGGGCGTGCCCCCTTTTTCAACAGCTTGTTAGAGACGTTTGCCGACGTAAGGGTTCCGGCCGCTGCGAAATTCGATTCTGAGCGGCGTCCCCTCGAGCCGGAACACTTTGCGAAAGTCTGCTTCAAGATAGCGCCGGTAGCTGTCGGGCACGGCGTTCAGCGCCGTCCCGTGGACGACGACGGTCGGGGGGTTGCTGCCGCCCTGATGCGCGTAGCGGAGCTTGGGCCGCGAAAGCCCTGCGCGCGGAGGCGCCTGCTTCGCGACGGCGGCGATCAAGGCGCGGGTGAGCTTCGGGGTGGGCAGCTTCGCCATCGCCGCGCGGTAGGCCCGGTCCACCGATTCGATAAGTTGCGCAACGCCGCGGCCCTCGCGCGCCGAGATGTAGTGAAAGCGCGCGAACGAGAGAAATTTCAGCCTGAGCGCGATGGCGCGCTTGGTCATGTCGCGCGCGTAGTCGTCCAGATCGTCCCACTTGTTGACCGCCACGACCAGCGCCCGACCGCGCTCGAGGATGAATCCGGCGATATGCGCGTCCTGGTCGGAGATCTGGCCTTGAGCGTCCAGGACGAGGACCGCGACGTTGGCCCGGTCGATCGCCTGCAAGGTCTTCACCACGGAAAATTTCTCGACGCTTTCGAACACCTTGCCGCGGCGCCTCAATCCCGCCGTGTCGACCAGAATGTAACGACGGCCCCCGATCGCTAGCTCGACGTCGATCGCGTCGCGCGTGGTTCCCGGCTCGTCGAACGTTACGACGCGCTCCTCGCCGACCAGCGCGTTGACCAGCGTGGACTTGCCGGCGTTGGGGCGGCCGACGACGGCGATCCTCGCCGCCTTGTCCGATTCGCCGTCCGGCTCCTCCTCGACGGGAAAATCGGCGAGCGCGGCGTCCACCAGGTCGCGCACGCCCTGCCCGTGCTCGGCTGAAATCGCGCGCGGAGCGCCCAATCCCAGCTCGTGGAACTCGGCCGCGGCGAGATCCGGATTCATGCCTTCGGCTTTGTTCACGGCGACGAAAACGCGCCGGCCCATGCGCCGCAGCTCCTCGCCGATCGCGCGGTCCTGGGCGGTGAGACCTTCGCGTGCGTCGGTGACCAGCAGGACCGCGTCGGCCTCCGCGATCGCGGTCCTCGCCTGCTTCGCCATTTCCACGAATACGCCCTGCCCTTCCGGCTCCAGCCCGCCGGTATCGACCACGAGGTACGCCCGGTCCCCCATGCGCCCCGCGCCGTAGTGGCGATCGCGGGTCAGGCCGGGCACATCGGCGACCAAGGCGTCGCGCGTGCGCGTGAGCCTGTTGAACAGCGTGGACTTGCCGACGTTCGGCCTGCCGACGATGACGAGAGTGGGCTTCATGAGAAGCCCGCTGTGCTGAGCGCGTACAAGTTGCCGTCGCGCGTCTGCACCAGGAACCCGTCGCCGAGGCTCACCAGGGGTGACCTGATCGGGCTGCCGTCGGTGGCGACGCGGCCGACGAAGGCGCCGCTTTCGCGCGACAGAAAATGAACGTAGCCCCCGATATCGCCCACGGCGATCTCGCGGCCGAGGGCAAGCGGGGCGGTAAGGCGCCTCAGGAACAGTCGATCCTGCTTCCAGACGCTCGTTCCACCGGCGCGGTCCAGAGCGCGCACCGCGCCTTTATCGTCGCTGACCAAGACGTAACGGGCATCGATCGCCAGCCCGACGGTGCTCGACAGTTCGCGCGACCACAGCGGGTTGCCGCTGGCCGCGTCGAAGCACGCGATCCGCCCCTGGTAGGCGACGGCGCACACTTCCCGCTCGGTAACCACCGGCAGGCCGACGACGTCGGTGACGCGCTCCAGCTCCGTGGTTCCGCGCGGCAGCGCAACGGTCGCCTCCCAGCGGACCCCGCCGTTGGCGAGCGCGATCGACACGAGCTTGCCTCCGGGAAAACCGATAAATACGTAGCCTCCCTCGGCGACCATGCCCGCCGGGGAGCGCACCGAGAGGGCGGGACTCGAGCGCTGGTAGAGCCAGCGGCGCCTGCCGTCCTTCGCGTCGAGCGCGAACAGGCGGCTGTCGGCGCTGCGCACGATCACCAGATCCCCGGTCACGGCCGGCGCCGACAGGACCTCGCTCGATACGCGCGCGCTCCAGCGCACCTCGCCCGAACCGGCGTCGAGCGCGATGACTTCTCCTTCGAGCGTCCCGACCGCCACGAGCGCGCCATCGGAGCCCACGCCGCTCGAGAGCGTTTGTCTCACATTGACGCGCCACGATTCGCGGCCGGTGGCCGCGTCAAAGCGCGCGACGGTACCATCCTGCGCGGCCGCGTAAACGCCGCCGACCACCACAACGGGAACGAAAATGGCGTCTCCCGCCCCGCCCACGCTCGCTTGCCACAAAGTGCGTACCGGTATGCTTGCGGGGAGCTCCGACAGCTCGGCCATCTTCGGGCCGGGTGAACCGGAACAGCCGGCGAGGAGCATCGCGCCGGCGAGGACCAGCCGCCGCATCAAGCGTCCCCGAGGGCGTCGAGCTTGAGGCGCAGCGTTTCGCGCACGGCGCCCGGCTGCGCTTTCTCCAGCGCGGCCTGATAGGCCGTGCGCGCTTCGGCGCGTCTCTTCTGCGTCGCGAGGATATCCCCGCGCTGCATGGCGTAGAGCACCTCGAAGCCCGGATGAGGCCTTGCCTCGAGAACTTGCAGCGCCGCATCGGGCTCTTTGTCGTCGAGCAGCACGCTTGCCAGCCGCAGCGTCGCGATCGAGCGGATCTGATCGTTATTCGCGTGCTCGACGACCCATTCCAGCTGCGCGCGCGCGGTCTTCGGATCTCCCGCCTGAAACTGGACCTTGGCCGAAACCAGCGCCGCGAGCGGCGCATAGGCGGTGCGCGGGAAATTCTCGAGAATCGCCCCTGCGGTATCCCGGATGACCTTGAGATCGTTGGCTCGCGCCGCCTTCTGCAGCGCGTCGTAGAGCACGGCGGCCTGCGCCGCCTGCGAGCGTTGATACCACATCCAGCCGTTCCACGCGCCGAAAGCGGCGAGCGCCAGGGTCGCGCCGAGCATGACCGTGCCGCCGTGCTCCTTCCACCAGGCTTTCAGCTCGGCGAGCTGTTCCTGTTCTTCGAGATCGTATGCCGCCATGAGGTTCCGAGTTCCTGTGACGAGCGCTCAAGCGCTCTGTTGGATGATGCCGGCCACGCGTGTGGGTGCGATCCGCACTTGGGGGTCCGCCGCACGCAAGGGCTTTAGGCTGATTTCACCAGCAGCCAATTCTTCGGGGCCGATGATGATAGCAAAGCGCGCTCCGCTCGCGTCGGCCTTCTTCATTTGTGTCTTGAAGTTGCCGCCGCCGGCATGCATGAGCACGATGAAACCGACATCGCGCAGGCTCTCGGCGAGGCGCAGCGCCGGCGCAGCGGTCCCGTCACCGGCGTAGACAATATATGCGTCTGCCGGGCGAGCCGGGGCGACGAATTGGTATTCCTTCATCAGCAGCACGATGCGCTCCACGCCCATGGCAAAGCCGCAGGCCGGCGCGGCCTTGCCGCCCAGCTGTTCGATCAGCCCGTCGTAGCGCCCTCCGCCGGCTATAGTTCCCTGCGATCCCAGGCGAGTCGTGATCCACTCGAACACCGTGCGGTTATAGTAGTCGAAGCCGCGCACCAGGCGCGGATCGACCACGAAGCCTATACCGGCCGCGTCGAGCAATGCCTGCAGCGCTGTGAAGTGTTCACGAGCGGCATCGTCGAGATAGTCGGCCAGTTTCGGCGCGGCTTCCACCAGCTCCTGGAGACGGGGATTCTTGCTGTCCAGCGTGCGCAGCGGATTGGAGTGCAGGCGGCGGCGGGCGTCTTCGTCCAATTGATCCAAGTGCGCTTCGAAGTACTTCACCAAATCGACTCGGTGCCGCGCCCGCGCTTCGGCGTCGCCTATGGAGTTGATATGCAGTTCCACATCGGCGATGCCGAGCTGCTTCCACAAACGGGCGAGCATGACGATTTGCTCGGCATCGACATCCGGCCCAGGGAATCCCAGAGCCTCGACATCGATCTGATGGAATTGCCGATATCGTCCCTTCTGTGGCCGCTCATAACGGAACATCGGGCCGCTGGTCCAAACTTTCTTCGGCCCATCGTAGAGCAAGCTATGCTCGATTGCCGCACGCACGATGCCGGCGGTCGCTTCCGGGCGCAGCGTGAGGCTGTCGCCGTTGCGGTCGGGGAAGGTGTACATCTCCTTCTCGACGATATCGGTGACCTCGCCGATGGAGCGGCTGAACAGCTGAGTCGCCTCGACCACGGGCAAGCGCATATTCCCGTAGCCGTAGCCGGCGAACAGACCGGCGACTGCGCTATCGAGAAAAGTCCAAAATTTCGCCTCCTCCGGCAGGATATCGCTCATCCCGCGGATGGCCTGAATATTCTTGTTCATGAAGCTTCTTGGCGGCAGCGCCAGCCGCCGTTGAAAGATTTAGTGAGTTGCCCGGATGGGAATAGTCTTGTTGTTGCCGTCTGCTTCGGCATCGCCGCCCTGGCCCTTCTTCGCCGGTGCGGCGAGCCGCGCACGCGCCGCGCCGTCACCCGCGTAGGCGGCAGCCACGTAATCGTCCACCAGACGCTTGAAGTCTTCGGCGATCGTGTCGCCCTTGAGAGTCACCGTCTTCACACCGTCCACATATACCGGGGCGACCGGACGCTCGCCCGAACCGGGAAGAGAAATACCGATATTCGCGCGCTTGCTCTCGCCGGGACCGTTGACGACGCAGCCCATGACCGCGACTTGCATCTCCTCGACTCCCGGATAGCGCTCCCGCCACTGCGGCATCCGCTCGCGGAGATAGCGCTGGATCTTCTCGGCGAGCTCCTGAAAATAGGTGCTGGTGGTGCGGCCGCAGCCCGGGCAGGCGATCACCATCGGCGAGAACGAGCGCAGGCCCATGGTCTGGAGGATTTCCTGCGCGACCACGACCTCGCGCGTGCGGTCCCCGCCCGGCTCGGGCGTGAGCGAAATGCGGATCGTGTCGCCGATTCCCTCCTGAAGCAGCACTCCGAGCGCAGCGGTGGAGGCCACGATGCCTTTCGTCCCCATCCCCGCCTCGGTGAGCCCGAGATGCAGCGGATAATCGCAGCGGCGCGCAAGCTCCCGGTAAACGGCGATCAGGTCCTGCACGCCGCTCACCTTGCACGAGAGCACGATGTGATCTCCGGGAAGTCCCAGCTTTTCCGCGCGGGCGGCGGATTCGAGCGCCGAGGCGACCAGCGCTTCGCGGGTCACCGCGTCGGAGTCGAGCGGCTCAGGCGCCCGTGCGTTCTCGTCCATGAGCCGCGCCAGCAGCTCCGGATCGAGGCTGCCCCAGTTGACCCCGATCCGCACGGGCTTGTCGAAGCGGCACGCAATCTCGATCATGGTAGCGAACTGCTCCTCGCGCTTCGCGCCGCGGCCGACATTGCCCGGGTTGATGCGGTACTTCGCCAGCGACCGGGCGCAATCGGGATGCTCGGCGAGCAGCTTGTGGCCGTTGAAATGAAAATCGCCGGCCAAAGGCACGTCGCAGCCCATGGCGTCTAGCCGCTCCCGGATGCGGGGCACTTGCGCCGCCGCCTCCGCCGTGTTCACCGTCACACGCACGATTTCCGAGCCGGCGCGGGCGAGCTCGGCCACCTGGGCCGTCGTGCTCTGGGCGTCAGCGGTATCGGTGTTGGTCATGGACTGCACCAGGATCGGCGCGTCGCCCCCGATCAGCGCGCGCCCGACCCGGACCTGACGTGTCCTGTGCCGCAGGATGTTGACCATGAGCCGCCTACTCCAATGTCAGCCGCGCGACTTCGACCTGGATATAGGGTTTCAGATCGACCGGCTTGTCGTTGTAGCTGAGGCGCACCGCCGCGGCGTTGCCGATCACCAGGGACAGCGGCGGCCGTCCGATAATGACCGCCCGGGTGCCGCGAGAATTGAGCTGCGACATCAGCGTCCTGCCGTCCTGCTCCTTGATCTCGACCCAGGATTCGCTGTCGAAATCGAGCCGGATTCGCCCCTCGCTTCGAGACGGCTGTTGCGGCGGCGCCGCGGCAGGCTCTGTCGCGGCGCTCGGAACGGGTGCGGGCGCTATCGTTTCGGCGGGCTGCGCGACAGGCTGCGCAGGGGGCTGCTCAGCAGGCTTTGCTGCAGCGCGGGCTGTGGACTGCTCTTGCGGCGGGGGCGGAGTATCCGATGCGATCCTCACCCAGGGAAAAGCGCCCGCACGCCACTCATAGAGCACGCCGGCCAGGACGATCAGGACGAGGACCGAAAGTGAGAGATAAGCCCGGGTGCCGCCTTTGCCGCTGTGCGCAAAGGGGATGCCCTTGTCGCGCAGATCGAGGTCGATCTCCGCGGGGATGTATCGCTGATCGAGCGCGTCGAGCACCGGCTGCGGATCCGTGTCGAGCAGCTTGGCGTAGCCGCGCACCATCCCGCGGACGAAAGTCGCCCCCGGCAGCTTGTCGAACTCCTCGGCTTCGAGCGCTTCGATCTGGCGCGCGCCGTATTTGAGGCGCTGCGCGACGTCGGCGATCGACAGCTTGCGCTCGACGCGCAGCTGCGCGAGCATTTGTCCCGGCCCGGCGTCGACGGGCGGTGCAACCGGTTCGGCCGTCTCGCTCATTCGAAACTTCCCTTTTGCAATTCCTGATACTCCTTCGATCCTGGAAAGCGCCGGCGCAGCTGATTCGCGTAGCCGGTCACCGCGGTGCTGTCGCCCAGTCTGCGCTCGATGCGCAGCGCGAGCCACAACGATTCCGCGGTCGGCTCGGCAAGCTTGTTGTAACGGCCCACCAGGTTGCGCGCGGCGTCAAGCTCTCCCCTGCGGTACTTGATCCGCCCCAGACTGATCAAGGCCGGATAATAATTCGGATCCAGCTTCAGTGCGCGCTCGAGATAATCTTCGGCGTCGCGTTCGTTGTTCTTGCGCAGCGCGCAGGTAGCCGCCATCGCGTAGGATTTTTGCGGCGTCGCGTAGAGCGGGTGGCGGATCGCCAGCAAGAAATAGCGTATGGCTTCCTCTTCGCGCTTGTTCTCGCAGAGAAACCAGGCGTAGTTGTGATTGGCGTCCGGATCGTTGGGATTCAGCCTGAGCGAGCGCTCGAACGCCCCTTCCGCCTCGCCGTTCTCGCGCAAGTCGCTGTACACCAGGCCGAGCACATTGTAGGCGGGCGCGTAACTCGAGTCCGCGGCTATCGCGGTGCGCGCTTCGGCGAGAGCCACGCCGAGGTTTCCCCTCTGGTAGTACGACCCCGCCAGCTCGGTATGGATGCGCGCGCGCTCCCGGGCGCCGGCGACCTCGCCGATGATCGCCCCGCTGTCGGTTTCGCCGGGCAGATCGCCCGAGAGCGGCCCTCCGGCGCAGCCGAAAAGCGCCGCCGCCAGGGCGAGCACGTTCAAGGCGCGCAAGGGGCGACTCAAGAGGTCCTCCCTTCCAGGCGCGCCGGCCTGCGAGTACGGTCCTGAATCTTCCCCGCGAGCTGCCCGCAGGCGGCGTCGATCTCGTCTCCGCGCGTCTTGCGCGTCGTGGCGACGATCCCGGCGCCGTTGAGCATCTCGCCGAAGCGCTCGATGACCGGTCGCGGCGAGCGCACGAAGCCCGAGTTCGGAAACGGATTGAACGGAATCAGGTTGATCTTGCACGGCACCCGCAAAGCGAGGTCGATAAGCTGGCGCGCGTGCTCGTCGCCGTCGTTCACCCCCTCCAGCATGACGTACTCGAAGGTGATGAAATCTCGCGGCGCGCGCTCGAGGTAGCGCCGGCACGCCGCCAGCAGCTCGGCGAGCGGGTACTTGCGGTTGATGGGCATGAGCTTGTCGCGCAGCGCGTCGCTCGGCGCATGCAGCGACACTGCGAGCGCCACCGGGCACTCGTCGCGAAGGCGGTCGATCATCGGCACGATGCCGGACGTCGACAGCGTCACGCGTCGTCGCGAAAGGCCGTAGGCGTCGTCGTCGAGCATCAGCTTCAAGGCCGCGACGGTGTTGTCGAAATTGAGCAGCGGCTCGCCCATTCCCATCAGCACGACGTTGCCGATGACGCGCCCGCCGCCCGGGATCGCGCCGAGCTCGCGGTTGGCGAGCCACAGCTGCCCGATGATCTCGGCCACCGAGAGATTTCGGTTGAACCCCTGCCTGCCGGTCGAGCAGAACCGGCAGGCGAGGGTGCAGCCCGCCTGGGTGGAGATGCACAGGGTGCCGCGGTTGGTTTCTGGAATGAACACGGCCTCTATCGCGTTGCCGTTGCCGACATCGAGCAGCCACTTGCGCGTGCCGTCGCCGGCGATGCTGTCGTTGACGATGCGCGGCGGCGAAACACTCGCGGTCCGCGCGAGCTTTTCGCGCAGCGATTTCGCGAGGTCGCTCATGCGCGCGAAGTCCGACTCGCCGAAGCGGTGCATCCAGCGCTTGAGCTGGCGCGCGCGGAACGGCTTCTCGCCCAGGCCGGCGACGAACCCGGCGAGCTGCTCGCCATCCAGATCGAGGAGGTTGACAGTCATCCTAGCGCGAATAGATCTCGGAGACGGGGAAAAAGTATGCGATCTCGCTGCGCGCGGTTTCGGGCCCGTCGGAGCCGTGCACGGCGTTGGCGTCTATGCTGTCCGCGAAATCGGCGCGAATGGTGCCCTTCCTGGCCTTTTTCGGATCGGTCGCGCCCATCAGCTCGCGGTTCCTGGAAATGGCGTCTTCGCCCTCGAGCACCTGCACCATGATCGGGCCGGAAACCATGAATTTAACCAGATCGCGGAAAAAAGGGCGCTCGCGGTGCACCGAGTAGAAGCCCTCGGCTTCCTTTTCCGACAGGTACAGCATACGCGCCGCGACGATCTTCAGGCCGGCTCGCTCGAAGCGCGAGGTGATCTGTCCGATGGCGTTCTTCGCCACGGCGTCTGGCTTGACGATGGACAGGGTTCTCTCTACCGCCATGCAGGATCTCCAGCTTGCATTCGGAAAGCAGGGCAAGAAACACGCCTAACTTTTTATTTTATCAGGCTTTTGCCGGAGTGTCGCGCCTCGCCCGGAATCGAGCTTGCCGTTCGCGATCAGTCCCAGATCGCCGCTCCCAAGCTGCCGGAAAGCCAAGGACGGCGTCAGGCTCTTGTCAGTTTGCCATCAGGTTTTTGCAAGGCCGGCCGCGTAGAGTGCAGGCCGTAGTCTCTTTCCTCCTCTGTGGCGTGGGGGTGCATCGCGCTCCCACGCTCCTTTTTCCCCGCGAAGTTCGTGCACTCCTCTCAAGAATCCGGGGTCCCTCCGCGTGCTATGCTGAAGCTCGACCCGGTTCGACAACTTGTCATGCGAGTTCTGATCGTCGAGGACGACAAGGCGCTGGCCGATGGGCTGATACGAACGCTGCGACAGTCGGGCTACGCCGTGGACCATGCTGAGACGGGGGAGCTGGCCTTGCGGGCTTGCGCGGAGGAGCACTACGACCTGGTCGTGCTCGACCTCGGCCTTCCGGGCATCGACGGATTCGACGTGTTGCGCCAGCTGCGCCGCGGAAGCCACGCGGGGAGCATCCTGATTCTTACCGCCCACGACGCCGAGGCGGACCGCGTGCGGGGCCTCGATCTCGGCGCCGACGACTACGTCACCAAGCCGTTCTCGCTGCCGGAGCTGGAAGCGCGCGCGCGCGCGCTCATGCGCCGCAGCCAGGCGGTCAAGAGCCCCAAGCTGCACTTCGGCCGCCTCACCGTCGACACCGTCGGGCGGCGCGCGAGCATCGGGTCGGATCCGCTCGAGCTCACCCCGCGCGAGTGGGCGGCGCTCGAATACCTGCTCATGCGGGTCGGGCAGGTGGTCAGCAAGGAGCACATGCTTCAGGCGATGTGCAGCTGGGACGACTCGCTCACCCACAACGCCATCGAGGTGTACATCTCGCGGCTGCGCTCCAAGCTCCAGGACGCCGGAATCAGGATTCGCACGGTGCGAGGCTTCGGTTACATGGTCGAAGACCCGGATGAACGCTAGCCTGCGACAGCGCCTCACCTACTGGCTGGTCGGTCCGCTGCTGTTGCTGGTTGCGGCGGGAAGCTTCGTTTCGTACCGCATCGCCTTCAACGCGGCCACCAAGGCCTACGACAGCGCGCTTCTCGACCCGGTGCTGGCGATTGCCAGCCACATCCGCCCCATGGATGGCCGGCTCGAACTCGACCTTCCCTCGATTGCGATCGAGGCCCTGCGCATCGATACCGAAGACCGCGTCTACTACAAGGTGCTCGGGCCCGGCGGCGAGCTGATAGCCGGAACACCGCGGTTGCCGGCGCCGCCGGAGCGCTTGGCGCACGAAGAGCATGTCTTCTACGACGCCAACTTCGACGGCGAGCGGGTGCGCGTCGCCGCCCGTGCCGTTACGGTCGGCAACGGCACCGCGATCGTCCACGTTGCGGAGACGCTGGTGAAGCGCGACAAGCTCGTGCTGGAGCTGCTGATAGCCTCTTCCGCGCCCCAGCTGCTGATCGCCGTTGCGGCGGTGGCGCTGTTCTGGTTCGGCATCGGCCAGGGGCTCAAGCCCCTCGATCGGCTGCGCGAAGAGATCGCAGCGCGCTCGCCGCGCGATCTGCGCGCGATTCGGGAGAACCAGCCGCAGGAGGTCCAGCCTCTTGTCGGCGCAGTCAACAGCTTGCTCTCGCGTCTGAACGCGGCGATCGAATCGCAGCAGCGCTTCATCGCCAACGCCGCGCACCAGCTGCGCACGCCGCTTGCGGGACTGAAGACTCACGCGGAGCTCGCGCGCCGCCAGCCTTCGACCGTGGAGCTGAAGTCGCTCCTGGACATGATCGCCGGGGAAACCGGGCGCACCAGCCATCTCGTCAATCAACTGCTCACCCTGGCGCGGGCGGAGCCCGGAGAAACGGCGGGCGGGCAGCCCGTAAACCTCCATGAACTCATCGGCCGCGACGTGCGCGAATGGGTGCAGCACGCTCTGAGCAAGGATATCGACCTCGGCTTCGAGCTCGAGGATGCGTGGACCCTCGGTGAGCCGCTTCTGTTGCGCGAGCTGGTCGCAAATCTGCTCGATAACGCCCTCGCCTATACGCAGGCGGGCGGCAGCGTCACGGTTCGCACACAGGGGCGCGACCGCGAATCCGTGCTCGAAGTCGAAGACAACGGGCCGGGGATACCTGAGACCGAGCGCGAAAAGGTTTTCGAGCGCTTTTACCGGGTGGCTGCCACGGGAGGCGAAGGTTGCGGACTCGGATTGTCCATCGTCGCGGAGATCGCGAAGCAGCACAACGGGAGAGTCGATCTCGCCGCGCCGGCGGGCGGCCGCGGCACTCTGATCCGCGCTGTCTTTCCCCGCCTTGCGGCACAGACCACGCGCGTCGCCGTCCCGGCTGCTACCCGAACGGCTCCCATGTCACGATGAGGCCCGCCTCCGCCGGCGCCGCCCGGAATTCGCACGCCTCCCCGATGCCCGGCACCGAAACGAGCTCCTCGCCGCAGTAAACGAGGGGCAGGCGGTCGCGGCGCCACGGCGGAATGCCGCGCTCCTGAAACAGATTCTTCAGCGTGCGCCGCGGCCTGCGCGAATCCGGCCGCAATCGCTCTCCGCCCCGCCGCACGCGCACGGTGACCGGCGCCTGACGCAGCTTCGCCAGGCTCAGCCCCCGCCCTTCTTCCGGTTTGAACTTCAGCACTCCTCCGAGCGCGAGCAGCGGCAGCGCGTTTTCGCCGCTCCAGCTCTCGCGGAAATCCGGTCCGACATTTTCTCCTGCAGGCTCGAGGTACAGCTTGTCCCGGTGGCGAAGAAAATTCCAGCCGGGCACCGACAGGCCGACGCGGGCGTCTGCCCGGGACTCGCGCAGCTGGCGCATGAGCTCGTTGATCCGCGCCGCGGCGAGAGCTTGGATACCCCGCGCTTCGCACCAATGGCGCAGGAGATTCTTGGCACGAGCCTCGCCCAGCCGACGCAGAGACTGGATTTCCACGGCGGCGCCGTCGCCGCAGCGCTCCAGGTCGGCCCTCGCCATCTCTTCGAGCAGCTCCCGCGCCTCCGCCAAGTGGACCGCTGCGCGCGCGATGGTAGCGCTCGCCGCGGGAAATTGCCGCTCGAGAAGCGGGATCGCCTCGCGTCGGAGAAAATTCCGCCGGCGGGCGGTGTCGGCGTTGCTCTCATCCTCGATCCAATCGAGGCCCCGCAAGCCGGCGTAGGCCTCGATCTCCGCGCGCGAGACCTCGAGCAGCGGCCGCAGCAGCCGCGCGCGCGACCCGGGAAGCGACCTCGAGGGAGACATCGCGGCAAGGCCGCGCAAGCCAGCGCCGCGCAGCAGCCGCAGCAGCAGGGTTTCGGCCTGGTCATCGCGATGCTGCGCGAGAACGACGAAATCGGCCTCCAGGCGCGCGAACACCTCGTGGCGGGCCTGCCGCGCAGCGCCCTCCAGGCCGAGACTGCGATAGGGGCTCAGGTCCACGGTTTCCAGCTGCAGCGGAACCTGTGACTTGCCGCACAGACCGGAGCAAAACTCGGCCCAGCGGCCGGCGTTCGGGCTGATGCCGTGATTGACGTGAACGGCGCGAAGCGAAAACCGCAGCGCCGGCGCGAGTTCCAGCAGAATCGACAGGAGCGCTACCGAATCTATGCCGCCCGACAGACCCAGCGCGAGGTGCGCCCCCGGAGGAACCGCGGGCGAAAGCGCCGCCGCCACGCGCTCCGGCAGCTCACTTGAGCTCGAGTTCCTTGAACTTTCCATAGCCCATCAGGCGCTCGAAACGCTCCTCGACGAGTTCCTGCGGGCTCTTGTCCGCGACCGCGCGCAGCGCGTCGGTGAGAGCCTTCTTCAGGCCCTGGGCCATGGCCGCCGGATCGCGATGCGCGCCGCCGAGGGGCTCGGCGATGATCCTGTCGACCAGCCCGAGAGTCTTCAGCCGGCCGGCGGTGATGCCGAGGGTCTCCGCGGCCTCCGGCGCCTTGTCGGCGCTTTTCCACAGGATCGACGCGCAGCCCTCGGGGGAGATCACCGAATAGGTCGCGTATTGCAGCATCATGACCACGTCGCCCACGGCGATGGCGAGCGCGCCGCCCGAGCCGCCCTCGCCGATGACGGTGCATACGATCGGCACCTTGAGCTCGGCCATCACGTACAGGCTGCGGCCGATCGCCTCCGACTGGCCGCGCTCTTCCGCGCCGATCCCCGGATACGCGCCGGGCGTGTCGACAAAGCTCAGGACCGGAATGCCGAATTTCTCGGCAAGCCGCATAAGCCGCATCGCCTTGCGATAGCCTTCGGGGCGGGGCATGCCGAAGTTTCGGAGGATCTTCTCCTTGGTGTCGCGCCCCTTCTGGTGGCCGATCACCATCACCGACTGGCCGCTGAAACGGGCAAGGCCCCCGACGATGGAAGGGTCGTCGGCAAAGGCCCGGTCGCCGTGCAGCTCATCGAAATCGGCAAACAGCGCCGGGACGTAGTCGAGCGTGTACGGCCGCTGCGGATGGCGCGCCACCAGAGCCACCTGCCAAGGCGTGAGCTTTGCGTAGATTTCCTTGGTGAGCGCCGCGCTCTTTTTCTGCAGGCGCTGGATTTCCTCGGAGATGTCGACCGCCGAGTCGTCCTGCGCGTAGCGCAGCTCTTCGATTTTCGCCTCGAGCTCGGCGATCGGCTGCTCGAAATCGAGGAACGCCGTTTTCATAGGGAGAAAAGCCCGGGAAAACGGGCTATTTTACCCGAATCGTCCGGCGCGCCCTGGAGGGCGGCCCGCGCGCCGGTTCAATACTCGACGGGGACCGGATCGAGGCTGCGCCAGAGATACCAGGTTGCGACCGAGCGCCAGGGGTCCCAGACGGAGGCGATCTTGCGCATCGTCCGATGCGACACGGACCGGCCCCGAAAATAGTTCAGGCAGATGGCGCGCTGCAGCCCCAGATCGTCCAGCGGCAACACATTCGGGCGCAACAGGCAAAACATCAGGAACATCTCCGCAGTCCAGCGACCGATGCCTCGAACCTGGACGAGCTCCGCGATGACCGCCTCGTCCTCCATCTCGGCCCAAGCCTCGACGTGCAGGCTCGCGTCAACGAAGTGGCGGGCGAGCCCGGCGAGATACTCGGCCTTGCGCCTGGAAAGGCCGCAAGCGATGAGCCTCGCGTGGCCTGCATCGACGACCTGTCCGGGGAGCATTCGCGGCGCGAGCGCGACGACACGTGCCCAGATGCTCGCGGCAGCCTTGACCGAAATCTGCTGGCCGACGATCGAGCGCGCCAAGGTGAAAAACGGCTCGCCACGAGGCTCGAGCGCGATGCGGGGATGATCGCGGATGATCCGCGCGAGCACCGCGTCGCGGCGCGCAAGCGCGCGTTTGGCTCGGGACCAGTAGGAAGGTGCAGCCACGCTCGTGCCGCTTCACGCGCGCAAGGCGAGCGGCAGATTGAGGAGAAGATTCTGCGGCTTCATCCGCACCACGTTGTTGTCGTCCATCGACAAGGCCAGATAGACGGGTCGGCCCGCGATGTCCGAGCGCATCGCGGCGGGATCGTCGAAATCGAGCCGGAACAGCGCCAGCATGCGCCGGAATCGTCCCTGCTCCACTTCCTCCCCGCGCCACAGCTCGTTCAACAGCGCGGTCGATTCGGCATCCAGGCCGATGTGCCAGGCCCAGCTGCGGTCCTCGATCGACCGCAGCGGCGCGACGCTCACCGCAACGCCGAAAAAATGCCGGATCCATTTTTCGACCACGCGGCAGAACGCCTTGTTGGCGGCCCGCCCGAAGTTCATGCCGATCACGAAATCGTGGCGCTGATCGCGCGGCCAATAGTCCTGCGCGTTTTCGGTATCGAGCACGTCGAGGTTGACGGTCGCAAGCGGCGCCTGAGCCTCGACGATGAGCCGGCCTAGACTGCCGAGATTCCCGCCCGAGGCGTGCATCTCGACGGTTTCGAGATCGGCGAGCATCACTGCCCCGTCGTCGGTGCTCGCCTTCTGCTCGCGGAAAAAAAGCTCCCCCGCGCGCGGCTCGAGCGGATCATCGCAGCCCTCGAGAATGCCCCGCACGATGATCTGCGCGAGCTGGTCGATGAACAGCGGCGGAACCGAGACGTTCCCTCCCGAGAAGATCTCCAGGTAGCAGGATTCGAGACACGCCGCGCGCTTCAGTCTCTCGAGGAAAGCGAGCAGCACGCGGTAATTGTCGCGGGCATCCGCGTCCTCGATGGTCTCCAGCGCCGACGCGGCCGGGTCCCGACGCGGATCTTCCAGGAGTGCCTCGTGCAGCGCAATCTCGTTCGGCCCGGATTCTTCGACGGGCCGGATCTCCGGACGCGTCAGGTAGGCGCGAAGAAAATCGTCCGTGACGGAAAGCCGCCCGTCGCTCGTCCGCTCGAGCAGGTGAAAACCCGAATTGCGCCAGAAATCCGGCACGGCGCTAAAGGCGATAAGAACGTCCGGAGCGCGGCTAGATCGCCGCGCCCGCCAGCGTGAGGACGCGACTGTGGGAGGACACGTGCTGGACCAGGAATTCCATCTGGTCCGCGAGGATCTTGCGGTTGGTGAGGATCAGGTATTCGGCCTTGTTCGGCACATACGGAGCGTAAATGAGTTCTAGCCCGGACTCTTCGGGCACCCGGTTGCGCTTGATGCCGTTGCACGCCCGGCACGCGGTGACCACGTTCATCCACGTGTCGGTGCCTCCGCGGGACACCGGCCGGATGTGGTCCCGCGTGAGCCGCAGGAAGCTGAATTCCCCGCCGCAGTAGGCGCAGATATGACGGTCGCGGCGGAACAGCTCGCGGTTGTTGAGCGGGGGCACCTGGTTGAAACCCCTCATCGCCATCGCCTTGCCCTTGATCGCGATGATCGACCGCGCGGTGATGCTGGAGCGCCTGCCGGTCGCGCGGCAGATGCCGCCGTGGAAAACGAACTCCCGGTCGCCGAGGGTCCAGGCCACCAGGTTCTTTGCGTAGTAGAAACAGGCCTGTTGCCAAGTGACCCAACGGTGAGGCACGCCGTGATTATCGAGGGTCAGAATCAGCGGAATCTCGCCCGCCATGCCGTGTCTCCGATTTTTTGAAACTGCTTCGCACTGCCTGAAATTCCCGGCCAAACAATCGACTGCAGCTGATTGTGCCGGAAAATTCCAAGGCACGCTATACCTTAGCGAATCCAGCGATCAGGCCGCTTTGGACGCCGATTCGCCCAGTTCCGCCCCGTAGGCCTCCTCCATTCGCGGCTTCAGGTCGTGCCTGGCGAGCGCCTCGGTAAACAGCTTGCGAATCTCCGCCTTTTCGTCCGCGTAGTCGATCTGGTCGCCGCCGAGCCGCCTGCTGATCCAGGCCTTCGGCACGCCCTGCTCGTTGCGGATCGATGTGGCTTCGTGCTTGAACGCGAGGTAGCGCGCCGGCGTCGTGCCGGTGTTGAAATGCTGGTGGAACCACATGTTCGGCGGCACGATCATGGTTCCGACCTGCCAGTCGTAACGCCGCGGCTCGTCGCCTTCGGGCCACATGAGGCTGTAGCCCTCGCCGGAGAGAACGATCACGTGCGCGCCGGGGCCGTGCGCGTGCGCTTTCTTGTACGTGCCGACCGGAAACTGCGAGATGTGGCTGTTCATCGATCCTCGCGCCATGTTGAAGCGGATGTGCCCGCCGCCCGCGCCGCGTTCTCTCGCGGAGACGAGCGGCAGGTTGACGGCGTCGGCGACGAAGTTGGTCTGGAGCAGCAGACCCTTCTGCTCGCCCTTGTTGCTGAAGTAGTCCGGCTCGCCGGAGAAACGGTTCTTGAAATCGTATTTCGTGTTGAAGACGAATTCGATATCTTCGTAGAGGTTGATGACCGCGGGCGCGTTGGTCACCGCCACATAGCGCGCCGGCTCCCTCCCCGATCCGTTGAAATGCTGGTGCCAGGCGTTGAGCGGGATGGCGAACAGCGACCCCGCCTTCCATTCGAACGTGATCCGCTGGCCCGCATCGTTCCAGACCGTGGTAGACCCGCGTCCGCCCAATACGTAGATCATCTCTTCGAACAGCTGTCTCTGGGGCGCGAGCTTCCGCCCCGCGGGGATTTCGCACACGTAGCAGTCGTTCGAGGTCCGCGAGGCGTCGTGATTGAGGTAGACGCCCGACCCGCCGCGCCTTGCCCACGGCTTCAGCTCGACGCTGTTCAGGTTCGGGACATAATGCGCGCCGATGATCTCGAGGCCCTCGCCGCGCACCCAGCGGGCGTAAGGCGTGTCCTTTTCGGTGGCGAATTTTTTTGCGAATTCTTCGGAGACGATCGCGTTTCTCGCCATGAGATGCTCCTGGGCCGGCCGGCTTCAGGCCGGCTCCTTGACGCGGCGCTTCAGGTACAGCTCCACCAGCGCGGCACTGAGCACGACCTTGGGATCGTACTCCGGAGCGTCCTCGAGCTGCTCCAGGTCGTTCAGCCCGCAGTACTTGTAGATCCGGTTGATCGCCGAGATCAACCGCACCGGCTTCTCCGCGCTCGCGTTGAAATGCTGATGAATGGTGTTCGGCGGTATGTAGATCACGTCCCCCGCCTCCCACTCCCAGCGCTTCACCTCGGACTGCGGCTTCCAGTGGTAGGTGTCGGTGATCTCCACCTCGCAGTCCTGGTGCAGGTCGTAGCCGCGGCCTTCCACCACGTACAGGCACTCCTCGGCCAGATGCCGGTGCTTGCCCGAGCGGCTCCCCGGCGGAATGATCTGCATGTAGGCGTCCACCGTCTCCATGCGCGTGTTCATCTGCTCGTTCAGCAGGTGCTTGAGCAGGCCCTGGCGCGACATCTCCCAGGGCATGTCTTCCGGATGGAGGATCTTCCTGCGCTTGGCGTTTCGCGCCGGCGCCTGCATCGCGTTCTCGAGCAGGCTCTGATAGAGCTTCTGGTGCGCGCTGCCGCGCATCCACGCTTTCGATTCACCCCAAGCCATCCCGTTGCTCCTTGTTCAAATCATTTCGCGTGGTTGTAATCGTCCTCTGACTCCCTCGCCTGAAAACCTTTCCCGCCTGGGGCCGGTTCGGTGGGACGAGGCTCCACCAGCTGCTGGAACAACATGTTCAGGAACATGTACATCGGCTTGGTCTTGAGCACGAGAGCGCGCGCCGGCTTTGCCGGATCGGCGTTGAAATGCTGATGCACGCAGTTGTTGTGCACGACCGCCACGTCTCCAGCTTGCCAGTCGTACCGGACGCCGTCGTGGATCTCATAGCCCCGCCCGTCCATTATGTAGAACGCGGCTTCATTGACGTGACCGTGCTTTTGCGACTTGCCCCCGGGGCCGTATTCCTCGAGGTGGATATGCAGCGTCTGCGTGATCCCGTCTTCGGGCTCGACGTAGTGGCGGCTGTAGGCCTGCGGCCCGTCGACGAACCTGATCTCGCTGCCCTTTCGTACCCGCGGCAAGGCGCGCAGCCGCGCGAGCTCGTCCTTGAGCTTGTAATGCCCGGTGATCGCCCGCACGAATACCCGGTCAGTCTTGCTGTGATAGTGCGATTCGGTGCCCATTTGCGCCTCCGCTCGTGCCGACATTATACGCTTCAGCCTGACCGGGAATGATCGCGGCCGTGGTGCCCGTGACGCGGGCGGCGAGACGCGTGTCCCCGGGGAGCGCGCGGATCCTCGCTGAACACCAGGGACTTCACCGTGACGGGAACGGTTTGCGAGGGCATGCGGATGCGCCCCAGATCGATATAGTCGAAGTCCCACAAGACGACGCCGTCGATGACGAGGATTTCGCTTGCGACGCCCATCTCGTCCCGGAGGATGGCCCCGAGGGTTTGGGCCACGTCCCCGTCCAGCATGATGTAGACGGGCATGCCTTTCGCGATGGTGTCGGCGAGCCCGCGCCGAATGCCCAGGGCGAAAGCGGCGATGCGCTCGTAGGACGGCGCCCCCTCCCAGCGCAACGCGAGCGCCGCTTCGCTCTCGCCCTCGACGAGATCGAAGGCCTTGAAGTGTCCGCGGAT
>WNFZ01008123.1_pt1 | contig 23156 bp, 24 predicted proteins | sample 5400081 | NCBI WGS metagenome assembly WNFZ01 (sample SAMN13153365, study PRJNA577476) | soil metagenome | isolation source: 80 cm soil or saprolite under grassland replicate 1 | place: USA:California | collected 2016-06-15
GCGTCTCGTCTCCGCAGTGCTGGCTGAGATTAGCGAAGAGTGGTTGACTGGCAGAACGTATATGATTTTTGAACGTACAACTTAACCAACACAGCAAGGAAACATGTGACCCAATTTACAGAAAAACCCTTGCACTATCGTAGCAGATGATACCAATTCAAATATAAGAGTTCTCAACGCACAACTTGAGTTAATGAAAGAATACAATCAACGATTATTAGAAACGGTTTATTGGGCATTAGGTGTACTCATTACGGTTATTTTGTTTGTTGCAGGTGCAGGATGGTATGTTAATTTCAGGCTATATGAAAGAGATAAAGCAAGTATTCAAACCGACTTGGAAGCTTTGATAAAAAAGCAGGTTGCTTCAGCTTTCACATTGTTTCGGCAAAATGCCGATCAAAAACTTGAAGAAATCAAAAAACTTTCCTTTCAGTCTGGAGAAAAAGCTGCAGAGAATCTTAGCAATAAATTTGAGGATTTGAAACATGATATACAGTACATGAGATATCAATTATTGGAAAATGAAGCTAAAGATTGGAAAGCAAAAGAAGTTTATGGCAATGAATTGATGTGTTACTTTAGAATGAGCGAGATCGCGAAAAACTTTGGTGGCGGATGGGAATGGTTATTATCGAATGCCTTGGAAGGACTTCAGAATTCACTAATACGGGGAGCAGAAACAGACGTAGAAGAAAAAAAAGACATCACAAGGCTTCTAGATGGTCTAGGGGCGGAGTACTCAATTTCAGTATATGCTATTAAGAATTTACTGCAGGACCAAAAAAGATCGCCCAGCGGTTAATTGTTGTAATGCGTCATCATAGGATATTGAAGCGTCCTATATCCTATCCGTCTCGCGGCGAGGTTTTGCTTTGACATCATTGTGTTTTCTTATTGCCCCGACGAAATGATATACTGAATTAAATTCCTGTCATTACTCTTTAGCCGTATTCTGAAAAGGACAAGTCCCCATGGTCTACATCAACCTCCGCCTCAATGTTGCTGATTACGACAAGTGGCGTCTCGGCTTCGATGCGCAAGAGTCCAATCGAAAGTCCGCGGGCTCCACAGGCGTCAATCAGTTTTATCGCGATGTGGATAATCCCAACAATGTCACTCTCGTTTTGGAATGGGACGAAGCCGACAAGGCACAAGCCTTCCTGAACGATCCGCACACGAAGGCATCCATGGATGAGGCGGGCGTCACCGGGCGACCGATGGTCGTGGCAATCGAGAGGAAGGTATAACAAGGTCAACCCCGCTTCATGGGAGATTGATTTCCGCTGCGAGGGGAATATTTATTGCTCCGTCTGTGGGCTGGAACTGTGTTACACTAAATAAGCAATAATAACTGGATCTCTGTCGTACGTTTGGCCGCCGACCCTCTTATAGGGTTCGCGGTCATTTTATTTCCGGCTCTGCCGGACACGTGCCCTTTAGGGTAGAAAGTAGTAACAAAATGGATGTTCGAATTTACGTAGGAAACCTGAACAAGACGACCACGCAGGATGAAATCAATACTCTGTTCACACAAGCCGGAGCCGTCTCCTCGGTTGATCTCGTCAAAGATAAGGCGACTGGCATGTCGAAAGGCTTCGCTTTTGTAGCTATGCCAACGCAGGCGGATGCCGATAAGGCAATCAGCATGTTCAATGACTATGCCATGGCTGACAACAAGCTCAAGGTCAATGTTGCCAAGCCGCGCGTCGGATAAGCATAAACCAAAAACATTGCATCACAAAAACCGCTCGTTCCAAATGGAACGAGCGGTTTCTTTTTCCAATAACAGAGCACACGCCAAGCTGGTCCCATTTATGGGTAGCCTACTCGTTGCGTTGTTGATCCTCCAGATCAAGAATCTATTCCAAGCAAAGCGCACCCATTACCACGACATTCTCTTGTAATTTGGCGGGTACAAGTTCGACGCCTGAAGCAAACGTTGGGATTACTCTTGATCGAAATTCACTTTGTAAATCATTCCAAAAAAGTGGACCCATTAGTGACACTCCCCCGCCCAGGATGACACGTTCAGGATGCAACAGAGCCACTACATTACTGATCCCGATCCCCAGCGTCTGACATGTTTCATGGAGGATGCGAGCCGCAATTTCATCGCCTGTCGCAGCAGCGGAATAAACTACCCTGGCATCGATGTTCTCGATAGAGCCTGCCATTTCCTTCATTAGCGTATTCGTAGTGGATGCTGCGAAACGCGCTCGCTGACCGATCGCCCAGCCGGAACAGATTTGTTCCAACTCGATGGGTTTTCCAGTTTGAGGATCAGGTAACCACATATGTCCGATTTCTGCGGCGCCGAGACCCTGACCATTATCGATCTTCCCATTGAGAATCCATCCACCGCCGACGCCACTTCCGACGGTGATATAAAACAGACGCGAGCAGCCGTGTCCATTGCCGAGCATGGACTCTGCTAATCCGGCTGTGCTCGCATCATTCTCGATGCAGACGGGTTTTCCCCACTGTTTCTCCGCCCACTCTTTTAGCGGATAATTTGTCCAGCCGTCAATTTGGTAGGATTTTAGGACGACGCCTCGAGAAGAATCCAGAATCCCACCATAGCCAATCCCAATCTTGCCGATATCTTCAAGCGTAAAACTTTGAGATAATAATATTTCATCCACCATACACACAATGTCACGCAGGATGCCATTGGCGCCGTTCTCGCGATTCACCTGTCGGCGCACGATTCCTCCGGGCAGTAATCCTGTCGCGGCGGAACCAATTCCAACCTGGGTTTTCGTACCTCCGATCTCAATGCCGATTGGCAATGATTTCGCAAAACGTTGATTCTTGGCCATTGTTGATGAGGTCCTCCTCTAAGCGGTTTGCCTTCTTATTTGTGGCAACATGATAATATATAGTCCAACACTATCCAAAACACATTACCGCTTGTCTCATTATAATAAGTAAACTTTTTGAATGGATTTGTCCACAGGACTGCTTCGCTTGTAGGCTAAAATTCAAGCTGAAAGTTTACCTAATTATGCGGCACTCTGTAGAATCAGTTCGAGTTTACTTGTAGAGGAGTGAGTGATGGAGCGAAAAACACAAAGCGGCTATTTGCTGCTTGCCGATATTTCCGGTTATACATCCTTTGTCGCACAAACAGAGATCGAACACGCGGGGCTAGCTCTCTCCTATCTGCTCGAAACCATCGTAGAGAAACTGGATGATCTCCTGACCATTTCCAAGCTGGAGGGTGACGCGGTTTTCGCCTATATCGAGGAAAGCAAGCTGGAGGATTGCAAGTCCCTGCTGGGACTGATCAACCAAACGTATCTGGCGTTTCGAGACAGAGCATCTGTGCTATACGAGCATGCGACTTGTCCTTGCAGAGCATGTAAGGCGATTCCCACTCTCGATCTGAAGTTTATCCTGCATCACGGCGATTTCGTCCTCCAACAGGTAGCGGGGATTCGCGATCTATTGGGAACAGATGTCAATCTGATCCACCGACTTCTGAAGAATGGTGTCTCCGAGTCCACGGGCTGGAAGGGCTACGCGCTGTTCACAGATCAGGCTCTGGAACATATGCAATGCCCCAAGGAAAATTATTTCCAACGATGTGAAACCTATGAACATCTTGGGGATGTGAACATCTATTGCATGGATATGCATGTCCGTTATGAGGAGATGAAGGCTTCTTGATTTCTACAATATGAGCGTGGGCTATCTATCTTATATTTACATGGTTTGAGAAATTGGGTCTAGTGGATGGTCAGATCGAAACAGTTTGAATATATTCTTTCGCGCTTATCTTTTGTCTATTGAATTTGAATGCATTTGGATATATCATATCTAAAATTATTGAAGAAGTGTCGCAGGCGGAAACATCATAGTAACAACATGGCACAAAACCACTTAACAAGGAAGAGTGAGGAATGAATACTGAATCTGCATCCGCCCGATCCCAATCACAGAACGGAAAACGTTTCGGTAAAGCCATTGTTATGGGCGCGAGCATCGCCGGGCTATGGACTGCGCGCGCACTGACAGATCACTTTGAAGAGGTGTTGTTAGTAGAGCGCGACCAATTGCCAGAAGGTCCGGAATACCGTTCGGGCGCGCCACAGGCTCGTCAGTATCATACTCTCTTGGAGTCTGGATTGCGGCAAATGAAGGAATGGTTCCCTGGGCTGGATGAAGAATTGATCGCCGCTGGCGCAGTACCTTATGATGTGATCGGTGATCTCCACCTACGCGTCCAAGATTACTGGTTTCCCCGGTTTCTATCGGGATCAATATTGCTCAGTTGTAGCCGGCTATTATTGGAATCAAGAATACGAAGGAGACTCCGCCAGAATCCGTGTATCCGTTTTATGGAAGGTGTGGATGTTGTCGGTCTGCAAAGCGATGAGGCGAAACGGCGCGTGACCGGTGTGCGGATTCGGAATCGTCGCGCTGGATCCGCCCAACAGGAAGCGGATGCTGTCTATGAAGCCGATCTGGTAGTCGACGCGTTGGGACGCAGTTCCCAAACCCCCACATGGCTGGTGGAAATGGGGTATCCCGCTCCAAAGGAACACGAGGTGGATAGTTTTCTCGGCTACGTTACCCGAAGATACAAACACAGACCAAACACGCCAATGATCTTGCTCATCGCGACGCCTCCCGATCATCCATATGGGGGTCTAGTCTTCCCTGAAGAGAACGATACGATGGTGGCTTTTGTCGGGGGATACAACAAACATTTCCCACCTACCCATCCAGAGGAGTTTGACGCATTCGTTCATGTGCTTGGTCCGGAGTATGAGGAAGCTCTCAAAGGAGCAGAATCCATCTCACAACCCTATGGGTATCGGGGCACATCCAGCCGCTGGCGTCACTATGAACAATTGAAACTCTGGCCCGAACGCTTCGTGGTGTTAGGTGATGCTTTTTGCGGTTTCAATCCGATTTATGGGCAGGGCATGTCAGTGGCAGCCATGTCCGCAGTTGCGTTGGCTGATCGTATTAAGCGCAGCAATGGCAAGCTGGATGGCATTGCAAAATCCACATTAAAAGATATTGGCAGAATTACTCAGGCGGCCTGGCTCCTGGCAACGAGTTCAGACCTCCAATGGCCCGGCACACAAGGTGGGAAGGTCGGGAATAGTCCTATAGATCGGTTCGCGCGCTGGTATATAGGCAAGTTGTTGGAAACAACTTTTGTTGATAAAGAGGTGCGGTTGGTATTCGTTGCTGTTAACCAGCTAATCAAACCTGGAACAGCATTATTCGCGCCGGGAATTCTCCTGCGCATCATGAAACATACCCTTCTGAAAAAAAGATAAAGAGAATGTGATGAATCCCATTCAAACTGATATAGCAGATGCAGCGCTCGTGACTGCGATCCGCGCCAATTTAAGTGAGTTCTTTCGTCATGTGAGCAGAAGTATTCCCGACGAACATTTCGAAAACGGGAAGTTCACACGTTGGCTTTCGTCGCTCAGACATCCCTGGTTCAATGGCGTGTTGAGTTCGAATCCATATGAAAAAAAGGATGAGGCGTTCATCGAAGAGACCATCCAATATTTCCGCACAAAAAAAGTTGGCGCATTTACATGGTGGATGGAACCGCAGCTCCAACGCGCGGACTGGGAACCCATCCTCTCTAAATATGGCTTTCGCTACTCTGACGATACTCCCGGCATGGCAGCAGACCTGGAGGCGCTTCGCGAACCTCAGCAAACGGTGGACGGGCTTGAGGTCCGAGTGGTGGCGGATGAAGCGTCTCTGCGCGCGTGGGCACACGTCTTTACTTTAGGATATAGTCTGCCATCCGATTGGGAAACATCCATTTATGATCTTTGGATACAGCTTGGTTTGGGATTCCCGATTCGCAACTATCTCGGATATTTGAACGGCGAGCCAGTTGCCACATCCTGTATTTTCTTTGGCGGAGGCGTTGCAGGGATTTACAGCGTGTCCACTCTGCCCCAAGTGCGCGGTAAGGGCATCGGCGCAGCAGTCACCGTCAGACCCTTACACAACGCCCGCGAAATGGGATACCGTATTGGCGTTCTGCAATCGTCGGAGATGGGATACAACATATATAAGAAGCTTGGGTTCAGACATTTATGCCAGATCGAAAATTTTTATCTGGCATTCCATTGAACCCTTTTTATTTTGGCGCGTCCTTCTCGATGCTATCCAACGGAACCTTTAGCACTTCATTGCCCGAGTTATCATAACAACTACAAGTTCGATCGCCGGAATTCAATGGAGGCATTCCACTTCCGGAATAGCCCTGCTGGGTGCAGTACTCACTGCAAAGTAAGCCTTCTGATTTAGGTCCCAGATTTCCCACTCTAAACTGCTGAAGGACGATAAACAGAATAAATAGCACAGTCAGGCCTGCGGAAACCAGAACATGACCCTTGTTCAGCACCGGATTCTTTTCAAGTCTCTTTCCAATACTGTAACCAATGGCAAGGGAAGCGATCCATAGAATCAAAAAGGTAAGCGCTAATAAAATGGGGAGTATCGTTTCAGTGGAAGGGGGCCACGGGTTATCCCCGAAGACAAAAATCCAAAGAACGCCAAATAGAGCGCCAAACAAGACCAGCGAGGCAATCCCGGCGACAAAAAATCCCGGTATTCCAAACAGCAACGTGTACAAGTATCTTTTTTTCATAAGCGTTCTTGAAGTGGGCTTTATTGTAAGGCGTTGTCACAAGAATTGTCACCCCTCCTTAGAGTAGATTCACAAGAAGAAATGTTGGCACGCCGTATGACCGGGGAGAATACCCCATCTCCTGGTGGGGTTATCCCTGCTATCGATACTACGTCCACATTCGTATGATTATATAGATGTAAGAGTCAATTCTTTGTAAATGAGAGCAAAGACACTATGTCTATGCTGATATACGCCTGCACATGTAGCAGGTCGGAAGGAGTGAAATGAATACAATAAGCACCACCGTGATCATTGTTATTCTATTGATCATTGGAGTTCTTGCTGCTATGGCACTGGTCCGCAGACAAAGGACAAGGCGCCTGCAAGAGCGATTTGGTCCCGAATATAAGCGTGCAATGAATGAGATGGGAGATCAGCGTGAGGTGGAGAGTGAACTGGAAGAGCGTATTGCTCACGTGAACGCACTCAATATCCGCCAACTCACAGCAGAGGAAGTGAATCGGTATACGCTCGAATGGCAGGGAACCCAGAGGGAATTTGTCGATGAACCGTTGAAAGCCATCCAAAAGGCGGACCGCCTGATTCGGGAGGTGATGAAAGCAAAGGGTTATCCTGTGGAAGATTTCGAGCAGCGAGTAGCCGATATCTCCGTAGACTACCCCGAATTGGTCACTGATTATCGAGGTATGCATCTCATTGCGATCAAAGAGTTGAAAGATAATGTGAGTACGGAACAGATGCGCCAGGCGATGGTCCATGGCCGAGCTTTGTTCGAAAATCTTATAAAGCAGGAGTCGAAAGAGGAAGAGATCAATCAGAAGGAGAAAATATAATGGACGAGGAAAAAGACAGACAAAAGACAATGGAAGTCGTGGACACATCGGATCAACCCGCGGAAGGTGGTCCGATGGTGGATAAAAAGGTCTCAGAGCATCAAGCGCGGATGAATACGGAACAGGAGAAACTCGCACCTTTGTTTGATATGGATGCAGCCCAAAAATTCCGCACCCGCTGGCTCGCGATCCAGAGTAAATTTGTAGATGATCCAGGTGATTCGGTCAAGCAGGCGGATGATCTGGTTGCAGATGTCGTTGAGCAAATTACGAGGAGTTTCGCCGACCGACGGGGAACTTTGGAAAAACAATGGAATGGTGGAGGCAAGCCTTCCACAGAAGATCTTCGGATCGCCCTCAAGCAATATCGTTCCTTTTTCGAACGACTGCTGGCTTTGCAATCCTAACAAAAATTCGTTGGCGATCTTGCTTGACAGCGCTTTCTGCCATTGGTAAACTACAGGCTGTAATTCATTCTAAAGAAAGGAGACGCGTTTTATGTCAAATAATCTATCGGTGCTTGTTTGCGATAAATCTATGGGCGCGTCTCTGCAGAGCAGTTAAGCCAGTATTTTCGATTCAACAACTGAACTGCCACGGACGCACTCATGTCCGTGGCGTTTTTATTTTAACAGCCGCGTCTAGTCGCTGTGCACCGACCTGGTAGCCAGTAATAGATGTTGCCCAAATCCCAGCCACGGATCTTTCCGTGGCTTTTTTTTATTCCATCCTGAGCGGAGTGAAGCATAGTCGAAGGATACATTAGCAATAACACTTCGACTGCGTGCCGGCAAACACGGCACTCCGCTCAGTGTGGAGCAGACTTATAGAAAGGAATCAATTTTATGTTAGCACAAGTAGCCCAAGTCCTTTATTTGAATGACATCCTCCTTGCTCGCACAGCACAAAACGGGCGTTTATTGAAAAACCTTATTACTATGATTCGTGCCTCAAACACGATTACAGGAAACCCTGACAATGAATACAGACGGACAGGACGACACAGGCGTCGTCTTTCGAAAAACAATAGGACATTACACTGCCCATGCCAACGGACGGGAACTTGACTGCACGCTCTCGTCCCTCATACATAAAGATTTAATTTACTCCACTGCTGACCCAACTTCCATGCGCACGCGCGTGCAGGAAGTGCATGAGCTCGAACATGTGGATCCAATCGCTATAGGTGACCACGTCCGCTTGATCGACGCTGGAGGAAACCGCGCTGTGATCACTGAGGTTCTGCCGCGCCTCTCAACGTTTTCACGGCCCGCGACCGTTTCCGGACAACGTGTCTTCGAACAGGTGATCGCCGCGAACGCAGACCAGATCATTCCGATATTTTCAATCGCCAGTCCCACGCCCAAGTGGCGACTCCTCGACCGTTATCTGGTCGCTGCGGAAGCGGCTGGCTTGCCGTCTCTGATCGTGATCACAAAGCTTGATCTCGCCTGGAAGAATCCGCAACTCGATGAAGAATTGGAGATTTATCGCAAGATTGGATATCCGATTCTGCAAGTCAGTTCGGTCACTGGAGATGGAATCGAAGAACTCAAATCTGCGCTGCAAGGACGCATGTCGGTTCTGGTTGGGAAATCTGGTGTAGGAAAAACATCCCTACTCAACGCTATCCAACCGGGACTGGGATTGCGCGTCAATGCAGTTAGCAAGGGTGAATTAGGCAAGGGACGTCATACCACAACTCATTATGAAATGTTCGAGTTGGGTTTTGGCGGCACACTCGTCGACACCCCGGGTATGCGCGAATTTGGATTGTGGGATATTGCCTCTGAAGAATTGGATTAAGCTGCCAACATGATCGTGAACCCGGTTGTGCGATTCGCAAAGCGGTCATGGTAGGGACCATCAGCCCATACCGTTATCAAAGCTATATGCGTCTGCGGGAGGAGTTATGAGACACAGTGTCTCCTCCTTTGGAGATTTCAAGTGTGCGCATTGTCACGTTATTATTTCGAGCGCGCATTTCCTCTCCGGAGTCAACAACCGCAACCACTGTCCCTATTGTTTGTGGTCATGTCACCTCGACATGTATGTCGCGGGTGATCGTCTCTCCGCGTGCAAAGGGCAGATGAACCCCATCGGGTTGACCATGAAGAATGGCAGGAACAAATACCAGCTTGATAAGCGAGGCGAGTTGATGTTGGTCCACCAATGTATCGAATGTGGAAGCCTATCTATCAACCGCATCGCTGCCGACGATGACTCATCCCTGATCATCGAAATATTTCAGGCTTCGATTGAGAATCATATTCATAGTCTGTGCGAAGGGCGTGGAATTCTTATGCTCAATGCCAATGACACAGAAATTTTATACAAGCAGCTATATGGAGGCAAGATTGAAATGCCTGTCATAATTTGGTGATCGACAAAATCAAATCCCGTCCTAGGACGGGATTTGATTTCTTCACTCTTTGGCTTCAGTCATTTGATGCAGAAGTGCTCGCAGGTTCCGTTCATGGAGCGTCTGCGCCAGCCCTCCAAGGTAGACGCGGCTTTTTCCACATTCCTCGATCGTGATGTTATCCAGAAGTTCAGCAGCATTCTTGCGCCTCGAAATTGCCTTGACCGATCTCTTGATCGCAGCCAGGTAATTGAGATTTTCCTTCACCGCTGCTTCGATTTCTCCGCGCAAAATAATATCACCATGTCCTTGAACGATGTTTTCTAATCCCATGCGCCCGACATGTTTAATGGAAGCCATGATGTCATCGATGTTTCCATCCACGATATATGGCAACGGCATGAACGAATCACCCGCGAACAAAATACGATCCTCTTCGACAAGCACCTCAATCCCGTCGCTACTGTGACCAAACGCTGATGAGATGATCAAATTCTTCTTACCCACACGCAAAGTCAATTCGCCATTTTCAAACGTCATGTGTGGCAGGACGATCTTCACCTGTCGCAAGGCAGGGTTCTGTTTCTGTCCAGCCTCCAAAGAGGGAATGCCGCGTTCTTCAAGCAACGCTCGACAACGCGCGTGTGCGATCACCGTCGCCCCGGGGAAGAAGCAATTTCCCCAGGCATGGTCCGCATGATAGTGCGTGTTGATCACATAGCGTACAGGCACGTTCAATTCATGTTCGATGAATTCACGGATGCTGAGTGTTTCATCTGCCAATGCCAGTGTATCGATCACTACCGCCCATTGAGGTCCGGCCACTACCCCGGCTGTCACCTGGGCATAAATTTCACTTTGAAACCAAAATACGTTTTCAGAAACTCGTTCGCGATGCATTTACACAACCCTCATAATTTTTTTCTATTGATAGCACAAAAATCCATGAAAATCAAGTTGCCTATACAAATATGCCGATATTTTAGTAAAGATGGTGCATTTCGATTGCTTGCTTCCACTTCCCTGGCATGATACACTGTATAAAGTATGGCAAAAAGTCTGCTTCTTGTGACCGCAGATAATAACTTCGGACAAGTATTGCTCTACGGGTTGGAGCAGGCAGGATACTCTGCGTTTATTGTCAAAGGCAAAGGTGAAGCAGTTGTTCGTACGGATGAAAAGAACTGCGACCTTGCCTTTTTGGATATGGATCTTGGGTACAAAGCTGTTCTCGATATAGCTAGAGGACTGCGAGCACTCAGACCGGATATGAATCTGGTCGTGTTTTCTGAAAAGGAACCGCCGCCCGCGCTGGATGAAATTCGCCCGTGGACGTTGATGCCTAAGCCTTATTACCTACCGGACGTGTTGAATATGCTGAACAATAATTCCTCTCCTTACGCAAGCTCACAGATGAATAACGGGCGCGAAGTACATACAAGTGGTCCAGCGCTACCATGGTTGCAGGATGTATCTAAAGCCGCGCAACATCTTACGCGCCTCACGCTCGAATCGGCGGCGCAGGCAGCCTTGATTACACGTGGAGATAATCTTTGGGCATACGCCGGTGGACTCTCGCAGAACGCGGCGAAGGAACTGGCAGTTACGGTGACCCGTCACTGGGATGGACAAAAAGGCAGCGACCTGCTGCGTTTCGTCCGTCTGGAAGCCACCAAAGCCGAACATATGCTGTACGCCACGCGCATCGCGGACGATGTAGTTTTGGCGCTGGTATTCGATGCTGAGACTCCGTTCAGCACCATTCGTACGCAGGCAAGCCAACTGGCTCAATCGCTTTCGATCACTCCCTTTGAAGAGGAAAAGCCGATTGCCCAACAGAATCCACTTCCGGCTTCGTTTGATGCGAAGACTGAATATGTGGATGATGAGGAAGACGAACAGAACCTCCAGATTCCAAACATCTCCGATATTCTTTCTGATGTTCCCCCACCTCAGCCCGACGAAGACATGCTCGGTACGCGTCCTTCTTCAGCGCGTGTAAGCCAATATAGTCGCGAAAGTTCACCTGCGGTTCGTGTGAATGAATTGTTGGTATCCAATCAAAATGAAGCGACCGTTGAACATGTTATCGAGGATTTTGATGCGACCGTACCCTCGAAATCGCGCCCGCGACCTGAGACTCCCCTTCGCAGACCGATGCCTGGCGAGTTGGATGAAACCCGTCCGCATTCGATTACGGAAGTTGCTGGGCGTATGATGCTCGAACCTGTTGCGCCGGGATTGTATAACTTAACGTACGCGTGTTTGCTCGTGCCGCGTTTTAGCTCACATTATTTGACCGGCGATATTTCAGATCGCATCTCCGAATGGCTGCCACAAATTTGTATCGCGTTCGGCTGGCGTTTGGAATATCTCGCGGTGCGACCGGAATATGTTCAATGGGTCGTCAACGTTCCGCCCGCCACCTCGCCCGGTTATCTGATGCGCATCATGCGTCAGCAGATTTCGGAGAAAATATTTGCCGAGTTCCCACGCATGAAAAAAGAAAACCCTTCAGGTGATTTCTGGGCACCCGGTTATCTGATCATGGGTGGCACGCAACCGCATCCGCCGCAACTGGTGAAGGATTACATCAAACAGACCCGCACGCGACAGGGATATTCACAACCAAGAAGCAGCCCAGCGCGCTAAGCACCCTCGCAATGACGTAAAATACGCGGAGTATAATTACTCCGCGTTACTTTTTTAATTCACCTATCTGTACTGCGATATGCTTCGCAATGTCGCTCTTCTACAAAGGGCGACATAAATGTCGCGATACAAATTACTGACAATTGGAAAACTTCACATGCCCCCAACTCTTTACTTAATTGATGGACACGCACTCGCATATCGCATGTACTTTGCATTAATTGCCGGTGGCAGCAGCGCACGCTGGCAGACTTCCAAAGGCGAACCCACTGCGGGTATTTATGGCTTCGCCCGTGAATTGATGCGCATTATCGAGCAGGAAAAACCGGAATATATTGCTGTCGCTTTTGATGTGGGAAAAACCTTTCGCGACAAAATATTCCCCGAATACAAAGGCACGCGCGAAAAAATGCCTGACGATCTTCGTCCGCAGATTGGGCGCATCCGCGAAATGGTGGATGCGTTCAACATCCCGCGCTTGGAAATGGAAGGCTTCGAAGCCGATGATGTGCTTGGTTCGATTGCGCGTATCGCTAACGAGCAGGGACTCGGTGTCAAGATCATCACGGGTGACCGCGACCTTCTGCAACTCGTCAACGACCGCACAACTGTATATCTCGCGGGCGATGACCAAAATTACATTACAGATGAAGATGTGATTAAAAAACTTGGTGTGCGCCCGAATCAGGTGGTGGATTACAAGTCACTGGTCGGCGATAAATCCGATAACATCCCCGGCGTTCCGGGCATCGGTGAAAAAACCGCTGTTGCTCTGATCGAAAAATTTGGGACGCTCGATAATATCTACGCTCATATTAATGAAGTTGAAAATCGCTGGAAGACCAAGCTCGAACAGAACAAGGATAAGGCGTATCTCAGCTACAATCTTGCCAAGATCAAAACGGACATCGACGTCAAGCTGGATTTGGAACATGCCAAAGCAGATGACCTGGATTTTGATTCCATGCAAGCATTATTTACCGATTTAGAGTTCCGCACGCTTCTCAAAATCGTTGATCGACTCTCCGGTAAAGACGCATCCACGGTCGTTTCAGCCCCAACCACTCCCGCCAAAGGACAGCAACTCTCGATGTTCGCGGCTGAGCCACAACCTGTCTACGCGCCAAAAGTGGAATCAAATATTGTTGTCAACATTATTGACACATCTGAAAAACTGGACGATTTGGTTAAGGCACTCAACCAAGCCAAGATCATTTCCTTTGATACGGAAACCACGTCCACGGAAGAAATGCGCGCGAATATAGTCGGCATTTCATTGGCAATCAAAGAAGGCGAGGGATATTACATTCCCCTCGGTCACAGTGGAGGTCCGAACCTATCGCTTAAGGATGTGGTGTCCGCGTTGCAAGCGCCGATGACAAATCCTAAAATTGGCAAGGTCGCCCACAACGCTCGCAGATGCAGAGACGACATTGCGTCTCATGCCTATTATGCAAGCAGATCTTCGCCGCGTGAATGGTACAAAGCTGCTCGAGGAAATTGATCTGCCGCTTACGCCTGTCCTCGCCGATATGGAGATGTCAGGTATCTCGCTGGATCTGCCTTTCTTCGAAGAGACATCCAAACGTCTCGAAAAGCGCATGGCAGAAATCGAAAAGAAGGTTTATGAAGCAGTTGGTAAACCATTCAACATCAACTCCACGCAACAACTTTCAGATATCCTCTTTAAACAACTTGGATTGGAACCGCCCGATCGAGGCAATAAAACTGCCAGCGGACATTACTCCACATCCGCGGGCGTGCTCGACTTGTTGCGCGGCAAACATCCCGTGGTAGATATGATCTTGGAGAATCGCGAGCTTTCCAAAATCAAGTCCACGTATGTGGACGCGTTGCAAGCTGCGTTGAACGCGGATACCGGTTGTGTGCATACATCTTATAGTCAGACCGGAGCAGTGACGGGACGTCTCTCTTCTTCAAATCCGAATTTGCAGAATATCCCGATTCGCACGGAGGAGGGACGCCGCATCCGCAATGGATTTGTCGCAAGCAAGAACAATGTTCTGCTATCGGTGGATTACTCGCAGATCGAGTTGCGCATCGTTGCTGATATGGCTCAGGACGAAGCGATGTTAGCAGCATTCCGCGCGGGAGAAGACATTCACATGACAACCGCGCGAGCCATTTACGGCGTCGGTCCTGAAGCAGTAACGAAAAACATGCGTCGTCACGCAAAAACAATCAACTTCGGTATCATTTACGGCATGTCTGCCTTTGGTCTTACACGCTCCACCGACTTGACATTGGCAGAGGCAGAAGATTTCGTTAAAACGTATTTCCAGAAATTCCCTGGAATCAAAAAATATCTCGATGGCATTCGCAAGCTTGCCGCGCAGCAGGGATATGTGGAAACGTTACTGGGTCGCAGACGTTACTTCCCTGCATTGCAGAGCAAACAAAACGTGCAGCTCAAGAACCGTGAGGAACGCGAAGCCATCAACGCTCCGATTCAGGGAACCGCGGCCGACATTATGAAGATTGCCATGTTGAATATTCCACCTGCGCTGAAAGCCGCTGGATTGAAAGCCAAGATGCTGTTGCAAGTTCACGATGAACTCGTACTGGAATGCCCGGAGAATGAGTTGAAAGAAACTGCAAAGGTTGTGCAAGACACGATGACAAATGCTTTCCCATTGAGCATCCCGCTTTCCACCGAAGCGCGTTATGGAAAAAACTGGGGAGAGATGAAATCGATTTGATTGTGTAGAGATGGGCAGCTGCCCATCCCTACACAAATGAACCGTTTGTACGATCAATTCAAACAATCTCTACGTTATAATAACAACCATGCCCGGACGAGAAGACATTTTCCAAAAAGCAATGAACGAAGGCCACTCCGCTGCCTGGGATCAGGAATGGAGTAAGGCGGCTGTCGCCTATCGGCAAGCGTTGCAGGAGATGCCCGACCATCCCAAAGCTCTCAACAGTTTGGGTTTGGCGTTGTACCAACAGGCCAATTTTGATGAGGCGCTGCAAATCTACAAGCGTCTTGCGCAGATTACTCCCACAGATCCAGTGCCAATGGAAAAACTGGCACAACTCCTCGAACGGACGGGGCATCTTAAAGAAGCAATTGAAGCAGCATCTCGGGCTGCGGACCTCTTCCTTAACCGACGCGACATAGATAAAGCCGTCGAAAACTGGGTACGCGTCACAACGCTTGACCCAGATCATGTGTTAGCGCATTCCCGTCTTGCCCTTGCGCATGAGAAGCTGAATCACAAAACCCAGGCGGTTACCGAATATATCGCGGTTGCCAGTCTCGTTCAACGCACGGGCAACGTGGAAAAAACAGTTGAACTCATTACCAAAGCGTTGAAAATCAATCCCGAAAGCGCGGAAGCGAAACAGGCGCAAACTCTTTTGCGAGCAGGACAGCTTTTGCCAAAACCATTGAGACCCAAGGGCGGGACAGGTCCCATTGCAATGGCGCAGGTCAAACAATTGGATGCGCCCAAAAAGCGGACCGATTCCGGGCTGGACCCGGTTGCGGAAGCGCGTCAAAAAGCGTTAACCCGGCTGGCAGAGATCCTCTTCGAATATTCCACCGACGATGGCGCGCCGCAAGTGCAAGCACGGCGCGGTTTACAGGCGCTCATGCGCGGCACGGGACAACTCTCCTTGCAATCCTCCGAGCAGACGAAAGTTGTGCTGCATCTCGGTCAGGCAATCGACGCACAGACCAAGAATAATGACAATCAAGCCGCGGAGGAACTGGAGCACGCGCTGGAAGCGGGCTTCAATCATCCTGCCTTATATTTCGATCTGGGTTTACTCCGCTCGCACGGAGATCGACTTGAATCAGCAGTCCGTCATTTACAACATGCCGTCAAGCATAATGACTTCGGTCTCGCGGCACGGCTGCTGTTGGGACAGGTCAATCAAAAGCTGGGACGCCTCGGACCCGCATCCATTGAATATCTCGAGGCATTAAGACTCGCCGATTCGATGGTTGTCCCGCCTGAACAGGCGGAAGAGATCAGCCAGATGTACGAGCCGTTGATTGAAGCACAAGCCTCGCAGACTGATGAAGTATCACTGAAGCGCCTGTGCGATAACATCAATGAAATGCTCATGCGCAAGAACTGGCGTGACAGTCTGTATAAGTCGCGTGAGCAAATGCCAAAGTCACAGGATGGCGATATGCCCATGCCTTTGGGGGAAGTGATTTTGCAGGCGCAATCCAGTCAGGTACTTGAAGCGATCAACTACGTTCACCAACTGGCGCGTTCCGGGCGTCTACGCTCCGCAATGGAAGAGGCGTTCCAGGCATTGACCTACGCACCTACCTATCTCCCGCTCCACACGCTTATCGGCGATCTGCTCGTGCGTGAGAACCATAATGAGGAAGCGATCACAAAGTTTAGTGTCGTCGCCCAGGCGTATAGCGTGCGCGGAGAAGCTGCACAATCTGCAAAGATGCTGCGCCGTGTTGTCCAATTGTCTCCGATGGATATGGTCGCGCGTACCAAATTGATCGAGCAGCTTGTGGCGCGCGGTCAAGTGGATGATGCGATCCGTGAATATCTCGAACTGGCGGACACCTATTATCGCCTCGCCGAACTGGACAATGCGCGCAAGACGTACACCAACGCCTTGCGCTTCGTCCAGCAAGCAAATGCCGACCGCAGTTGGAATGTTCACATCCTCCAGCGCATGGCAGACATCGACATGCAAAAATTGGATTGGAAGCAAGCCATCCGCGTCTTTGAACAAATCCGCACTCTGCGTCCCGACGATGAAGGTGTGCGCAAAAACCTGATCGAAGTCAGCCTCAGGTTGGGTCAGCCTGCGCAAGCACATGCTGAACTTGAGAATTACCTTGCCTATCTCCAAACCAGCAATCGCAGCGCGCAGGGTGTTAAATTCATCCAGGATCTTCTACAGGAACGCCCGGATGATCTGCTCTTGCGCCGCGCCCTGGCCCTGCAATATCAACAAGCAGGACAGATCGAAGAGGCAGTCACCGAACTTGACGCCATCGCCGAATCCCTCCTCACACTTGGGCGTAAGGAAGAAGCAGTGGTCACTGTCAACCAGATCCTCTTAATGAACAGCCTTGAGCGTTTCTTGTGAAAGGCGTATCGAGACCCAGCCCTCGCAATCTCCTGTTTTATGAATAATCCCCCGAAGAGTATTCTCCCTTTAAGAGAAGATTGCTTCCCGAAGGTTCGCAATGACAATTGTTGCAAGTGCTATAATCTCGGCGGCTTCAATCACACTTGGAGAATAAACATATGCCACAAACGCAGAACCGCGCCGTGATGTCTTGGCTCTTTCTCTTTGCCTTCATCGTAGCTGCACACACAGTCTTTGGAGGGTCTGTACGTCTCACTCGTTCTGGCTTATCCATTACGGAATGGAATCCAATAATAGGCGCAGTTCCTCCCGCCAGTCAACAAGCCTGGCAGGAGGAATTTGCCAAATATCAAAAATCACCTGAATTCATCCAGGTTAATTCCTCCATGACCCTGGAGGAATACAAATTCATCTTCCTCATGGAATGGACTCATCGCTTCGTTGCCCGATTAATCGGATTGCTATATGCCATCCCTGTTTTCTATTTCCTCTTCACGAAAAAAATTCCCTTCAAAGAATTTGGCATCTATTTCGTCATCGGCATGCTGATTATTGGAGAGGCATTCATGGGTTGGTATATGGTCGCCAGTGGACTGGTTAACCGCCCCTCTGTCAGTCATTTTGATTTGACTGCTCATCTCTTGCTAGCGCTATCGTTGATCGGTTTATCACTATGGACTGCATTCGGACACAAATATGGTTTTCCCGATCCCACGAAAAAAGCAAAATGGTCACTGCCGTCGAAACTGGCAGTTGCATCGTTTATCATCCTCGTCATCCAGATCGCGTATGGCAGTATGACGGCTGGGCTCAAGGCCGGTCACGTTTCAGATAGCTGGCCCCTCATGTTCGGTAAAATCATTCCACCCAATCTTTTCAACTCATGGATCAATCTTTTTGAAACGCCGCAGACCATTGTCTTCGTCCATCGCTGGAGATTACGCTGGGTATACTGACGATTTTGTCTTATGTAAATATTGTCATCGCGCTACTACATCAAGCCAATGCAATCTTATTGTTTGGCTTAGCAATATATTTTATTCATCGGTTAAGAGCGCTAGATCATAGGTAAAGGCGAGTGCATCACCTTGTCATAACTTCGATATAATAGCGCCATGAGTCGAATCACAAAATCACATATCCAAAAATATGCTGAGCAGATCGCCAGCCAGTTTCAACCAGACAAGATTATTTTGTTTGGCTCGTACGCTTACGGCAATCCAACAGAAGATTCAGATGTGGATATGTTGATTATCATGCCATTCAAGGGACAAAATCCAGAAAGAGCCACAGAAATTTGGATGGCAACCAAACCCAAGTTCCCAATTGACATTATGGTCCGAAAGCCATCGGAGATAAAGAAGAGACTCGCCATGGGTGATTTTTTCTTGCGTGAGATTACTGAAAAGGGGAAAATACTCTATGAAGTCTCTAACTCGTGAATGGGTGGAAAAAGCTGAAAATGATTGGGGATCTTTACATCGCGTAATTCGGGCGCAAAAATCCAAATTATGACGCGGCTTGCTTTTTTGCGCAACAATGCATGGAGAAATATATCAAAGCCCGCTTGGTAGAAGCGGATATATATTTCAAGAAAGCTCATGATTTGGGCTATCTTTTGGAACTTGCGACACAGGTGGAACCACTTTGGGCAACCTATGATCGAGAAGCGAGGTTGCTCACCGATTACGGAGTCGAATTTCGCTATCCGGGTGCATCTGCTGACCTGGAGATTGCCAAAAATGCACAAAAACTATGCAAAAGTTTCTGAACCGTTGCCCGACACAGTTTGAGCTTGCCAAGATAATTCAGCTTAAGACAAACAAGAATAGAAGCGTGACCGAGCATACATTCCCGGTCACGTTTCTGCTACACTCTTTTTATCTCTCTGGTCACTGGCAATCAGGCAGAGGCGATGGGAAAGCAGTATTGAATGTATTATCGCTCCAGCAATTACCTGTTCCTGAAAAATCCCATAACAGATCGCTCGGAGGAAATGGGGCGAGCTTTGGATCAGGATTGCTGCCGTTTCCCATGACTACATTGTCAACAATTTCATTGTTATCTGGGAAAGGATCGATGCGTGGATCCAACGCGGCTAGATCTGGAGAAAGCTGCACCACGGCAATACCAACGCTATTGTTTCCCACCACCCTGTTATCCTTTGCCAACACATAATCAGCGCCAAAAATTAGAAGCCCGGAGCCACTCGGAAGTTGCGAGAGTATGTCGTCTGGATCGGTCACAGGGTTCACGCGGTTGTTGTTATCAAAGGTATTGTCGATGATCTGAATATCATTTGTGACAGTCAGCGACAGGCCCGGAAGAATTACCGCTGTCATGCCAATCGTGTTCCCTGTGGCTGTGTTGTGCTTGACAGTGATATTGGAGCTAACTTCAACCTCGATCCCCACTGTACAGTCACTGACGGAGTTACCTTTAATCACTGCATCCTGTGACTGCCCAATATAGATACCGGTATCATTTGAGCCAGATACCTGATTGGCACGAATCAACCCATGAGACGAACGGATGGGAAAGATGCCATATTCTTCATTATTGATGTACTTGCCATCTTCGATTTGGTAGTTATCCACTCGAATGAGGATCACACCATTCCTACTGTAATTTTGAATCTGCAATCCGGTCAGCTTAAATCCATTGATCCTTGCGGAAGGTGATGACGATCTCACGGTGATTCCTGAGTTACCTGGTAGACCCGTCCCATCTAGGACTGCACCGCTTTGCCCTTTAATCGTAATGTTGTCCTTCGCGACTAGAACATTCTCATGGTAAATGCCAGGGGGAACACGCACCGTATCTCCCGGATTGGCAGCATCCACTGCTGCTTGAATCGTGGTGGTAACAACGACTATATTTGCCTGCGCCTTCACAGGTCGGATGATCGCAAATGAGCTTGAGATGATGATAAGCAGACTTGCGAAAGTAAGAGAGAATTTGCGTTTCATGGTTAATGTCCTATTGGTTGTGCCTCAAAACAAAGTATGGGCTTAGTGGAGAGGCAATACAGGTTGATACGCCTCATCCACGAAATATGTTCGCCAATTTTGGCTCGGTGAACCGTCAGGCAGCTCTGTCCGGAAGCAATTCTGGCTGGGTTCGGGAATCATTTTCACCTCGAGATTCGGATGATTAGAGTCATAAATATAAATCCGTAAATCTTCGACACGCGGTCCCTGGTCATAGCCAATTGCGACCACTTGATGGTGAACGTCGATACCTGCCCTGACACTGATCAACCCCAGTGGAACAGGTATACCCCGATCAATAAACCTGCGCAGCTTACCTAGTTCATGTTGCTCCTGGACACCCCAGCTAAAGCGGTCGGCGTCTGTATTCCAAAAAGAACCAAGGCGGCTAACATAGCCGGGACCCTGATTGACCAGGCTGGTGATCTGCCGCCTGTAGATAAAGTCTCCCAGGACGGTTTCATCTCCTGGCACTTCAACCCATAAAGGATTCCAGCCTTTCCAACCACCCTCCACGAAGACATTGTGCCAAAGCTCTTCATCGGTCCCGATTGCCATCAGATCAATTCGACTGTTTCCCCAGGATGTGGCAGTTGGATCACCTATGAACACTGCATCATGTTGTACGGTTCCCCATTCCAGCCAACGCGTCCCATTCCAAGTTTTCTGCCAAATCTCGTCATTCATTCCACGGGCGAAGATATCCAGCCGGTTTTGCCCCCATGAACACGCATCGGGAGCGGAAGCCAAAACTCCTCCCAGGCTTTCCCAGGCACCCCAGCCCTGATCGTAACATTTGTGCCAAATGGCGTTGTCAGTTCCGCGCGCAAAGACATCGATTCTGCCTGATCCCCAGGACACGGCAGATGGGTCGGATGAGATACTTCCCCCCAAGCTTTCCCAATCGCTCCAGCCTTGATCGTACCATTTATGCCAAAGTGCATACTCTTCTCTCATCCCAGGATACAGTGCAAGGCACCGAAGAGACAATGCCTCCAATCGGCTCCCAGTCTGCCCAGCCGTTTCTGAAAAAATAGCGATGCTGGATCGCGTCACTGGCGTCTTGGGCGAAAATATCCATTTTTTCACAGCCTCGAGAAGAGACATCCACACCGCGCACAGTCAATTGCTGCGAAGCGGGAATCTGGACATTATTGAAGAAATGATCCAGTGCACCGTACGCCATTCCACCACATCGACCGCTCGTCGTAATACGGATGGAGAAAACGTCAATAAAGTAATTTGTGTAATTATTCTTGAAGTGAAAACCATGTTGGCTAGGAGTAAATGGCGTGCTTGGCATAGAATTTTCCTCTTTCTTATTTATCAAAGGTCTGTTTAGATCTGGAGCCTTGCATCTAGAAATCAATTGAATGGATTTGCAGGGATAGTAGAGAGGCATCGGCATCTCTGCAAATCCATGTATTCAGTACATCATCTTCATCTCGTTATCAAAATGCCGGGCACTAATACGTTCTGTCATGGCGCGACATTCGCGCAGATGGCATACGCATATATAGACCAACCCGAGCGGGGATTCGGATAATCAGGGGTCACTGCTGTCACCGCCCATTGCGAATCGCCTAATGGTGCATTCGCGACAATGACAATATTAAGATTATCACCAGATGTTGAGTAACCACCTCCAAGAACTTTCTTTCCGGACGGGCATTGAGCAGTAACATCGAGGCGGGCTGTAAATCGATTACCATCAAAAATGCTCACTTTTTCCAACCCACTTATTCCTGCTGGTCCCTGGATACCTTGAACCCCTTGCTGTCCGGGCAGCCCTTGAGGACCCTGCTCGCCTTGAAGACCCTGTTCCCCTTGCAAACCTTGAGGTCCAATCGGTCCTATAGGACCAACGGGACCAATCGGCCCTACTGGTCCCATAGGTCCCTGTACGCCCGCAGGACCTTGAATATTCCAATCGAGTGCGCGGTAATTGCTGGGGCAGTTGGAATTCGCGCCTATGATCTTGATCTCTCCACTTGTATTATTCACACACGAGTGGATCAGAGCCGTGTTGCCTCCATGCGCACTGACTAGAGTCACGCTGACGAGTGAAATCAGAACCATGTGGAGAACCACCAGCCATTTTGGGAAAAGCAATTTCTGAAACATGATAAATCTCCTTATAAGAATGGTCAGTCCCAGCAGACTAACAATGGATAAAATCGTTTTGGTTTCCTGATTGCTGGCTCAGGAGCGCAAGCTTTGACAACTTACATTTTGCATTCCCAATGTAGCATTTCGCCATTTGGTTGACCCGCATTTTTGTGCCAAAATTACCCAACTTGCTCAAACAAGTATCATTCTGTATAAAATGGGGTTGGATTATTCAAATGAGCATTTCCATCCCTTCCAGCACGTTAGAAAAATTCACGACCTTTGGCGACCTGTTGCGCTTTCTGCGGCGACGTGTGGGACTCACGCAAACGGAGCTGGCAATCGCAGTTGGATACGGTCACACGCAGATCAGTCGCCTTGAACAAAACCTGCGTCTGCCTGATATTCCCACAATTGAATCCCAATTTATTCCTGCTCTTGGACTGGAGGATGAACTCAAAGCCGTC
>WNFZ01005424.1_pt1 | contig 23121 bp, 20 predicted proteins | sample 5400081 | NCBI WGS metagenome assembly WNFZ01 (sample SAMN13153365, study PRJNA577476) | soil metagenome | isolation source: 80 cm soil or saprolite under grassland replicate 1 | place: USA:California | collected 2016-06-15
GGGCGGTCGCGCGGGCCGTCTTCGAAGCCAAATCGCTGCCCGGCGGGCCTCCGAGCTGGCGGGATCGCTTTGGGAAGTGACAGGAACCCCTTGAGTGGTCATTCCCGCCGAGCCGCGACCGCGGCACGAGCCGGAATCCATAACCGCTGACAGTGGTTATGGATTCAGGGCTCGCGGGCGTCGTGCGCGCCCGCAGCGACGACTCGGAGCTTTGGAAGAATTTGCCGGCTTTTGTTGACTCCGCCTCGAATTGGCCACTTAAGGTTGGATTAACGACATGGGCCGAGACTTCGGTCCATTGCGTGCATGGGGCTTCAGCGCCCCACTTTGGAGGTCGGACATGCGTCTGGCAGCGATAGCGTCCGCGCTGGCGATTGTGCTGTGCGTGGCGGTGTTTGGGGCGATTTTCTTACAAAAAAGGCCCGATTTGTTATCGGCGCCGACCCAGACGGCCCCCACCGAAGGGCGAGCCCCAGCGGGGGCTATGGACAACGCCGCCATGAGCAGCTCCGCCCGCGCCGCCGAGGCGCCGGTCGTCGTCGCCCAGGCGCCGGCAGCGCCCCTGCCCGCCGCCATGCCGGCCTCGTGCAGCAACCCCAATGCCTTGGGTGTCGCTCGGGTGGTCGAGATCGACACCACCGGCGGCCCCGGTTTCGGCTTCGAGCATTTCAAGAGCCACGACTTCCTGCGCGAGGGCGAGGTCGTGCTCACCTTCGACGATGGTCCATGGCCCAAGAACACGCCCGCCGTGCTCGCCGCGCTTGCCGCACACTGCACCAAGGCGATCTTCTTCCCGATCGGCACCCATGCCACCTACGAGCCCAGCATCCTCAAGCAGGTGGCCGCCGCCGGACATGCCGTCGGCTCCCACACCTGGTGCCACCAAGATTTGTCGAAAACCAAGGGGAAGTGCCTGATCAACGGCAAGGTGCAAGCCGTGGAGTACGACCCCAAGGACGAGATCGAGAAGGGGATCAGCGCCGTGCGCTGGGCGGTCGGCGGGCCGACCGCGCCCTATTTCCGCTTCCCGGCCCTGCGGCAGCCGCAAGAGCTCATCGACTATCTCGGCAAGCGCAACATCGCGATCTTCTCGACCGACTTCGATTCCTTCGACTTCAAGATGCGCAAGCCCGAGCAGGTCAGACAGGCGGTGATGGCAAAGTTGAAGAAGCACGGCAAAGGCATCGCGCTGATGCACGACTTCCAGCATGCCACCGCCGAGGCCGCCATGGATCTACTCAATGATCTCAAGGCCGCCGGCTACAAGGTCGTCTTCATGAAGCCGAAATTCCCGGTGACGACCGTTGCCTCCTACGACGAGGAGATTCTAAAGCTCACCAAGGGCCCGGGCAGCGGCGACGCGAAGCCGACCTCGAGCGTGGTCCGCACGATCGCGGAGTAACCTCGCGTAAATTCTCACTCGTCATTCCGGGGCGCGGGCAGCGCAGGCAAGTGTACGCAGCCTACGCAAGCTTGGCTGCGTGCGCCCGCGAGCCCAGAATCCATAACTGCGGAACGGCGGCGCGAGGGCCGCCGCTTCGGCGTCGCACGCAGGAGTTGCACGGTTCCCTGTAAAGAACAGGCCCGAAACAGGCGAACCTCGCCGGCGGTCGTTTTCCACACCCGCAGGTTGGTCTCAGCGGTTCTCCTGCGTTCTCCCCGAGCAGCAGTTTGTTGTATGGCCCCGACGCGTTTTGTGACGTCGTGGCGGCTCAACTTTCACCTCGGCGTTTCCACCGGACATGCACGAATTCGTCGTCGATGCTTGCGCGGCCGGCCGCGATCAGGCGCTTGCGCTTGGCTTCGATATCGGCGGGCGTATCGCGCTCGTCCACCCACAGTGGATAGATGCGGCGTTTGCGGCTGACCTGTTTCATCACTTCGTCCAGTCGGTTGGCCCGTGACATGAACGCGCTCCCTAGAAGCAGGCATCGTCGTGCATTGCGCCTTCCGAGCCTAGGGCAGGCGGCGATTTCACCGCCTGCTCGACCGTGCTGAGGCGTTCGTCGAAGGCTTTCGTCTCGATCGCCCGCACATACACGTCGATCACTTTGGCCAACTGCCCTGCCTGGGAGGGCGTGAGGTCGCCGGCCGCGACCCCCGCCACGATGCTTGCTGCCGCGGCGACGCTGTCCCCGGGCTTCTCGAGGGGCGGCAGTTCGATGTCGACCGGCTCATCCTTTGGCGCTGGCGCGAGCCGATCCATGCATAGGCGAATGGCGGCCATATCGCCGTCCTCCGCCAGCTCAATCACCTTGCGGCCGATCGCCTCCGCGCGATCCGCCAGCAAACCCTGCATGAGGATGGTTGTCCGATTGCGCGACCCGCGCGGGCGCCCGGCTGGGTTTCCGCTTTGGCCCTTTTGGAACTGCATGGCTTTTCTCCTGTCTGATGAAAAGAAACGCGCCGCCCGCGGCCGCCTTTGCGGTCGCGCAGCAAAAAGCCCGGTGCGGCATCCCGCCCGGGCCTCCGGCGCAGTTTCGGTGAATACTTTTTTCTGGAAGATTCTCGTTACACGAGTCAAGCGGAAAGTGGTTTCTTCGATTAACTCACGGGTGGAAAAGAGATATCAGCTTTCAAGACGGCACAAATAGCGGCCGTCTCGACTGGCCCGTGCGACCCGATGCGCGTAATGCGATGCGACGGGGCACAAAGTCGCGCCGCCGGCCGGTTCCGCGGCCGGCCTCGTCATGTTAGATTGCGCCGCATAACAACACGTCCAGAGATTTCCGTCCTGCCGCTGGCGCGGCCGTTGCGCTCTTCTCGGCGGCCTGATCTGTCGAAACGACAGGGGAACAGCGATGAAGGCCATCGGTGTCGCGGCTGCGCTGTCGGCGCTGCTGACGGTAGGCAACGCGTTTGCGCAGGAGAGCTATCCCGACAAGCCGCTCCGCATCCTGGTCGGCTTTGTGGCCGGCGGTCCCGCCGACATCATTGCGCGGGTGGTCGGCGACAAGCTTGCCGAAGCCTGGGGCAAGCCGGTTGTGATCGAGAACGTAACCGGCTCGGGCGGCAACATGGCGACCGAGCGCGTCGCCAAGAGCGCGTCCGACGGCTACACGCTCCTGCTCGGCACCTCCGGGCCGTTCGTCATCCATCCGAGCCTCTACCCGAAGCTGCCGTTCGACCCGGTAAAAGATTTCGCGCCGATCACGCAGCTCTGCTTCACCGCCAACGTTCTGGTCGTCAACAACGATGTCCCGGCGAAGAGCGTGGCCGATCTCACCGCGCTCGCCCGCGCGCAGCCCGGCAAGCTCACCTTTGGCTCCGCCGGCGTCGGCACCACGCAGCATCTCTCCGGCGAGATGTACAAGACCATGGCCGGCCTCGACATCCAGCATGTCCCCTACCGCGGCATCGCTGCGGTGATGCCGGACCTGCTCGGCGGTCGCCTGACCATGGTGTTCGCCAGTCCCGCCTCGGCGCTGCCGCTCGCGCGCGAAGGCAAGGTGCGCCCGCTCGCAGTCACCTCGCTCACGCGTGCGCCCTCATCCCCCGACCTGCCGAGCATGGCCGAAGCGGGCTTCCCGGGCTTCGACGCCATCGCCTGGTTCGCGCTGCTGGCGCCGACCGGCACGCCGGACGCCATCATTGCCAAGCTTCATCGCGAGGCGGTGCGCATCCTGGCGCTGCCCGATGTGCGCAAGCGCTTCGACGAGCTCGGCATGGTGCCGATGGGCACGTCACCCGCGCAGTTCGCTGCCGCCATGGCAGCGGAGGCTCCGCTCTGGGCCAAGGTCATCAAGGCCTCGGGCGCCAAGCTGGTGGATTGAGGGGCGAGGTTCGGTCAGTGCGGTCCGCGCCCGCTGCGTTTGCCTGGGCGGAGGGGAACGCATTGCGATCCTCGTGCCCCGAGCCATTGCAACATCAGATCAATTTCGACGTGACCGGAAGTCCGAGCAGCACCTGGCCAGCCACCTCGAAGTTGACGAACTGGGACTGCACCTGCTGCGTCGCCGCGTGCACATCGCGCAGCCGCCGTTCGAACGGCTGGTTTTCGAAAATTGCCGTGCCGCCGGCGAAGTGATAGGCGGTCTCGACCACCTCCTTCGCCTGATGGCCGGCATGCACTCCGGCAAGCCGCAGCGCGGCACGCTGTTGCAGGGTGAAAGGCTCCCCGCGACAGGCCGTGTCCCACATGTCGCCCAACGCTTGCATCAGGAAGGCGCGCGACGACTGCCATTGCGCTTCGGCGACCGCCACCTTGGATTGAACCACCGGATTGTCGCGCAAAAGCTTCGAACCGAGCATCGGCACCTTGGTGCCGGCGATCTGGATAAAAGTATCGAGCGTCGCGCGCGCGATCCCGAGCGCCACGCTGGCGAAGGCCAAGCCGTACATCTGATAGGTGGTGAACCGATAGAGCGGGCCGCTCTCGCGGCGTTCGGCCGCCGATTCCCGGGTGAAGGTGTAGCGCGCCGGCACGAAAAGATTCGTCACCGTGTAGCTGTCGCTTCCGGTGCCTTTGAGGCCCATGACCTGCCAGACGTCGCGAATGGTAGCCTGGCTTTTCGGAAACAGCATGGTGCGCTCAGTCGGCTTGCCATCGGGACCAAGGCACGGCTTACCTTCGGCATCGACCAGCTGCGAATGTCCGCCGAGCCACTGCGCGTGACGGCTGCCGCTGGCGTAGGACCACGTCCCTGTCGCGCGGTAGCCGCCATCGACCGCCGTTGCTTTGACGGTCGGCCCGAGCGGGCCCCAGGCGAGAACGGCACCCTTGCCGCCGAAGATCTCCTGTGCCACGGCAGGTTCGACATAGGCGGCCGCCATCGAGCAGCCCGACGCCTGCGCAATGCACCAAGCGGTACTACCATCGGCTCTGGCGATTTCCTCGATCGCAGTGATGAACGCCAACGGATCGATTTCGTCGCCGCCGACGCTTCGCGGCAGCAGCATCTTGAACAGGCGCGCGTCATGCAACGCGGCCAGAAGCTTCGGTGTCAGCGCGCAGGCGCGCTCGACCGCCGGCGCCTCTGCCTCGATCAGCGCACGCAACTGCCGCGCCCTCCGCACTGGATCGGCGGCTTGGCTCTTGGCGGTCGGCGCGTCGATGTTCATCACGCGATGTGGGAGCGGTGATTTTTCACATACCACTGCGCGATCTCCTCGCGGGTGGCGAACCAAACATGGTCGAACGAGGGCACATAGGCAATCGTGCAGCGCGCGGATGCGGAACGGCTGACCGACCACGTGGGGGCAGGCCGATGTTCATGAATCGGCCGCGGGCTCAAACCGCGGTGTAGCCGCCGTCGATCAAGAGATCGGCACCGGTCATGAATGTCGACTCCTCGCCGGCGAGATACACCGCGCCCGCGGCGATCTCGTCCGGCGTGCCGAGACGGCCAACCAGCGTGTGGTGCGAGGCGCGCGCGGCCTCCACCGTGTCGAAATTGCGCAGGTAGCGCGCGGTCTCTACCGGTCCCGGCGACAGGCTGTTGACGCGTATATTCTGCCCGGCATGGTCGAGCGCCATCGCCTTGGCCAGTTGGATCAGCGCGCCCTTGGCGGCGCAGTACCATGGCCGCCCCGAACGCGCCACGCGTCCGAGCTGCGAGGCGATCAAGATGATGCTTCCGCCGCCCTCCGCTTCCATGGCCGGGATGGCGTGCTTGCAGAACAGGAAGGCGGCATCGAGATTGACCGCCATGGTGTGGCGCCAGTCGGCGAGCGTAAGGCCAGTCACCGGTCCTAGCGGCACATCGCACACCGCGGTCGACACCAGCACGTCGAGACGGCCGAACTCGCGACGCGCGCGCGCGACTGCCGCCTCGGCGGTCGCCTCTTCGGCGACGTCGGCGAGGAGCGTCGCCACGCGGGCGCCGCCTGCGCGCACCGACGTCGCCATCGATTCGAGCGCGGCGGCGGCGACGTCGACGCCGATCAGGGCCGCACCCTCGGCCGCGAAGCGTCGGCAGATTGCCGCCCCGATGCCACCGCCCGCGCCGGTCACGATCGCCACCTTGCCCTGCAGACGCATTGCTCACTCCCTCGCACGGCTCGCCTGACTATAAGGACGGCGCCCAGTCGCGGCAAAATCGCTTGTCCGGCGTAGGCTCGATTCGAACGGACACGCGCTCGCAAAGATCTCGAATTGTTTGCAGCGGGTGATACCCTGCCCCTTGCAAAGCCAATTTGGGGGACCACTGTGAAACTTCCGCGCCGTCGGCTTCTGTCTCTGGCGGCGGGTGCTGCCGCGCTCCCGACCGTCTCGCGGATGACGCGGGCGCAGCTCTACCCGTCGCGCCCCATCACCATCATCGTACCGGTGCCGCCCGGCGGAGTGGCGGACCCGATCGCGCGAATCCTTGCCGATCATCTGACGGTCACGCTCGGTCAGCCCGTGGTGGTCGAGAACGTCACCGGCGCGGGCGGCAGCATCGGGGTCGGCCGCGCCGCACGCGCGGCGCCGGACGGCTATGCGCTGAGCATCGGCAATTGGCTCAGCCATGTCGGCGCCGGCGCCGTTTACCCGGTCCAATACGACGTGCTGAGGGATTTTGAAGCGGTATCGCTGTTGACCAACAGCCCGATGCTCATCACCGCCCGGAAGGATTTTCCGGCGGACGACCTCAATGAACTGATCGCCTGGCTCAAGGCAAATCCCGACAAGGCAACGGCTGCAACCGTCGGAGCGGGCAGCGCGTCCCAAGTAAGCGCCGTCTATTTTCAGCGCGCGACCGGCACCCGCTTTCAGTTCGTGCCCTATCGAGGCGGCGGCCCCGCCATACAGGCCGAGGTTGCCGGCCATGTCGACCTGATGTTCAACGAGGCGACGGGCGCGCTGTCCTACGTGCTCAATCGCCAGATCAAGCCCTACGCCGTGTTGGCCAAGACCCGCTGGTTCGCGGCACCGGACATCCCGACCAGCGAGGAGCTCAGTGTGCCCGGGATCAACATTTCATTCTGGCACGGGCTGTGGGTCCCCAAGGGCACGCCGAAGGAGATCGTGGTCAAGCTCAACGCCGCGGTGGCCACCGCGCTCGCCGACCCAACGGTACGCAAGCGGCTCACCGACATCGGCCAGGAGATATTCCCGCCCGACAAGCAGACTCCGGAAGCGCTTCATGCCTTCCACAAGGCCGAGATCGACAAGTGGTGGCCGGTCATCAAGGCAGCGGGCATCAAAGCCGAATAAGCTGCCTCATCGCCATTATTTTCCGGGAGGGACTGCCATGAAACTTCCCCGTCGCAAATTTCTGCATCTGGCTGCCGGCACTGTCGCGCTGCCGGCCGTCTCACGGATCGCCCGGGCACAAACCTATCCGACGCGGCCGGTGCACGTCATCGTCGGATTCACCGCTGGCAACAACATCGACATCGTTGCACGGCTGATCGGCCAACGGCTGTCGGAACGGCTCGGCCAGCCGTTCATTATCGAGAACCGCCCGGGCGCCAGCGGCAATATCGCCGCCGAGGCGGTCGTGCGCGCGCCCGCGGATGGCCATACGCTTCTGATGACGGGCACCTTCAACGCGATCAACGCAACGCTCTACGAAAACCTCAGCTTCAATTTCATCAGGGACATCGCCCCCGTCGCAAGCCTGTCGCGCACCGCCGGCGTGATGGAAGTCAACCCTTCGTTCCCGGCCAAGACCGTCCCTGAGTTCATCGCCTACGCGAAGGCCAATCCCCATAACATCATGATGGCGTCAGCTGGACCGGGGAGCGCGCTGGGTCTGTACGGCGAGCTGTTCAAATCCATGGCTGGCGTTGACTTGGCAGTGGTGAACTATCGCGGCTCGCCAGCTGCGCTGTCCGATCTCATTGCCGGCCACGTTCACGTGATGTTCGACCCGATTGCATCATCGGTCAGCTATATCAAGGCAGGTCAGCTGCGAGCCTTGGGAGTGACGACAGCCAAACGTATCGAGGTATTGCCGGACGTTCCAACGATCGGCGAATTTGTGCCGGGCTACGAGGCGAGCGGTTGGCAGGGGATCGGTGCGCCGGCGAATACGCCGCCGCAGATCATCGCCATCCTCAATAAGCTCGTGAATGAGGCGCTTGCCAGCGCGGAGTTTAAGGCGCGGTTCGTCGATTTGGGCCTGGAGCCCTATGCAACCTCGCCCGCCGAGTTTGGCAAGTTCATTGTCGACTACACCGAGAAGTGGGGCAAGGTGATCCGGGATGCCAACATCAAGCCGCAGTGAGACTGCTTCAGAGGCAGGATATTCCGTAACGTCAGTTAGGCGAATCCCACCGTCCCACATCGGTCACAAGACGAGCGAGGCGAGCGAGCGACACGTCCGATCTGCCCGAGGACCCGGTAGGTCCGCGTCGCGCCAGAAGCAGCCGGGTGCAGGCAGAGTGCGCGTTTCCGAGGTTGTGCAGTCGAGGGCAACTCAATTGATGGACGAGATGAGGCCGCCCAAGCAGACGGCCTCTGTGGCGTCGCCCGACAAGTTCGTGGTCTACAGATCGGTCAACGTGTCGAAGTGCGTCAGACGAAATTGTATTGACTGAAAACGTGCCAGTCGCTCGGAACCGCAGCGTGCGCCACAGCACCTTCCGCCGTGACCTGCAAACCGTTCATCTCCCAGGTGTAAACCTGCCCGCTGTCGTGACGCCAGAGAATGTCGCTCTTGGCATCGCCGTTGAAGTCGCCGACGTCCTGGATGTGCCAGTCATTGGTAACTGCAGCGTGCGCGATCGTGCCTTCTGTTTTGATGTTCAGGCCATCCATCTCCCAGATGTAGACCTGCCCGCTGTCGTGGCGCCATATAATGTCGCTGTTGCCATCGCCGTTGAGGTCGCCGGTGCCCTGGATGTGCCAGTCAGGGGTAACTGGAGCGTGCGCCACAGCGCCTTCCCCGTTGGTTTGCACGCCATTCATCTGCCAGATGTAGATCTGCCCATTATCGTGCTGCCATATAATGTCGCTGTGGCTATCGCCGTTGAAGTCGCCGGTGCCCTGAATGTGCCAGTCAGGGGTAACTGGAGCGTGCGCGACAGCGCCCCCGCCTGCGACTTGAAAGCCATCCATCTCCCAGGTGTAAACCTGCCCACTATCGTGTCGCCATAAAATGTCGCTCTTGCCATCGGCGTCGAAGTCGCCGGTGCCCTGGATGTGCCAGTCGTTGGGAACTGGAGCGTGCGCGACGCCGCCCTCGGCTTTGACCTGTAAACCATTCATCTCCCAGAAATAGACCTCGCCACTGTCATGGCGCCAGAGAATGTCGTTGTTGCCGTCGCCGTCGAAGTCGCCGGCGCCCTGAATGTGCCAGTCAGGGGTAACTGGAGCGTGCGCCACGCCGCCTTCGGTTTTGATCGTCTGGCCACCATTCATCTCCCAGAAATAGACCTGCCCACTATCGTTGCGCCAGAGAACGCCGCTCTTGTCGTCGCCATCGAAGTCGTGCGACACGTCGCGCGCGCGCCACATCGATGTCATCACGTCGCTGTCGGCGATCGCGAAGTCGCCGATGGCGTACGCGATGCGGCCACCATCGTGCAGCAGGGCGGCTTCGGGGCTGTCCACGGGGGATGTCCCAACCTTCACCGTGAACTCGGTGCCGATCTTGGTGCCGGTCGAGTCGAAGCGCTGCGCGTGGACGAGATCGGCACTGTCGTCTTCCCAGGTCACCAGGAAGCCGCCGTCGGCCAACGCTACGACGCTTGCTTCGTTCTGGTCCCCGGCCGTCGTCGTGTTGATAAGAAAGTCGGATAGAATGGGAGTGCCGTTACTGTTCAGGAGCGACGCCCGGATGTCGTTCGTGCCCAGATCGGGATCGGTCCAAACGACGACGAAACCCCCATTTCGCAGCGCGGCGACGTCCGGATCGGTCTCCAATCCAACGCCATCGCCGCCAGGGACGATAGCCGGCGCCACAACCTGCGCGCCGGCTGAAGAGAAGACCGCATACGAAACGCCCGTGTCCGTGCCGCTGCCGCTAATCTCGTCCACATAGGTCACGACAAAGTTGCCGTTGGCTAGCGTCGCGACCTCGGACATATCCCGATTGTCGGTTTGATTGTCGATGTCGAACTGGGCGCCCACCGTCCCGCTGGAGCTCACGACGCGCGCCACGATGTCGGTGTCGGCCCCCGAACCAGCCGTGTACGTGATCACGTAGCTGCTGTCGGCGAAGGCGGTGATCGACGGGTTGAGCGTCACGTTTATGCTGGCGTCGATCGTGTCGGTCCTGACCAGACCCAGCGAGGCATCGAAAACGCGCACGTAGAGGTCTAGATTGCCCGCCGACGTATCGGCAAACGCGATAGCGACGTTTCCATTGGGCAGGGCCGCGATCGCGGGTGAGAGCTGGTCTCCCGAGGAGAATTGGCTGATCTTGACCTCGCCACCGACCTTGCCGACAGAATCGTATCGCTGCCCGACGATCGCCGTGCCAAGCGGGTTATACGTGAGGCTGCTGTCGGTCCACACGACGACGTAGCCGCCGTCGTTCAGGGGTGCGACCTGGCCGTCGATCTGGAGTAACGCGTCCGTGCCGTTGACTTGCGTCAGAGACTTTACGAGTCGGGGAGTGGCGGTCATGGTATCCTCCGTCGCGCGTCTGCACCTGGTATCCGAACTAAAGAATGTTCGACCTCGCTTCACCGAGCGCAGGCGCGCGACAACCCTCTGCCGATAATCTTTGACTATCGGCATACCACCGCGGCCATGCGTGTTTCAGCAACCCGGCAGACAACGTTCGGTTCCCGACATCCGCGTCAGTTTTTGAAATAATTCAGGCCCTTCGCCCGGCGGTCGATGGACGAACCATTCCGCCGCTCCACAAACAGCATCTTCATTCGATCACGTCGCCGGCGCGGGCGAGCAGCTTTGCCGAGATTCCAATGGCCATCGGTTTGGCCGTCCGGTTTCGCTCTCACGCAGAATGCAGGGCGCTGTTGGATATTTGATCTGGGTTCGATCCTGACGCAGAATCGATGCTGCTTGCATCTTCCCGTCGTTCTTCCATCGTCGCGGGACAGATTTTTTCATTCGATGAACGAAGGAGAACACATGTCGAAAGCGGCGTTTGCCTGGCCGCAGGGGAAGCGCATTGCCGTCGTGGTGAGCGTGCTGCTGGAGACATGGAGCGACGGCAAATCGCCGAGCTATTTCCCGCGCACTACCCCGCTCGCGCCCGGCCAAAAGGACGTGGCGGGAATCAACTGGTCGCGCTTCGGCGGCAACGAAGGCATCTGGCGCATTGCCCGTATCCTCGAAGATACCGGCACGCCCGCAACGCTATTCTGCAACGGACGCAGCGCCGAGCTCTGGCCGCAAGCGGTCGCCGCCTTTGCCCGCGCCGGCCATGACGTTGCCGGTCACGGCTATCTGCAGGATCAGACCTTGTTTTCAATGACTGCAGATGGCGAGCGCGAGACCATCAAGAAGACGCTCGACATTCTGCAAAATACGACCGGCCGCCGGCCGACCGGCTGGGTTACGCCGATCTATGGCTGGTCCGAGAACACCATGGATTATCTCGTTGAGGCGAAGCTCATGTGGACGTCGGATTGCCTGGATTCCAGCGTGCCGCATCGGCAAAAGACCAGAACCGGGACGATCGTCGTCATTCCCTGGAGCGATTTCGTCGACAATCGCGTTCTGCGCACCGCACCGCAAATCTATTTCGACGTCTACAAAAATACGTTCGAGTATCTCAACGCCTGCGAGCCCGGCGCGTTGCTCAACCTCGGGATCCACAGCCATTTTGGCGGGCGGCCGTTGATGGCGGCAATGTTTCGCAGGACGCTGGATGGCAATGCGTGCGACCGCTGTGACGCTGGTCGGCCTCGCGTTGTCCGTCGTGCAGGCGCTGTCAGAATCGAGCTATCCATCGCGCCCGGTGCGCATCATCGTTCCTTCCGAGGCCGGCGGCGGCACCGATATTTCCGCGCGCGCTCTGGCCGATCGGCTGGCGCAATCCGTCGGCCAACAATTCTACATCGAGAACCGTCCGGGCGCCGCAGGAATGATCGGCATCGAGATAGCGGCCCGCGCACCGAACGATGGGTATACGTTGCTGATCGCGGCGAGCACCATCACGATCGTGCCTTCGACCAACAGCAACGTGAAGTACGACATCTTGCGCGACTTCGTCCCGATCAGCCAATTGATCAACTCGCCGAGCGTTCTGCTCGTCAACCCCGGTCATCCGATCAAATCGGTCAAGGAGTTCCTCGCCACCGCGAAAGCGAAACCGGGAGAACTCAGTTACGCTTCCGCCGGCGTCGGCAGCCAACCCCACATGGCGGTGGAGCTGCTCGGTCTCATGGCTGACATCAGTATTCAACACATTCCCTACAAGGGAGTCGCGCCTGCCATGACCGACGTCATAAGCGGTCGCGTCGCGTCGATGATGGGAAATTTGATCTCCGCAAAGTCGCAGATCGATGCAGGCCATCTGCGCGGCCTCGCCGTCTCCAGCTTGAAGCGTTCCGCTGTGCTGCCGAGCCTGCCCACGGTCTCCGAAGCCGGCGTGCCCGGCTACGAGGCAATCCAGTGGTTCGGCCTGTTCGCCCCGGCCGGCACGCCGGCGCCGATCCTGGCGCGGCTGCACAGCGAAACCGTCGAGGCGCTCAAGTCTCCGGAGATGCAGCAGCGGCTGGCGGCCGACGGTACGGAAGCGGTCGGCAACACGTCCGCTGAATTCACCGCGCAGATCAAGTCCGAGCTCGAGAAATGGAGCAAGGTGGCTCGTGCGGCCAACACCAGGGCTCAATGATGGTCCGCTACACTCGGATACTCAGCGCAGCCTGCACAGGCGCTATTTCGCAGGCGCGGCCTCTTTGACCGGCGTTTCCTCGACCTTGTCGTCCTGCTTTTGAGCCTCGTTCAGGAGCTGGTCGATCACGCCGGCGCGGCGCTGTTGCTCGATCTCCTTCGCCTTCTTCTGTTCGGCGAAGAACTTGTAATCGATTTCCCAGCACATCGTGTCCTCCATCCGTGATGGAACCAAAGACAACGCCGCAATAGAGAGCACAGTTCCAAGCCGGTCGCCAGCCGATTTCCTCACGGACGGCGTCGCCTCAGCGCTTGGCGCGAAAGACCCATCCGGGCTACGTCCTGGTCGGAGTGATCCGGCGTCCGCCTCGACCTCGAAGTCTCAACCCACCATGACGCTGAGGATATTCGTCGGTGCATCACGAACCGTGCAGCCAACCGGAGAATGCGCGGCCGCCCACTGAACCAGTTCTTCAAGCTGCTGGGCTGTTGCATTCCGAGCGCTGATCCGCACGTTTGTTCGCATCGTGGAATGGCCCGCCGAAATTGCATCATCGGCCCCGAGCATGCCTCGATTGTCGCCCTCCCCTTCGACGGTCACCTCGAGGTTGGTGAGATCGATGCCCAAGCGTGCGGCCTGCGCGGCAATGACCGTAGCGCAGCATGCCGCGAGCGACGCTCTGAAGAACCAGCCGGGATTGGGTCCCGCGCCGGCGCCTCCCAAGGCCGGCGGCATGTCGGTTTCGATCCGCTCGCCCGAAGGCCCGGTCACGCGGCATTTGAGCCCGCTCTCGAGCGTCGCGGTCGCCGGTGCGTATTTGGCGCGCGCCTTCTCCGGATGCGCCCGAAGCGTCTCGCCCAAACTGGTCCATGCGCTTGCAATCGGAGACAGTGTCACGACGTCCTCCTCGGCTATCGCAATGCGAGCCCCAGTTGCAATTCCGTCGCTCGCCTATTTCCTCCCAGGCGGCCTTCGATCATCGGCATCTCCAGGCTTGGAATGCGCGATCCCCGACTAGCCCTCGGTTCGAATGGCACAGAATTCGGTGTTCAGTTCCCCTTCCGGCGGCGCTTGGTCGCCTCCTCGATCAGGCTCAAGTCTGGATATTTCGACGCGTCGACCGTCTCCTTGATGAATCCCAATTCTTTGACCCTGTCGATACTGTCCTGAATGGCCTTGAGATCGGCCTTGCCGTCGAGATCGCGGTAGAAGTCCCTGTTGGTGAACAGCCAATCTTCAAACAGCGCCGGCGGCCGCTTGAGGAAGCGCGCGGTCATCTCCACCGTCTCCTTGCGGTTGGCCGGATCGTAGAACCAATGCAGCATCGTGCCGTAATCCTCGAGCAGATCGACGAGTGCGGCGCGGTTTTTTTCGATGAAGGTTTTCCGCGCCACCCAGAAGGACAGCGCGATGCGTCCCACGCTCGACTGCGTCGTGAACAGCGGCTTGGCGAATTCGTTGAGCTCGGGATCGTAGGAGAACGGCAGTACGCCCACTACCAAATCGCCTTTATGCTCCTTGAGCATCGCCTTATGCGTCGGGAACGGCGCTTCGATCATGGTGTAGTCGCGCTGCACTTGAAGCCCGGACCGGTAGAGCGCGGTGCGCATGATGATGTCGACGCCGCTGCCGAGACCGTTGGTGACGGCGATCTTGCCCTTCATGTTCTCGATTCGGTTGATCCCGGAATCCTTGCGCACGAAATAGGGCGTCGAATAGTAGCCCGGTGCGCCATCCTGGATTTCGTCGGCGATGATGCGCAGATCGGAAAGATCCGCGTTCTGGATCGCGAGCGGAAAGCTGGTGTAGCCGAAGGCGGCCAGATCGAGCTCGCCCTGGCTGAGCGCGGTGATCTGCAAAGTCGAGGAGGAAAAGTAGATCGGCTCGAAGGTGTAGGACTTGCCGTGATGCTTGGCCACGCCCGGCTTGAGAAACAGGAGCGGGACCAACGACGCCGGCGTGGTGATCCAGCCAGCCCGGATCTTCGGCATCTGGGCAAATGCCGGATCCATCGGCGCGACCGCAAGCACCGAGATGAGAAGCAAGCCAACGACCCGCAACGAAATCCTCCCTCGCCATCGGTGTTGGGGCAAGGATAACATTCCCGGCCTTCTCCGGCAGCGCCACTGCACCGATCGAAGTGCGACGGGGGCAAGACCGCAAGTGCGCTCCGGATCAAAACCGGATCACATGAGGCGTCATGTCCCTTCCGCGGCGTCGCGTGGTTGATGTAGCGTCATCGTCGAGCTGCCGAGCGGGACGTGCCGAACTCCCGATGATTGTGATTGGCAGCGCGCTTGCCGTCGGCGGGCTCGCAATCTGATGAACAAGCGACCGTTTGTGGGCTGCGGGCAGGCCCGCATAGCGGCATTTTCGGGAGGAGAGCGCGATGAAACGTCGGCGATTTCTGCATCTGGCAGCGGGTGCTGTCGCGCTCCCCGCCCTTTCGCGCCTCGCGTCGGCGCAAACATATCCGTCGCGGCCGGTGCACTGGATCGTCTCTTTTGCGGCGGGCGGCCCCAACGACGTCGTTGCGCGCATCATCGGCCAATATCTGTCGGATCAACTGGGGCAGCAGTTCGTCATCGAGAACCGGCCCGGCGCGGGCGGTAATGTCGGCATGCAGTCCGTGCTCAGCTCTGCCCCGGACGGCTACACGATCGCCTTCGTCGGTCCCAACTACGCCATCAACCCGACGCTCTACGAGAAGCTTCCGTTCGATTTCATCCGCGACAGCGTCCCGGTCGCGGGAACGATGCGGTTGGCCAACGTGATGGAGGTGCATCCGGCGGTCCCGGCCAACAACGTCGCCGAGTTCATCGCCTATGCGAAAACCAATCCGGGCAAGATCAACTTTGCTTCGGGTGGCGTCGGCACGTCGCCGCATCTGTCCGGCGAGCTGCTCAAAACGATGACCGGCATCAATCTTGTTCACGTGCCGTACCGCGGTACGGCGCCCGCGCTCAGCGACCTGCTCGCCGGTCAGGTGCAGGTGCTGTTCGACAACATTCCCGGTTCGATAGGACACATCAGGAGCGGCAAGGTGCGCGCGTTGGGCGTGACCGGGTCGAAGCGCGTGGCGGCGATTCCGGAGGTGCCGACCATCGGCGAAACCGTACCCGGCTACGACGTGAGCATCTGGTACGGGATCGCGGCGCCCTGGGGCACCCCACGCGAGATCGTCGCTAAACTAAATCAGGCGGTGAACGCGGTATTGGCCGATCCGAAGTTGCAAGCCCGCCTGGCCGAGCTCGGCGGCGAGCCCATGCCGACGACGCCGGCTCAATTCGGGAAGCTGGTGGCTGAGGAAACGGAGAGATGGGGTAAGCTGATCCGGGCGGCCAACATCAAGGCGGAGTGAGTCGTTCCGTTCCGCGAACATTACCGCGACCGGGCCGTGCGACCGGGGAAAGATAGGTGCCGACACGAGGTCAAGATCCAAGGCGCGTGTCAGCGCCCGAAGCGCTCCGCGCCGTAGGGCGCAGGATCGCAGAACGGCGTCGCTCCCGTCATCATCTCGGCCAAGAGGCGGCCGGTCGCGGGGCCGAGCGTCAGTCCCCAATGGGCATGGCCGTAGGCGAGCCAGAGCCCCGGCTGTCCGGGCGCGGGGCCGATCACGGGGCGTGAATCCGCAAAGCACGGCCGGCTGCCCATCCACGGCGAATCCTCGACGGGCGCGCCGAGTGGAAAGAGCGCCCTCGCCGCCGGCAGCAGGCGGTCGAACTGCACCGGCGTCGGCGGCGCATCGCGCGCGGCAAACTCGACCCCGGTGGTGAGCCGGATGCCCTGCTCCATCGGCGCCAGGCAATAGCCGTTCTCAATGTCGACCACGGGCCGCGCGAGCGCAGCGTTGCCGGGGCCGCGGTAGTGGCGGTGATAGCCGCGCTTGACGGCGAGCGGCAGCCTGATGCCGAGCGGCTTGAGCACATCGGGGGCGAATGGTCCAAGCGCGACGACCGCGTGCTTGGAATCGAGCGGCCCTTCGGCGCTTTCGAGGCGCCAGTGTCCGTCGGCGCGGCGCAGCGCGCGCGCGTCGCCACGCATCACCACGCCGCCGAGCGCGGCAAAACGCGCGGCATAAGCCTGGGTCACCGCAAGCGGGTTAGTGACGCTGGCGGCCCGCGGCCAGAACACGGCGTGCCGAAAGACCGGCGCGAGATTCGGCTCGAGCTCGCGCGCCCCATCGGGATCGAGCACGTGCTGGGGCATCCCGAATTCCTGCGCCAGCGCGAATTCACCTTTGAGCGCATCGAATGCGCGATCGCTGCGATAGAGCTTGAGCCAGCCTGTCTTGCGCAAGAAGCGCTCCGCGCCGGCCTCCGCGAGCAGCGCCTCGTGCTCGACAAGCGCGCGCGCAAACAGCGGACGTATCAGCCGCGCGGTCTCGACCAGCCGCTCGGGGCGTGAGGCGGCGCGGAACTGCATCAGCCAAGGACCAACGTGCGGCAGAAAGCTCAGGTGGTAATCGGCTTCCGGCGCGCGCTTGAGCGCGATGCGCAACAGCGCGATCGGGTCGGACGGAAAGGCGGGCGGAAAGACGGTGTTGCCTTCGATCACGCCGGCATTGCCGTAAGAGGTCTCTTTGCCGGGCGCGCGGCGGTCGACGAGCGCCACCGCAAGGCCGCGCTTGGCGAGATGCAGCGCAATCGAGGTGCCGACGATGCCGGCGCCGAGCACGATGGCATCGACGCGTGCCATGACGTTCCTTCCAAACATTGCGCCGCCCGCGCGGCGCGGGCGGCTCGACCGTTTGCACGGTCTATCATATGGGACTGCGAAACGGTCTGCTGGCAAACTTTGAGGATGTTCAGTTTTGCTTGAGCTGCATCTGCGCGGCGTACCGCGTGTGCAGCGCGTATGACATCGGCCCGCGGCCCGAGCGGGAACGCCTCCGTCGACGCGTCCAAACGGTATTGATAGGCTTGGTTGGATTATTCTGCCGATTTAACGGTCGACCACGGGGAGACATCCATGACCACGAGTTCTTCATTTATTGCGCAGGGTCCAGCGCCTATCGGCTTTCGGGCCCAAGGATCTCACCAGGCCGGCCCTTTCAAGTTCGGCACCCTCAGCGTCGGCCATTATGTCGGAGTTTACGGGGTAACCGATGATTTCACGCCCCTTCCGCCGGGGCTATACCCCTGGGATAACGCCGGCGTCGTCGGCTCCTCTATCAAGCATTCCGGCGTCTGGGCCTCATCGTTTTATTCGCCCGGCGTCAACGCTATTTCCGGGGTGGATGCGGGCGTGTCGGGCGCCTCTATCGACGGCATCGGAGTCACAGGCGAGTCCAATAACTTTTTCGGCGTCTGGGGCTGGTCCGCGTACGGCAACAGTTCCGGCGTCGTGGGTCAGTCCGGCCCTGTGGGGCCGGTGTCCAATCCCACTGTGACGACGATCGCTGGCGTCGTTGGCATCGCAGGCGACCGGGGCCCGCAGCTCGCCGAGGGACCTCTGGTGGGCAACAACATCGTCCCGCCCACCGCTGGCGTGCTCGGCACGACGGATAAGCATCCCGGCGTGATCGGCACATCGAACGACGGCATAGGCGTCTACGGATTGTCCACCGGCAATGCCGGCGTCGTCGGGGAAACCACCAATTGGAGAGCTGCTGGCGGCGTCTTCTTTAGCGCCGATCGCACCAACCCTCAATCTTATGCGGGCCGCTTCGAGGGCGACGTCAGGATCCTCGGCAACCTCACAGTGGACGGCCAGATATTTGCCGGGATCAAAGATGCGATCGTGCCCTTCCCCGATGGTTCCAAGCGCGTGCTCCATTGCATGGAGAGTCCGGAGCATTGGTTCGAGGACCTCGGTTCGGCCAAGCTCAAGCGCGGACGCGCGGCGGTGAAGCTCGATGCCGACTTCGCCAAGGTGATCAAGCGCGCCGACTATCACTTGTTCCTCACCCCACGCGGCGATTGCCGCGGGCTGTACGTGCGCAGCCAAGGCGGCTTAAGCTTCGAAGTGCGCGAGCTTGCCGGCGGCAGGTCGAGCGTCGCGTTCTCTTATCGCATCGTCGGGCGGCGCAAAGACATCAAAGGGCACCGCCGGTTTGCCAAGATCGACACCCGCCTGCCCCCGCCAGTTCCGCGGGCGCGACCGGCGCGGCCGGCGCGGCCGGCGAAAATGCCATCTCCGACGCCGGCCGGGCTGCGCGCGTTCGCCGCTCGAATGGAGAAGGAGAGGCGCGCGCACATGGCGAAGCTCGGGCGCAAAGGCAAAGGGTCCTAGTAAGATGCTGCATCCGCTCATCATCGCCCCGTCGATTTTGGCCGCCGATTTCGCCAAGCTCGGCGAGGAGGTGCGCGCGATCGACGCCGCGGGCGCCGACTGGATCCACGTCGACGTGATGGACGGGCACTTCGTGCCCAATATCTCGATCGGGCCGGACGTTGTGAAAGCGCTGCGCCCGCACACCAAGAAGGTGTTCGACGTGCACCTGATGATCGCGCCCTGCGACCCCTATCTCGAGGCCTTCGCCAAGGCCGGCTCCGACCACATCATCGTCCACGTGGAGGCGGGCCCGCACGTGCATCGCTCCCTGCAGGCGATCCGCGCGCTCGGCAAGAAGGCGGGGGTGACGCTCAATCCCGGCACGCCCGAGAGCACCATCGAGCCGGTGATCGACCTGGTCGACCTCATTCTGGTGATGTCGGTCAATCCCGGCTTCGGCGGCCAAGCCTTCATTCCGTTCGCCGCGGAAAAGATTTCGCGCCTGCGCGCGCTCGCGGGCGCGCGTCCGATCGATATCGAGGTCGATGGCGGCATCACGGCGCAGACTGCCCCGCTCGTGGCGCGCGCCGGCGCCAACGTCTTGGTCGCGGGCTCGGCCGTGTTCATGGGCGGCAAGCCCGAGAACTATCGCGCCAACATCGCCGCCATCCGCAACGCCGCGGCGCTCGCGCGCGGGGAGGCGGCGTAAGCTTCCCCGTAACGTTTTGCGCCCTCGCCGAAATGGGAAGGACGGACCATGCGGAGCACCCTGAAACTCGTTTTCGCCGCCATTTTTGCACTGGCCGTTCCGGCTTCATCCGCGGAGCCGGTTCGAATTGGAGATCCGGACAAATTCTCCGCGGAGATTGTAGAAACCATCTCCAAAAAACGACCGCGCGACGTCGCGGGCATGATTGCCAATACGATCGGAAAGCCGGATGCATCGGACCCTCTCCTGAAGTTATTGCAAGTATTCGAGGACAGAAGGTTGGATTTTGCGAAAAAGGTGATCGACAAAGATTACAACGGTGCGCTGCGTCAGATCGTCTATTATTCGTATCTCGAAGGGGTTGGGTTTGTTTACTTCCGCTTCAATTTCAAAATGACGAGCACCGGCTGGATCTTGGCAAACTTTTCCTTCAAAGACGAAACCAACGAGCTGTTTCCCAAAGATTTTACGGAACGCTGACGACCACAATCAGCGAGGTCACTGGCGCAATGGGCGTTGTCATCGACGGGACGTGGCAGGACGGCGAGCTTCCCCAGGAAACCGGCGCCGGCGGCGAGTTTCGCCGCGCCGATAGCAGCTTCCGCGACCGCATCACGGCGGACGGCTCATCCGGCTTCAAGGCCGAGCCCGGCCGCTATCACCTCTACGTCGCGCACGGCTGTCCGTGGGCACACCGCACGCTGATCTATCGCGCGCTCAAGAAGCTCAACGATGCGATCACCGTCGCCTATGCGCTTCCGGGACTGAGACTGCAAGGCTGGACCTACGATAATGATGCGGCCTTTCCGGACTGCACGCCCGACACGGTCAACGGCTTCCGCCATCTGCATCAGGCCTATACCGCCACCAACGCTGGCTACACGGGCAAGGTCACGGTGCCGACGCTGTGGGACAAGAAGACCGAGCGGATCGTTAATAACGAATCCTCCGAGATCATTCGCATGCTCAACAGCGAATTCGCGGGGATAGCCGGCGACGATACCGATTTTTATCCGAAGGCTTTGCGCGGCGAGATCGATCGGCTCAACGAAATCATCTATGCCAACGTCAACAACGGCGTCTATCGCTGCGGCTTCGCCAAGTCACAAGCCGCCTATGACACCGCCTACGACGCGCTGTTCGCCACCCTCGACGAGCTCGATGCGCGGCTTGCGCGCCAGCGCTATCTTGTCGGCCGCACGATCACCGAGGCCGACTGGCGGCTGTTTCCCACGCTGGTGCGCTTCGACGTCGCTTATTTCTCCCTGTTTCGCTGCAACAAGCAGCGGATCGCCGACTATCCCAATCTCGCGAATTACATGCGCGAGCTTTATCAGATGCCCGGCATCGCCGAGACGGTGAAGCCGCGCTATTACGTGATCAATTATTGGTCGATTGCGCGCATCAATCCGAGCGGCATCATTCCCAAGGGCACGCCGGTCGATTACTCGGCTCCGCACGATCGCGCCCGGCTGGCGAGTTAGTGCGTTCAATCCTTGACACCTTACCTCGAACCGACTCATGTGCCTGTCGTCCCCGCGCGGCGCACCCCGCGACGCTGGCGTCGCGGGGACCCCGTAGCGGGGACCCATAACCACCGCCTCCGGAATATGGGCCCCCAGCATAGGCGCGTTTACGCGCTATGCGCGGGGGCGACGGCGGACAACGTGATAGATCACTGCGCCTTCGCCACGAAGGCGCGGGCGGCGGCGATGTCGGGGCGCACCGGATCGGCCTGCTCGGTGAGCGCAACGGCGGCGGCATAGTGCGCGCGCGCAGCGGCGGCATCGCCGAGCATCTCGGCGGCCTTGGCGACACCGAGCGTGGCGCCGAGCCGATGCGGCTCCTTCTTCAGCGTCGCCTCAAAAGCGGCGAGCGCATCCTTGGCCATGCCGCGCTCGAGCAGCATCGCGCCGTAGAGCTCGCGCGCCGGCGCGAGCGGTCCCGGCGTGACCGGCGACTTTTCGGTCTTGTCCTCGGCGTCGGCCGCAGCCGCCATCGCCTTGAGCGCGTCGTCGTACTGGCCCTGCGCGTAGAGAACCCAGGCGGCTGCCACCTGGCGCTGAATGTCGACCTGCTCCGCCCAATAAGCGTCCTTGGCGTCGCGCAGCTTGTCGCGCAATTCCGCGAGCTTGGCGATGTCGGCCTTGGCCGCCTCCGGCTTGCCGGCACGCGCCGCGCCGAGCGCGCGGGCAAAATGCGTGATCGCCGTGACGAAGGCGAAGTTGGACGGCTTGACCTCGAGATCGGCGGCGCCTTGCCAATCCCCACGCTCGACCATATAGCGTGCCGGACCCGCCGCCAGCGCGAAGGACGCGCCGCGCTCATCGGCGCGGACGTTGGCGGCTTGCACCATGTCGTCGATGACGGCGCGCGCATTCTTGTCCTGCGCGAGCTGCAGATAGGCGTACACCATGTAGTCCTGGCCGTGCAGCTGATCGGTCGCCGCTTTGTCGGCTTTGGCCGCACGCACCGAGGCTTGGTTGGCGGTAATCGACTCCTTCCAGTAGCCGACGCGGGTAAAGATGTGCGACGGCATATGCTGCGCATGCGGCGCCGCCGGCGCGATCTTGGAATAGCGCATAGCCGCGTCGAGGCCCTTCTCGGCGATCGGCGGATAGTCGTAGAGGTGGATGAGATAGTGCGCGACGCCGGGATGCTGCGGCTGGCGCTTGAAGATCGGCTCGAGGATCGCCGCGCCCTTGAGCTGATTGGCATAGGTCTTGTCCGCCGGCGACGCCGCGACGTTGAGCGTAATGGCGTAGGCGATCTGCGCTTCGTCGTCCTCGGGATAGCGCGCCGCCAAGGCTTCCATCGCCAAGAGATAGGCCTGCACGCGGGAGCCGTGATCGACCTTGTCGTGATCGATGTACATGACGGCGAGCGCGTCGATATAGTCGCGCTCGCGCTGCGTCTTGGCGCCGACCGCCTTGGCCTTTTCGATGGCCGCAAGCCCGAGCGGGAGATTGGATCCCGGCGTCGATGCATGCGGATTGTTGAGCAGCGTCATCGCAATGCCCCAATAGGCCATGCCGCATTCGGGGTCGGCTTTCGCGACGTCCTCGAATATCTCCTTGGCTTGGCGATACCAGAACGAATGCTGGTAGCGCATGGCTCGATCAAAGCGGCGCTGCGCCGTGTCGTTGCACGATATGGTGAAGTGGACGCGGCCGAGCCGCTGATCGGATTCCTCTTGTGCGGATGCCGGCTGCGCGGGGCACAGCGCGGCGGCGACGGTGGCGGCGATCGCGACGGCTGACGATGATCTGATCATGATGGTCTCTCTCGTTTTGTCGGAAACGAGGCCAACGATATTTCGCCTAGATTAGCAAACGTGCCGTCAGCCGGCAATTTGGCATCCGCATTGGTGCTCATCGGGTGCGCGAATTGAGCTTGCCACGGCGATCTGCTACAGCGCGGCTATGACTCGCCAAGGCCGCCCATGATCCCGCGCTACACTCGGCCGGAAATGGCCGCGATCTGGGACCCGCAGACGCGCTACCGCATCTGGTTCGA
>WNFZ01002364.1_pt1 | contig 23120 bp, 21 predicted proteins | sample 5400081 | NCBI WGS metagenome assembly WNFZ01 (sample SAMN13153365, study PRJNA577476) | soil metagenome | isolation source: 80 cm soil or saprolite under grassland replicate 1 | place: USA:California | collected 2016-06-15
ACGGCTAACGGCACATCCAGGTGACCCTGGCGAAAACTCGCAGCGGATTCTGCCAATGCAACAATCGGGCGGCTGATTCGTTGCGCCTGCCATATTCCCAAAGCGGAGACAATCAGGACGATGAAGAACAGCCCAAGGATCAAGGTGCGAATCAAACTTTTCTGAAGATCGATCTGGTTATCTACGTTTAGCGCGCTGATCAAATCAAGATGTAATGTTGAATCCAACTCGAACACTGCTGGCAGGTAGCGGTGTCCGTTGATTTCCAGGGAACGCGCTTCCAGAGAAATATTTGTGCCTTGAACTGCCTTCTTCTGCATCTCCGCTGCTAAAACCGGATTCGTTTCAGTTGTTGTGTCACTGGAGTTGATCACTTGATCTTGGCGAATCAAAAAATATCGGAGTCCCGTTTCGTTCTGAAGCGCTGTCAGAATCGAAGATGCTTTCTTGCCCACAACGATCTTATAGCTGGTACCTTGCAGTGGTTCTGTATTTATGGAGGAATAAAGATATTGATCGCTGGATCCTTCTAAGAGCGCATATCCGGTTGTCGATGCCGCCGGACAAAGGGCAGCGATGGAAACGTTTTGGTCAGATCCCGTGACATCTTTCCCATCGGAACAAACTAAGACAAAATCGAGACGTGCTCCCGCTCGCAAAGTATTCAGATAATCTCCAAGCGAAGAGAAATTCCGTTCCTGTAATAAGCCTATTAGCGTTGGACGTTGTGAGACAAGCAGTGCCAGACTCTGTAAATTCGATTGTTCGCTTTCGAGGAATGCCCGCGAGGCAATGACCGACTGGTCAAGTATTAGTTGTGCCTGTGAGGATGCCTGGCGATTGAGTAACAGGATCACAGGCAAACCTATCGCAACTGCAATTCCTAAAAAGCCAGCCAGGAACGCCAGGATCAGTTGTGATCTTAATCGGCGCAAATGAAATTTTGAGTTAATGGAGTTCCACATAGTAATCGATGATATTCTACAACATATCTATTCTTCGGAAATCTCCCCAAGCGATACGATTTCTGCATTGCCCAGCGCACGACGTAAACTTGCCGTTTTTAGGATGATCGCTGTGCCGCGGACTCCCGAGCCGATGGAGACTTCCTCTTCTTTCAATACGCTTGCATCAATCAGAACCTGGATCGGATTCTTTAATCCAAATGGACTCACTGTCCCGACGCGATAGCCAGTCATTTCCAATACTTCTTCTTCTGTTGCCATGCGCACGCGTGAACGCTTCACAAACTGACGTAATTTTCTCCAATCGATTTGTGCGGGTCCGGCCATGAGAACCATCAAAAACTCCTCCGGTCGGATTTGGAAGAGGATGCTGCGCACAACCTGTTCGGGTCGCTGATCCCGATCCGCCGCGGCTTGTTCAAACGAATTCACAGGAGTCTCGTGAACAAAAACTTGATGGGGGATATTTAGGTTTTCTAAAGCATTACTGGCCGGAGGTTTTTCCATTTATCATCCTCGCTGAACGAAGTGGGCGTAAGTTGCCCTGCGGAGTGTAGCGCAGTCGAAGCGTGGCTAACCACGGAGACGCTGAGTCACAGAGATTTAAAAAGCTTTTCTCAGTGCTCTCTGTGGCAGATCGTTGTTTTTGTAGAGTAAAATCGGGCAATGCCAAAGATCAAATCACCGCTCAATTTATTCTTCCTCACAGTAATTGTAATTGCTCTTCTCGCATTCTTCGGACCGGAGGAGCAATCTCTCGGCGCGAACGTGCGGATCGTGTATCTACATGGCGCCTGGGTGCTGACCGCCGAGATCGCCTTCTTCGCCGCGGCAATTGCAGGCGTGATCGCGTTCATCACTCGCCGCGAAGTTTTCCATCAATGGTCCGCCGCGCTGGGGAGAGCGGGCATCTTCTTCTGGCTGACTTATCTTCCGCTTTCGCTCTGGGCAATGGAATCTAACTGGAACGGACTCTTCCTCTCTGAGCCGCGTTTTCGTCTGGCAGTGATCTTCGCGGTGACAGGAGTTTTGCTACAAGTAGGGCTTTGGATCATCAACACAAATTGGATCACATCCATTGCGAACATTCTCTTCATCATTGTTTTGCGGGTTGTCTTTTCAACGGCTCAGAATGTGATGCATCCACCTCCGTCTCCGATTTTCAAATCGGGCAACTATGCAATCATCGGTTTCTTTATCGGGTTGAATTTATTGACCTGGCTGGCGGCGTATTTTCTCAGCCGGTGGCTATTACAGAGTGCCGCATAATTATCTAAATTTCCAATCTGAATTTCAGCCTGCAAATCCATTTGAAAAGTTTAGTTATCTTTGATGAGACAAGCGGTAAGTTTTAGCCGGAATGTTGCGTAACCTGCGAATCAAAAACATGAAACACCCCGAATTTAATTTTTCAGCATTTTAGCCACGGATACTTCGACAGGCTCAGCACAAGTTTCACAGATTTACACGAAATTAGCCGACCCAATGCAGAGGGTCGGCTAATTTTTTAGCCTTCAGGATACCGTTCTGACAGATTAATTCAAAAATCCGTGAGTTTCCGTGTAATCCGTGGCAGAATCCTTAAGTTTGGGCTGAATCATGTTTGGATGTCTGCTATTCTGTTGGTACGGCAGATTTTTCACTTTCAAACAGTTGCTCTGCTTCTGTTCCGGGCAATGGTTTTGGTAACCGCATTGCACGGACAACCAGATCTGTTAGAGCAGTGATTCGAACATTCAGGTTATAGCGCTCATTCAAATCACCGATTTGTAAACGACAATTTTCACAGGCCGCGACGACAACCCGCGCGCCTGTTTTCTGAATTTGTTCCGCTTTCGGTCTGCCGGCTGCCAGTCTTCGTTCAGCATATTCGGTGAGCGCGACCAAACCTCCACCACCGCCACAGCAAACTGCTTCTGCTTTGTTGGGGGTCATCTCACGGAAATCGGTTGTGATTTTGCTCAACACATAACGCGGCTCTTCGATGAGTCCACCATTGCGAGCGAGGTTACACGAGTCATGATAAGTGACACTTTCAGGAATTGCGGTCGGGTCAACTTTGATCTTGCCTGCTTGAATATATTCAGCCAGCACTTCAATTAAGGAGCGGACTTTGAAGTCGAATTCACCTGCAAACCAGTTGGGCACATCCCAGCGATAGGATGCGTAAGCGTGTCCACACTCGGCGATGACAATTTCTTTTACGCCCAGACGGTTTGCTTCGTCAACAATTCGTTTGGCAACTTCCTTGGCGCGTTTCATATCGGCTAGAAAGACGCCATAATTCGCGGCTTCGAAAATCGATAGAGTCCAATCTTCTTTGGCGGCGTTGAATACTACGGCCGGAGGCAAAATCGTATGAGCACCTGCTAACGGTACATATAGAATTTTGGCACCTTGTTTTTCCACAGGGATTGTTGCATTGGGATCGCCCGTGATATCGCGCAGTTGCTCTTCCATCTCTTTGATGTGTTCGAGGAACATCTCCTTATAGAAGGAGGGATCTTTACCTTTTTCGATGGCGGCATCGGCGAGCATCACCAGGATCTCAGGCGCGGTTCCCGCTGCGGATGCCATGGCGCGGATGGCGCGCATCATCAGTGGCGTATCCACACCCAGCGGACAATTTACGGTGCAGCGTCTACACAAGGTGCATTGACTGAATGCCATTTCAGTTAGATTCGTCAGCGTTGTTTCGTCGAGTTTTTTCGAGCGTGTCCAAGCCGGGAATAAGCGGCTCAGAAAATCATGCTCGTGACGATATACACTTCGTAACTGTTCTGCCCGATACGCAGGGATATGTTCCACTTTCGGTTCGGCACGATAGTAGTGACAAGCCTCTGCACAAATGCCACAGCGCGCACATGCTTCCAGCGCGGTTTCCAGCGGCTGGTTGAGTTGCGACTCAAGAGCCTTCAATGCGAGTTCAATAGTTTCTGGCATGCCGACCTCACTTTACCGCTTCAGGATGTGGAAATACGGCGCGTCGCCCGAAGAATTTTCCGAAGAAGATCCGCGAGAAGAAGAAATACAAGCAGTGACGGATTTTCCCGAGTGGAATATAAACAAATGTGATCGCACTGATGATGTACATTGGAATAATGAAGGCAGGGTTGATTACTGCCAAACCTGTCACTGCCATGAAGAGCGTTGTCAGCCAGACAGCGAAATGATCGTCGGGCAGACTCAAACCGCGCAGATTCTGTTCGGTGATTCGCAAGATTCCGCCTGCCACGCCGAGGAGCGCGCCAAGACTCAGGATCCAGAACAAGAACAATGAAAGAAGCGGAGGTAAGTATTTCCAAAATGGACTAATGATCACCGCGCCAATTGCTGTGAAAATCCCAGCATGAAATCCGATGCCGCGCAAATAGGCGATCATATGAATACGTGTGGACTCTTTTGCCCATGGCATCATCCCTTGCGTGAACGCGTAGGTAATGCCGTGAGAAATATTTCCTTTGATGGGAGATTTATCGGCGGGGAGAGCACGGCGCTTTGTCTCCGCGTAGCGGAGGTAAATTCCGTAGAGTCCCACTATAAGTCCCGCGAGAGCGAGGAGTTGGAAGATCCACATAATCTTTTCCTTTGGAGAACGTAGACAAGTAAACAGGTAAAGATGTCTGCTTGCCTACTTGTTTGCCTGTTTACTTAACCCGCTTCACAACGAACTTGAAGACTTTATCCTGCTTTTCAAGAGTCACGAGCTCATGCCCAGTGGATCGCGCCCAAGCGGGGATATCAGCCATCACGCCGGGGTCGGTGGCAACTGCTTCCACAAGTTCGCCAACCTGGATTTGCTTCATTGCCTGCGCCAGTTTTACGACAGGCATCGGGCACAATAAGCCTTTGAAATCAAGAGAGAGTTTCGGTGTATCAGACATTTTCACTCCTTGTAACCCTCTCCCATTTGGAGAGGGTAGGGTGAGGGTTTAGATAAAATATTGAACGCTCGACTCATTCGCATGTTCGAGCATTACGGCAACACCAACAGGTTCTTCCACTTCAGGGATCAAATGCTCACAATCGATTTCCATCACTTTCATGGACATGTCGCAGGGGATCAATTTGACACCCAATGAGATGCAGGCATCCCTCAATTCATTCAGTGGTGTGACGCCGTGCATCTTCATCATGAGTTTGAACATCCAGCGCCCCATGCCGCCCATGTTCAAACGCGAGGGACCGATGGCATTCAAGCCGCCACGATTCATGACACCCAGCATCTTTCCAAACAGGCCCTTGCCGGTAAGGATGCCATCGCGTTGGATCGCTTTGAGTCCCCAGAATGTGAAGAACATGATCACTTCCATTCCAGATGCGGCAGCACCCGAGGCAATGATGTAGGCTGCCATCACTTTATCCATGTCGCCACTAAGGACGACCAGAGTCATTTTGTTCTTTTTCTCAACCATTTTGGTCTCCTTCAATTTGATCGCGCTCTTGCGCGCTATGACAGTGCTTCGATTAATTCTGCGCGTTTTGTCAGACCGTCGCGCATCACAGCTCTTAGCAAATCCAATGCCTGGATGAGGCGATCATCGGCGAGCGTATATTCAATGACCGTACCTTTACGATTCGGGATCACCATGCCGCGTTCTCGTAAGACTTTGAGGTGACGAGATACCAGTGGCTGCGGCATTTTCAAATTTGTGGAAAGTTCAGTTACGTTGCGAGGGGATTGGGAGAGTTCATACAGGATCAAGATGCGGTTGGGATCCGCCAATCCGGCACAGATTTCTGCATGAAGTTGGGTGACCTCCAGTTCAAGATTGGTGTTCATTGATGCTCCTTGGCTTTATATGCATATATTCATATACAGTTGTGAAAATTTTAACTATCTAGGAAAAGCGCGAGTAGTATTGAGCATCACCAAAAACGCGTGATGGATGTAATCAGACAATCATTGTCGTGTTTTTTGGTTGACAGGCTTCGCTCTCCCTTTTATTTATGGTATTCTTTGGCTCATTATGGATACTAAAGCTTCGTCGGTGAACTATTTTTCCCTCGCCATCTATACTCTTATACGCGTGGTAATGAACACTGCTTACCGGATGATCTATCCGTTCCTGACAATCTTTGCCCGCGGACTCGGGGTCGATATAAGTGTGATCTCAGGCTTGGTTGCCAACCGCGCCCTTGTCGGTGCAGTTGACCCGTTTATTTTCCCCTTCATTGAAACGCGTGGACGTAAGTTCGGTATGTTATTAGGACTGGGGCTATTTATCGGAGCAATGGCGCTTGTAGCTATATTTCCCAGCCTCACCTCTCTTGGCATTGCTTTGATATTCGGTCTGGTTGGGTATGCAATCTTTTACTCCTCACTGGCGTCGTACGTAGCCGACCAAATCTCCTACGAAAAGCGCGGCAGGGCATTGGGATTCATGGAATTCGCCTGGTCGCTGGCATTTATTATTGGCGTGCCAGCCATGGGACTCGTCATCGCCAGATCGAAGTGGTCAACGCCATTTGGACTGTTAGGCGGATTGGGAGTCATCGCTTTTATTTTCATCGCGTTGACTCTCGTGGATTCTGCCAAACCGGTTCACCACCAGGATGGGATATTTGGTCACGCGAAAGAGATCGTTACCACGCCAGTTGTTTTGGTCGCCCTCTCAACCGGTCTTTCCATGAGTGCCGCGAATGAAGTCGTGAACCTGATGTTCGGCGTCTGGCTGGAAGACTCGTTCAAATTGCAGATTACGGCGCTGGCAGGAGCTTCTGCAATTATTGGTTTATCAGAATTAGGAGGGGAAAGTTTAGTGACCCTGTTTGTCGATCGGATTGGAAAGCTGCGCGCCGCAGGAGTTGGCTTACTTGCGAATTGCTTCGCCGCGATTTTGCTTCCATCGATCGGTCGAACAGAAGTAGGCGCACTGATTGGCTTGTTCCTGTTCTATATTACATTTGAATTCACAATCGTCAGTCTAATTCCCTTGATGACAGAAGTGATGCCTGCCGCGCGTGCCACAACACTATCTTTTTCTAGTGCTGCAAATTCTTTGGGACGTGCCATCGGCGCATTGCTCGCACCAATTCTCTACGCATTTGGTTTTTCTGTAGTTACAGCCGCGGCGGTCGCGTTCAACTTGCTCGGGCTTGCCGCGGTCTGGTACGTTTCACGCTATCATGATTAGTATGATTGTCCTTTTTGCTTTTGGTTTCTCCCTGCTCCTTTTCATTGTAATGTTGCTTTGGATTCTCGTCCCGGCCTTTTATGGACTCCCGCCAGTTCCTACCAAGCGGGTTCGAATAGAAAAAGCTTTGATGCTGGCGAACCTCAAAACGAACGAGATACTCTACGATCTCGGCGCCGGTGATGGACGCGTGTTGTTCATTGCAGCGCGTGATTTCGGCGCAAAAGCCGTAGGAATTGAAATCGGTCCGGTTCAATGTGTGTTGATCTGGCTGCGGGCGGTTGCAAATGCACTAGGCAATCAAATCCGGGTCCGTTGGGAAAATTTCTACAAAGCGAATTTGAAAGATGCTGACGTTGTCTTTGTGTACGCAACATCAAAAGAAGTGATGAAGCTCGCACCGCATCTCGAAGGACAGATGAAAAAAGGTTCACGTTTGGTTTCCATCTCGGCTGATTTCCCCGAATGGGAACCCACAGCAGTTGATGACCGTGATTTGATCTTTGTTTATGAAATGCCACCAAAAAAGGGAAATGTCACCACATATATGTTAAAAAAGACGTAGGGACGGGCAGCTGCCCGTCCCTAGCTAATAATCTTAATAACACAACCCCATCTAAACGGAAACAATGGATTCTTTGAATCATGCGGCAGATCTTCTTTTTGGTTGTGCACTGCGTCCGTGGAGAATGGCAATTCAAACGGAAGTTTTCCCTGTGGAGGGTAGACAAACCACCTAGAATGCCTCTTGTTTGTCTATCTTGTACCACATTTGTGTATTGAGGGAAAAATTAAATCTCCAAAATGGACGGAGGAACGCGTGGACTTGTAATTATGATTTTATGAAATTACCACTCGTACACTTTGTGCAGACTGCTCTCTGCCTGCGCTCCATGCGACAGTAACTGTCGCGAGGAAAAGCAGAGCCGAGAAAATGCTTTGTCCAATATCGAGGAGAAATGCACTCAGCACAAATCCAACCATACTGATTGCAACGACCCATCCGATCCAGCGCGGAAAGGAGCTGCTCGCAGTGAGGACGTTTCCCATTAATACTCCACCAGCCATGAATAGCAGTAAGGCGATGAGAGCGGTACCAAAGAGAGTACCGTTATAAACCTGCTTGTACACGTCGAGCATGTTCTGCTGTCCGGCAATAAACAACCGACCCATTGCGGTTTGACCAAAGGCAGCAACACCGAAGATCGAGGAAACCAGAGTGTTCGAGATGACCATCGCAACCATTCCGGCGATTGCTCTTCCCGCGACTTTTGAGTCTTGCAAATAGAGCATCAATGCAATGGCGCCGATCGAACCGATGGCTGCTCCGGTGATGCTGTTGATTAAATGGGATAATAAAAAGCTGGTCGTCGTAACGTAGGCGGCAAAGCCAGCGAAATCCTTCTGTGGATCGGGTTGATGGGTAAGTGTCCCCAGGAATAGCATCGCTGCCCAGACCGGTAACGCCCAAAGTGCTGCTCGTGCGAATGTGCGGACTTGTCCTATCATATGTCTCTCCTCTCATACCAATAATAAATTGCTAATCACCCCCTACATAAAATATGTAAGGTTGAAAGTAGTATAGCAATTAACGCGTCGAATAGCAACAATCAATTGCCAGGTATGATTTTGGATTAAATCGAAGTGTTATCAGTTGATCTTGACGAATAACGCTAAGTACTTAGTCTGTTGTGGTTTCCAGGATGGGTTCCTGGAGGGAAACTTGTCCGGCTGCATAAGCCAGGGTCGCTCCCATAACGAACAAACCGATATTGAGGAAGAATGGCAGACTCTTATTGATCGCAGAAAGCGTCCCGGCGATCCAGCCAAACGGAGAGGAGAGCAGAATCACAACCACAAAAATAATGGACAGGATGCGGGCGCGTTCTTTCGGCTCAATGGTTACAACGGTCAATCGGTCTACCAGTGGGCTGACGGTGGCATAACTGCACGCTTCCAGCAGCACACTCAATATAAGAAGAACATAATTTTGCGCTGGTGCGGTGACCAAAATCAACTGGCTGGCAATGTAGCCGAGAAACCCAATCACCAGTGGGAATTTGAAATGCTGTCGATTGATGCGTGGCATCACCAGGAAAAAGAATGTCAGGATGATCGCCGAACGGACGAAAGGAAAAATGGCTAAATTCTGGGCAGGGACATGCAGTCTTTCGGTCACCAGGATGGACCAAAAACTTCCGCTGATGAGGGTGGTGATGCTGATAATCAGCATAATGCCAGCCGTGTAAAGCGTACGTGGGGTATTGAGCAACTCCCGAAAGATATCACCGTATTCACTGAACGCACTCCAAATACTTTGCCCGCGCGTCTGTTGCATGCGAATTTTCCCCTGGCGTGTTTCTTCAGTTAGTGCGTAGGTAACGGTCGCCTTAACCGTGAACATGACTGCCGCAAAAATATAAAGTCCACGCATGGTGGGAACCAGGGAAAACTTGCTGATCAGCAACCCTGCCAGCGGCGCGACAAAGCCCACCAATATATTTGCAATGTAGATCCAAGTGAAAATATCCGCGAGTTGGTCGTGTTCGGCGTCTTCTACCAGCAGACAGGACCACGAATTATGCGTGATCCGCCAGACACTGTTGATGATACCTGCGATCAAAAAATACGAAAAGTTTTGCGCGAGCGCCGAGATGATGGCGGGAACGCTCCAGGAGATGAGATCAAAGATTAAGGTCGTCAGCCTGCGTCCGACTTTGTCTGTAACGATTCCGCTTAGGGATGCCAGAAGGACCTGGAATCCCCAACTGATGCTGACGATGAGTCCGATCTGTTTGTCAGATAGCCCTAACGCCAGCATATAAATCGAAATATACGGTGCGTAGAGATTGAACGGAATTCCCCATAGCGGTTCGGTGTACACACATCCACGTGGATTCCCGCGCAGGCTTCGCAGAGTATTGATCAAGGAATGGTTTTTCAAGTTGCTGTTCTCGTTTCGGAAGGTTTGCAGTATTTTACCCGCCGAAACGGCTCTGCTCCTAGTGATGTTTATTATAAAAAAGAGATTCTTACCAGCCCCACTCTTCACGACTAAAACATGCATGCAACAGTACCTGCAATTGTCGTTCGAGCACAGTAAAGGAATAGAATTGCTTCCCCAGGTTGTAATTATGCTCCGTCATCTCTTCGGCGAATTTGCGATCACTCAAAATTTTTTGAACATGCTCGATCGTTTTATCATTGACAAAGCCTTTGAATTCCGCGGCTTTAAAACCTTTGGGTTTGATATCGATGGAATAGATTGTGTAGTCGTTGATGAAGATCGGGCGGCGATAATACACGGCTTCCAAAAAAGCGTTACCAAACCCCTCCAGTAAAGATGGAAATGTGACCAGGTCTGCATAAGGATATAGATCTGCCAAAGTATAGATTTTGTGTCCATCTTGGGTTGTGTCGCGTTCTATCTTAATGATGTTCGAAACAAAGTTAACTCGGACATTCATTAAGTCCGCGATGGTACGCACATGTTCTGCATAGTCGCTTCCCTCATCACCGCCTGCATGGGAAATCACCAAGCGCGCGTTTGTGCCCAACCGGCGGATCAGTTCAATGGCATACTCGATACCTTTGCGCTGCAGAGGACGCGTCGGCTGGAGAAAGAAATATTCACCGGGATTTACTCCCAAGTCCGCGCGAAGAGATGAGGTGTACTCATCCGGTGGATTTGGTGGATTGTCAAAATCCATCACATTCGGAATGATCGAGACGTTGATCCCGCGCCGTTTGCTCATCTCGAACGCGGCGAGTGAATTGATGACCACATGTTGAATACTGGGCAGGCGCGGTGGGAATGCCATCTCCAGATAATCGCCGATGCAATTGACTAGAAAGCGCTTCCGCTCCCAGAAAAAATCATGATGATGACCGATGACGGGTATACCTGTCTCGGCGATGAGTTCGGTTAAGGCAAGCCCAAGAGGAATGTTGAGTGGAATCGAGAGAGCATTTTCGGCGATCAGCAGTTGGATGTCAAATTTCTTGACGAACGCATAAAGACGATCCTTGAGATGATCTCGCAGTTCATGGATGCGACGCGTGACTTTCGGCGGACGCGTGGATGACCTGTAGGAAATATTCGCGATCTCCTGCACGTCTTTGTGGAGGAAATGTGCCTCGGGCACAATAAAACTAATTTCCTGCGACTGGTCGGATTGGCCTGCGAAGTAATATACATTTTGTCCCAGTCTCTCCAAAACCTGTGACCATTTTCGTGTTTCCAGGGAAACGCCATCGGTGCTGTTGAACCGCGTGGATACAAAGCCAATGTGATGACTGGATAAATGCGGAGGACGATGCATGTTATTCATGAATTGTCCTTTCCTGGATTGCGAGATCAGTGCAACTGCAGTGAATAGGGGGTTGAACTCCTAGTTGATAAATTCAGAGGAGTGATCGTTTTGATTTGCACTCTAAAGAAGAATACGAGCAAGATGCACGAATTGTTTTACCAGGGTAGACCGTTGAGATCCAGGATTCCATTTATCGGAGCTTGCTCTTTGACATTCAAGACCATGGCTCCGTTTGCGGAGAATTCAATCTTGCCCTGAGGCTGTTCGACAAACACCCGTCCCTCGAATGGTTTCCAGTGGAAGCGTTGATAAAATTCCACGAGCTGCGGGCGGCAGAACAAGAGTGCAAAGGCAACATCCAATTCCAAGTCAAATCGTTTAGTTGCTTCTTGCATCGCATAACTGGCGTATCCCTTTCTCTGCTGCTCGGGATGAGTCATCACGCCGCCGACACCACCAATCCGTTTTGTTGTTCCATTGCTGATAATTTCGCGCGTAAGGAGCCCTACTCTCGAAACAAGTTCATCCTCATCCCAAACAAAAATAGACCATTGCGGCGCTGCCCACGTAAATTGCGTTCCCGGAAGTGTCGCCAGGACATCGGGAGGATACACCGCGGCGCGCAAGTGTTTAAAACCCTCCATCTGTAAATTCGATAAGCGATCGGTTGCCATAAACTCGATTTTCATGGGCATTTCGAGAGTATAACCCCAAGTTGAATTCGATTCTCCACGAATGTTTATCTGTGGTTAAATTACTCTACCGACTAATCCTTCGACTTTGCTCAGGACAAGTCTCCAATCTCTAATTCTCTAATCTCCGACACCCATGCTCATTCACTCTTCCTCCCAACTCCTCACCCTCGCCGGCGGACCACAACGCGGCAAAGCTCTCGGCACGCTTGGAATTATCGCAAACGGCGCGGTCGTTGTGCGCGATGAAAAGATCGTTGCTGTGGGCACAACATCGGAACTACGCGCTTCTTTTCCTCATGAACCAACCCTCGATGCAAACGGCTGTGTCCTCATGCCAGGCTTCGTGGACCCACATACTCATGTCATTTGGGGAGGTGATCGCGCTAACGAGTTCGAGATGAAGATGGCGGGCGCGAAATATCTCGATATTCTCGCCGCGGGAGGCGGAATTATTTCCACGGTGCGTGCAACACGAACGGCATCCATTGAATCTCTTATTGCCCAAACACGCCCGCGACTGCTACGCATGTTTCGAAATGGCACGACCACTGCCGAAGCCAAAACGGGATATGGTCTGCAAACCGCGACAGAACTGCGTTTGCTCAAGGCATTGCTTGCCCTCGACGACGAAAGTCCGCTGGATCTTGTGATCACGTTCCTCGGCGCGCATGCGATTGCCCCCGAATACAAAGATAATCCACAGGGCTATACGGATCTGGTTTGCGAAACCATGATTCACATCCTCAAGGAATGGTGGGAGACTCATGCACCGCGTTTGCCGCTGCCGTTTGTGGATGTGTTCTGCGAGACGGGAGCTTTTGACATTAAGCAATCGCGTCAAATCCTGACGAAAGCCGCCTCGCTTGGATTCCCGCTCAAGATTCACGCCGATGAGTTCGATAACCTCGGTGGCGCCTCACTCGCTGTAGAGTTGGGTGCGACGTCAGCGGATCATCTCGTCAAAACCTCGGACGCGGATATTGCCACGCTTGGGAAATCAGACACAGTTGCTGTATCGTTACCATGCACGCCCTTTGGCTTGGCGGAATATGAGTACACACCTGCTCGCAAGATCATTGATGCCGATGGTATTCTCGCCCTCGCCACAGACTGCAACCCCGGGACTACCTGGAACGAGTCAATGCAATTTGTGATTGCGCTGGCCTGCCGTGCCATGAAGTTGACTCCTGCCGAGGCCATCGCCGCCTCGACGATCAATTCCGCGCACGCGATTCGCAGGTCGGATATGATCGGTTCTATTGAAGTTGGCAAACAAGCGGACATGTTGATTCTGTCCGTGCCGGATTACCGCCATCTCGGTTATCGCTATGGGACCAATTTAGTGAAGCAGGTAATTAAGAGAGGGCAAGTGTATTCCGTAGATGTGGGATATTACAGAACTGCTTAAAATCTTTTTTCACCACTAAGGCGCGAAGGACGCCAAGAGTTTTCAAGGAGTAAGAATAGATGGTAGACATTGAGGCGATTGCAACAGATGTTGTTGATTGTGCAATCAAGGTTCATAAGGCTTTGGGGCCCGGATTACTTGAATCTGCTTATCAGTATTGTCATACTTACGAATTAAGGAAACGCGGCTGGGACGCCGAAACTGAGGTGAAGTTGCCTCTGCTTTACGAAGATCAGAGGATTGATGTGGGTTATCGAATTGACACATTCATAAATAAGTTGGTAATTGTTGAGAACAAATCTGTTGATACACTTTTGCCTGTCCATGAAGCACAATTATTAACCTACATGAAACTGAGTGGATGCAAAATTGGCTTTCTTCTCAACTGGAATGTGGTATTAATGAAGCATGGAATAAAGCGATTTATCTTAAATCTCTCCGGAGAGAATCCCTACCCCAAAAAGTCCTCTCTTCTTTAATAATTAAATCCTTTGCGCTCTTCGCGCCTTCGCGGTTAAAGAAAGAGGAACGATCAATTCGTCTCTCTTTCTTTTTTATTCTGTATCTTTCCCAAACCACATCCTGCCCAGCAAATTATCTTTGAGAATAAACTGGTGATACAACGCCGCGCCGACATGCAAGGCAATCAAGAGAATCAATAGAATCCAAACCCCTTCGTGGAACATTCCTAAACTAAAGCCACGTCGAAAACTTCCTGGCGTTGGGGTCGAACCGATACCAAATGTCCGTGCCAGAATGCCGCGCTGATCTGCTAGAATGATTCCTGTAATCACCATGGCAAACGTCAACAGGTATAAGCCAAGGTGCGTTAGGTTCCCGACCCAATCAAACAATTGGATTCCGGTACTTTGCCATGCAGGATGCCTGGTCCCGAAGCGCACCAGCACACGGATGATCAGTAGAACCAGAACACTAATCCCAACAATCATGTGCCAGCCAATTGTTGAGAAAACGCTCTGCGTTCCTTGTTGAGGGAAGCCTTCTTGGGGTGGATTACCAGGCTGGAAATTCGGATTGTTTTGTTGGAAGCCTGGCTGAGGAAAATTTCCTTGTCCCGGTCGGAAACGTTCTCCTTCACCCTCATTTCCATGAGCAAGGAAGAAAGCAGCAAAGATCAAAATTGCAATCAACCAATGTAAAGCAACTAATGCTGGATGATAACGTTTAGGGCCGGCCACGGTGGATGGAACATTTGATGAAACTACAGAGCTTGTTGACATATAGATTTCTCTCCTTTATCTGGAAATATATGTTTTCAAGATGAATACGGGATGAATTTTGTTTTCTGAATTATGTTGAAAATATGTAGAATCTTTCCATCTGCAAGTAAAATGATGTCATTGGAGGTGACATGCAAATAGATATTATCGGTGTTCCAATTGATCTGGGTGCAGATCGTCGCGGTGTAGATATGGGTCCCAGCGCGATTCGATATGCACATCTTCATCAGAAGCTGCAGGAATTGGGATACACACTTCACGATGAGGGAAATATTGAAGCCCCTATTCAGGAGACGTGTAACATCACAGATCCCAAACTCAAATATATTGAATGCATTATTCCCATGGCGCGACGTGTGGCGGGAGCGGTAGCGACTTCACTTCAGGGCGGGTGCTTCCCGCTCGTGATCGGCGGCGACCATAGTTTATCGGCAGGTTCAATTCGCGGCGCGGCAAAGCATAAAAAGTTAGGTGTCATTTGGGTAGATGCTCATGCAGATTTCAATACTCCCGAAACAACGCCCTCAGGAAATATCCATGGGATGCCTCTCGCAGCGTTATGTGGAATGGGAGACCCGCGCCTCGTTTGCTTATGGGATGAAACGTCCCCTGCTCTGGACCCGCGACGGGTCGCCGTGATCGGTGCGCGCGATCTTGACCCGGGCGAAAAACACAATTTGCGTGAGGCGGGCGTGATGGTGCAAAGCATGGAACAGATCGACCGCTTCGGCATGGTCGCGGCGTTGGAGAAAGCAATTGACCGCATCAGTCGCGATGTGGACGGTATCTATCTTTCCTTTGATATGGACTCGCTCGATCCGCGTCACGCGCCGGGTGTAGGGACACCCGTCCCTGGTGGGTTGACGTATCGTGAAGCTCATCTTGCCTGTGAAGTGGTTGCCGAAACCGGGAAACTGATCGGCATGGATCTCGTTGAAGTGAATCCGATTCTCGATGTGCAGAATCAAACCGCGATCCTGGCAGTTGAATTTATTCGTTCTGCTCTAGGTTCGCGCGTCTGGAGTGGTTAACAATAAACTGACAGGTTGTATCACGCGGATATAATGGTAGCGGATTGGTACTTGTACTGAGCAACACTTGCCCCGAGTGTAAGTGCCGGGGAGTGCAGGTGAGTCGAAGTATCCAAGAAAGAACCGCACTTGTTCGTCATTCAGAAGCAGGCTACAATACGAATATGACTACACTCTACGGTCCCATCCTGATTGTTGAAGATGTCCCCAATGTCCTGGAACTGCTGGAAGTCACGCTGCGCTTCAAAGGGTATGCAGTGCTTACGGCACGCAACGGCGAAGAAGCCCTGGAAGTTGTCGCACGGCAGAGACCGGTGTTGATCATCACCGATATTCTGATGCCGAAACTGGACGGCTACGCTTTCGTTCAAAAGTTGCGCTTGAATCCCGAAACACGTCATATTCCCGTGGTTTTTCTCTCAGCAACGTATGTGACGCCAGAAGACAAGGATTTCGCGTTGAGTCTGGGCGCGGCGCGCTTTATGGAAAAACCGATCGATACGGAGGACTTTTTGCTGACCGTAGCGGAACTTGTTACTCAACAGCCGCTCCCAGAGCCGCAGCCGCTGGATATGGAGCGCTTCTATAACGGCTATCGCACGCGCCTCGAAAATAAATTGCGTCATAAGAATACCCAGATCGCGCGTGCCGAACGTTTACTGCCCACATTACCCACCGATCAAAAGCCGGCGTTCGAGTCATTGCTGAAACAATCGGTGCGGGACCGGGATGAGATTCAAAACGAACTCTCCGACATTTACAAGACCATCGACGAATTAAAAAAATAATGGAACCAACTCTTTCTGAAATCGAACGCCTGGCGCGTGAAGCAGGTGCGATTCTTCGCGCCGGATATAGCAAGGAACATGAGGTCAGTTACAAAGGCGTGATTGATCTGGTCACCGAAGTGGATCATCAGTCTGAAGCCTTTCTACTTGGCGAAGTGCAGCGCAATTATCCCGATCACCATATTTTGGCTGAAGAGAGCGGCATCATTCAAGGGGACAATGAACATATCTGGTACATTGATCCCCTGGACGGGACCGTGAATTATGCTCATCACATTCCGATCTTTTCTGTTTCGATTGCCTATGTTTATCAAGGCGAATTGACTCTGGGCGCGGTCTACGACCCGATGCGAGATGAGATGTTCACAGCCGAACGTGGCAAGGGCGCAACTCTTAATGGAAAACTTTTGCAGGCTTCTTCGGTGAGTGACCTGCAAAAGAGTCTGCTCGTGACGGGTTTTCCGTATGACGCCTGGAACACAGAACATGATAACTTTGCTAATTTCGTGCACTTTGGGAAACTGACACAGGGTGTTCGCCGGTTAGGTTCTGCCGCTCTGGATTTATGCTATGTTGCCGCGGGTCGATTTGATGGCTTTTGGGAGATATCGCTCAAGCCGTGGGATGTTGCCGCCGGCGGCTTGATCTGTCGAGAGGCGGGTGCGACGACCACGAACGTCAACGGGCAAGCGGATTTTATTTCCCCTCCGCAGTCGGTTGTTGCTTGTGCTCCCAATATCCATGCCCGTATTTTACAGGAATTGCATCGGCCGAAATAGCAAGATTGGGGAGCGTTTTAAGTTGTCCCGCGCCGGCCTGAGGGGAGTGGACTGACATGCTGTCATTTTTTGCAGTGAAAATCGCTAAAGGATCAGATAGGAAATATCATAATCGCCTGACTTGACCATCCATGATGATACAGCTATATTTGAGGCGCGGTTACCCCTTGAGTGTGAAATGATCAACAGATCTAAAAGGGTCACTGCCTTTCCGCCCCAAAATTATTTTTGGGGCGGTTGCTTTAAAATCAAAAATGTTTCATTTCAAATTAAAATACCGTCCCCAACGCGAGCATATCTAAGATTTGCTCAGCGAACTCTGTGCTCGCGGCATGCGCCATGTGGCTAAAGTGGATGCAGCCCATCCTTTTGAACACGCCTTCAAACTCCTCTCTCTTGACCTGCCCCTGATTCTGCATTAAAATCCGTGCCTGCCAAGAATGCCCTCGTAGCTCAGTGGATTAGAGCGCTTGCTTGCGGAGCAATAGGTCGCGTGTTCGAGTCGCGCCGAGGGCGCCGACCAGGCTTCGGGCATGGGGCGCAGCTTACCCAACACGTCAGATGGAATCATCGAAGAAAAAGAAGTGCAAGTCAACGGCCAGGATTGGACCGTTTATTCCGTCGGCGGAAGTCCCGCGCAAACAGTCCTGTATGGCATTCTGGATGTGATGAAACGCAAACCGGATCTGGTGGTGTCGGGAATCAATTATGGGGAGAACGTCGCCACAGGTGTCACTATCTCGGGAACAGTCGGCGCGGCGCTCGAAGGCGCGGCATTAGGTATCCCCGCGCTGGCGGTTTCGCTGGAGGCAGACGAGAAATATCATTTATCCTATTCAGAGGAACTGAGTTTCTCAGTGGCCGCAGAATTCACCTATAAGTTTGCCAAACTCCTTTTGGAAAAAGAATTTCCCTACGATGTTGACCTTCTAAAGGTGGATGTACCCACTGATGCAACTGTGGAGACTCCTTGGCAATTGACGCGTGTTTCTCGTCAGCGATACTATGAGCCATTGGCGACAGAACGCAAAACGTTAAGTGAACCGGGATTAATTAATTATCGTGAAGCAGGGGAATTTGAAGAAGAACCTGAAAACACAGATGTTTATGTTCTGCGAAAGAAACAGTTGGTATCTGTTTCGCCACTTAGCATTGATCTAACCTCCCGCGTGAACTTTGACGAATTGGATAAATTGTTGAGAACCGATTAACGCAAAAGGCATTCCGCAGAGCGGAATGCCTTTTTGTTTGACGATGTCGATTCTTAATTGAAATGGGGACTAAACCGCGCGATCAACTTCTCTTTTGGCATAAAGCCGGTGATGCGTTCCTTGATTTCGCCACCTTTGAAAAACAGTAGCGTGGGAATGCCCATCACACCAAACTGCATCACAAGATTCGGATTCTCATCCGCATCAATTTTCACAACTTTCACTTTTCCGTCCCATTCGCCAGCAAGTTGCTTGACGACCGGATCCAGCATTTTGCAGGGTTGGCACCACACCGCGCTAAAATCGACCAGCACAGGCTGGGATGAGTCTAAAACTTCGTTTTGAAACGTATCTTCGTTCACATGCAACATGTCAGCCATTGGAACCTCCAAACGGATAGACGCCATTATAATAACATGTCTTACGTTGACGGTGACTATTTCCCATGATAGAATGCAATCCGCTTTTGAAAATGATGGGCGCGTAGCTCAACGGCAGAGCAGCGGCCTTTTAAGCCGTTGGTTGAGAGTTCGAATCTCTCCGCGCTCACAAGGAACCCTCCGCAAGGAAGGTTTTTTGTTTGGTTGTGAGCCTTTTGCGAAGCACACTCGAAGGGTGCACAGGGAAGATATGATTCGAATTTCTCCATATGGAGGATTTTTGTTTTATGCGTAACCAATCTGAAGACATACACGGAATATTTTAAGTATATCGTGGGCTTGATAACTGAACACGCGTGCTATAATCCTCAACGTTGGTTATGAGTGCCAACCAATCAACTACCCAACTATCTAACAATCAACTTTAAAACTAATATGTCCTTTGCCCACCTTCACGTCCACACGGAATATTCCATGCTCGATGGCTTCTCCAATATCAAGAAGTTGGTCAAGCGCGTGAAGGAACTCAACATGAAGCACGTGGCGATTACTGACCACGGCACCATGTTTGGCGTCATGGACTTTTATAAAGCCGCCACCGGTGAAGGCATCAAGCCGATTATCGGTGTAGAAGCCTATATGGCAGCGCGCGGCATGGCAGACCGCGACTCCAAACTGGATCGCTCTTCCTATCACCTCCTTTTACTTGCGGAAAACGAGACAGGCTATAAGAACCTGCTCAAGATTTCGTCCGCGGCGCAGTTGGAGGGTTTTTACTATTACCCCCGCATCGATCGGGACTTTCTAGCGGCTCATTCCGAAGGGATTATCTGTACCTCGGGATGTATGTCCGCCGAAATTCCGCGGGCATTGTTGAATGACCAGCCCGAAGAAGCTGTGAAGCGGATGAACTGGTACTACGATGTCTTTGGTCCCGACCGCTTCTTTGTGGAACTCCAACAGCATAATATCAAAGAAATCACCGATCTGAACCGCAAACTTGTGGAGATGGGCGCGCGTTATTCGGCAAAATATATTGCCACCAATGATGTGCATTACATCAACCAGGAGGACGCGCGGTATCAGGATATTCTGCTCGCGATCCAGACCCAGTCGCTGCTTTCTGAAAAAGACCGCATGCGCATGACAGATGATTCGTACTATCTGCGCACGCCGGAAGAAATGAGCCGACTGTTTGCCGAAGTCCCAGATGCGCTGAACAATACATTGTTGATTGCCGAACGCTGTAACGTGGATTTGAGCTTCAAAGGTTATCATCTGCCTGATTTCCCAGTTCCCGAGGGGTTCACAGCGGAGACACGCCTCCGCTACCTGTGTGAGCAGGGAGCCCAGAAACGATATTCAGATCGCGCAAATAGCCCACAGGTCCGCGAGAGGCTTGATTACGAGCTGGGCATCATCCACAAAATGGGGTTCGATTCGTACTTCCTCATCGTGTGGGATTTGTGCCGTCACGCCAAGGAAAATGGGATCTGGTACAACGCCCGCGGTTCGGCGGCGGGGTCTATTGTCGCGTATGTATTAGAGATCGCGCTTGTGGATCCACTCGAGCACAACTTGCTCTTTGAGCGCTTCTTAAATCCCGGTCGTATCTCGATGCCTGATATTGACCTGGATTTCCGCGATGACCGTCGCGCCGAAATGCTCGATTATTGTGTGCATAAATACGGCAGCGATAAGGTTGCGCAGATCATCACCTTCGGCACGATGGGGACAAAAGCCGCCTTGCGTGATGTTGCCCGCGTGATGGAGATTCCGCTCCCCGAAGTGGACCGGGTCGCAAAACTTGTTCCATTTGTATCGGGTCGTAACACCACAATGGAAGATGCGATGGCAGTTCCTGAATTCAAGGAGATTTACAAGAGCCAGCCGCATCTGCGCGAGTTGATCGATACAGCCGCCAAAATGGAAGGTACCGTCCGCAATGCCGGGACGCATGCCGCGGGTGTGGTGATCTCCGACAAATCAATTTTGGAATATCTGCCGCTGCACCGTCCGACTTCCAATTCAGATGAGACACCCATCAAGACGGTAACACAGTTCGAAATGGGTATTCTCGATTCGCTCGGCATGTTGAAAGTGGATTTTCTCGGGCTGATCACATTGAGTGTGATGGCAAAAGCCTGTGACATGATCGAGAAGCGGCATGGCGTCAAGTTCGATCTTAACAATATCCCATTGGATAATCCCAAAGCGTTTGAACTGATGGGCAGTGGGCAGACCGCGGGCGTTTTCCAAATGGAAGGTGGCGGGATGACGCGCTGGCTTGTCCAGATGAAGCCCAAGACGCTCGATAACATTATCGCCATGGTTGCCTTGTATCGTCCAGGACCAATGGCGTTCATCCCGGATTACATTGCGCGTATGCACGGTGAAGCGGAAGTCGAGTATCGTCATCCCAAGCTCGAGCCGATTTTCAAAGATACCTATGGCATCCCTGTTTATCAGGAACAACTCATGCGTGCCGCGGTGGAAATCGCCGGCTACACTCCTTCTGAATCCGATGAGTTGCGCAAGGCAATTTCAAAGAAGAAGAAAGAGGAAATTGAAAAGCACCGCAAGAAGTTTGTCGATGGCGCGGTCAAGCATGGGATGGATAAAGAGACCGCTGAAGCAATCTACACTGATTGGGAAGAGTTTGCACGTTATGGCTTTAATAAATCTCATGCGGCTGACTACGGTGTCATCTCAGTAGAAACGGCGTATCTCAAAGCTCATTACACCGCAGAATTCATGACCGCTTTGCTTTCGGCGAACGCAGGCAAGACGGAGCAAGTCGCTTTGTATGTCGCCGAAGCGCGCAGCATGGGTGTGCCCGTTTTAGCGCCAGAGATCAATGCTTCGTTTTGGGATTTCTCCATTGAAGATGTCGAAATAACGAATGCTCCTGACGGCGTCCTCGCCGACGAGAACAGTGGCTTAAGCAAACAAACAAAGCCGCATATCCGCTTTGGGATCGGCGCGATCAAGAATGCGGGGCAAGCCGCGGTCCAGTTGATCATCGATGAGCGCGAAGCAAACGGTAAATTTGCGGATCTGAACGATTTTGCGCGCCGCGTCGATTTGCGTTCCGTTGGTAAACGCGCCCTTGAATGTCTCATCAAAGTTGGTGCGATGGATTGTTTTGGGAATCGCGCCGCCTTGCTTGCCTCACTCGATCGTGTCGTTGCCATCAGCAGCAATCACTTCCGTGCTTCCGAAGCTGGACAAATGAGTCTCTTCGGCGGAACAACCGGTGTGACGGAAACGATCACGCTGCCGGAAGTCAATAATGTCGATCGCCGCGAAATGCTCAACTGGGAGCGCGAACTCATCGGTTTGTATATATCCGATCACCCGCTCACGCCCTACCAACAGACCTTCGCCCAAATTGTCAGTTACTTTTCGGGTCAGCTCCACAATGCACAGCACGAGGAGAAAGTGCGCGTTGCCGGGTTGATTACGGCGGTCCGACCTTACACCACGAAAACCAACAAGCCGATGGGGTTTGTTTCCATTGAAGATGTGCAGGGTACGATTGAACTTTTGTTGTTCCCGAGAACCTGGACACAATATAAAGAACAAATGAAGGTTGGTCAGATCATTATCGTCGAAGGCAAAGCGGATACCAGTTCGACCCCGCCAAAGATCCTGGTAGATACGATTCGCACGGAAATTAAAATTCTTGAACCGCTGGAATCTGCGCTTCCTGCGCAGCCGACAATGGATTTCTTCGACGAGCCTCCTGCCGTGCCGGATGATTCTGATGTTTCGAGCTTCAGTTATAGATCCACGCAGCCGAAGTCGACCACGCCGCAACAACAGAATGTTCCTAGCCCGGTGACACCCTCTCAACAGTCGACATCGTCCCCACAGGGGAAACCAGCGTCACAGCCGAAACCCGCCTCACAACCACTGGCGCGCCAGACTGCGGAGAAGCCTGCACCCGCGAAAGCGTATGCAACTAAACCTGCCGCGGAAGATACCTGGGGTGATTCAGAAGTTCCACCGCCGCCCGATAACTTCCCCGACGATTGGGATACGCAATGGCAGCCATCCTTTGATGACGCCACCTTTGCTGCGCGACCGGAACCCGGCGTGGAGATCAACCCTGTTAGCGCGCCGCCTCGGCTGGCGGAAGTGGCTCCGATGCAAATGCAACATGAAGAGCC
>WNFZ01001698.1_pt1 | contig 23113 bp, 19 predicted proteins | sample 5400081 | NCBI WGS metagenome assembly WNFZ01 (sample SAMN13153365, study PRJNA577476) | soil metagenome | isolation source: 80 cm soil or saprolite under grassland replicate 1 | place: USA:California | collected 2016-06-15
GAGCTGAGGATCAAGAAGGGCTTCTTCGTGTTCCGCTATCGCTCGGCTGAGCATTGGCTGGAAGTTTTCCGCACGTACTACGGGCCGGTGCTAAAGGCCTTCGCGGCACTCGACGCCGCGGGCCAGGCCAGCCTGGCCCGCGATCTGACGGAACTCCTGCAGCGCTTTAACCAGGGCGGAACCGCTACGCTGGCGGTGCCGAGTGAGTATCTCGAGGTGGTCGCCACACGGCGCTAACTGATGCGCCGCAAAACTGATATCGATACATATGCCCAGCCTCAGGCGGAGACTGCGAGAGATGGCCTCCGCCTGAGGCTGACGTAGGCGATAGCGCTAAACTATCAGAAAGAAAGCCAACTTATGATCTCGAATACTACTCATACGAACGACGTGGACTGGGAGCGACGCGCGTGCCCGAACAGCGCCTGCGCAGCCGAGGCCTGGATGGTGAAGCGGATTCCGGCATTCCACGACCTGTGGTGGGTTGCAACCGATCCGGATGTCACTCGGGCGATGGTTGCCGCGCCCGAGCCGACCTGCACGCGCTGCGGAACAACGCTGGCGCACAGCTTTTGTAGCACCTGAGGAGAAGCTAATGCATGACCTGCTCCATATGACTGCCAAGCGCGCGCAGGACTACCTGGACAGCCTCGACAAGCGCGGCATCACGCCAACGCCCGAGGCGCTGGCCCGGATGGCCGAGCTCGGTGGGCCGCTGCCCGACGCGCCGACCGACTCGGCCGAGATTATCGCGCTGCTCGACCAGGTCGGCTCGCCAGCGACGGTCGCTTCGACTGGCGGGCGCTACTATGGCTTTGTAATCGGTGGCGCGCTGCCGGCTTCGCTGGCGGCTAACTGGCTGGCCGCAGCCTGGGATCAGAATGCGGCGACGGCTGTCCTCTCACCTGTCAGCGCGGCACTGGAGGCGATCACCCAGGGCTGGCTACTCGATCTGCTGGCACTGCCAGCGGAGTCCGGTATCGGCTTTGTGACCGGCGCGACAATGGCAAATCTGAGCGCATTGGCCGCCGCCCGGCATGCGGTGCTGGAGCGCGCCAGCTGGGATGTCGAAGCACAAGGGTTGTTCGGGGCGCCACCGATCACAGTGCTCGTCGGCGACGAGGTTCACGTCAGCGTGCTGAAGGCGCTGAGCCTGCTGGGGTTGGGTCGCGAACGGATTGTGCGCTTGCCGGTGGATGGGCAAGGCCGCATGCGCCCCGAGGCGCTTCCGGCGCTCGTCGGCCCGACGATCATGTGCCTCCAGACCGGCAACGTCAACAGCGGCGCCTGCGACCCAGTTGACGAGATTTGCGCGATTGCGCACGACGCCGGTGCGTGGGTGCATGTCGACGGCGCATTTGGGCTGTGGCTCGCGGCAGCGCCTGAGCGAGCGCCTCTGGTCCGCGGCGTCGCCAACGCCGACTCGTGGGCCACCGACGCCCATAAGTGGCTGAATGTGCCCTACGACTGCGGCCTGGTCATCTGCCGCCGGCCGGAGCAGCTGCGAGCGGCGATGTCGGTCAGCGCAGCCTATCTGGAGCAGCAGGATGTGCGCGGCGAGCCGTACCAGTACACCCCCGAGATGTCGCGGCGTGCGCGCGGCGTCGAGGTCTGGGCGGCGCTGCGCTCGCTGGGGCGCGCAGGCTTGGCCGACTTGATCGAGCGCAGTTGCCGGTACGCAACACGCTTTGCCGAAGGACTGCGTTCGGCTGGCTACCAGGTGCTGAACGAGGTGGTCAGCAACCAGGTGCTCGTCGCATTCGGCGATGCCCACACCACGCGGCAGGTGATCGCCGCGATACAGGCCGAGGGTATATGCTGGTGCGGCGGCACGGTCTGGCAGGGGCAGGCGGCCATGCGGATCAGCGTCTCCTCGTGGGCTACGACCGAGGAAGATGTCGAGCGCAGCCTGGCGGCAATGCTGCGGAATGCCGCGAAGTTTTGAGTGCTTACTCACCTGGCTGCGCGGAACTCCAAACGCGTTACCACGCCGAAGTTGCCGCCACCGCCGCGCAGCCCCCAGAGGAGATCCGCGACTTCGTCGAGCAGTGCGTCGGCGATCTGTCGGATGTGCGATCGGAGAGTCTCGAATGCTCGTATCATTCGCAGCGTAGGTTGTCAGTGGTGTGGGATGCAGCGGATAAGGAGAAGGGAGCTAGGAATGATTGAGTGAGTAGGTGAGATGAATGGTTCGACCCAATAATACACCAGGGGTCGCCGTATCCGAATGATAATGAGTTATCTATTTGTTGTCCTTGTGTTGGCCGTGGGCGCTTCGAAACTCGTCCACCTTCCACTGCGCGGTGCCGAGGAACTGAATGGCGCCATAGTTCAGGTCTTGTGTTCCTCGCGTTATCGAGAAGCCCGCACCCTTGATGGCTGGAGCAGTATTACACCTCAGATCACACCCGCACATCCACCACGATGTACTGCCGCTCGACAGCCACTGGGTAGGTCTCGGCGATATACGGGCCGCGCGCCAGGCCGGCTTGGGGTATGGGATCGGCAGCAGTTGACTGTTGGCCCTCGATGGTGACCTGATAGCGCCGTACGCGCACACGCGCGGGGTCGAACCAGCTTTGCCCGGTGCGGATGTCGAACTCCCAGCCGTGCCAGGGGCAGCGCAACATCTCGCCCGCCCGGCTGTAGTGGTAGTCTCCAGGGCTGGATGAGATGATCAATCCTCCGAGCGAGCCTGCGCACAGCGGCCCGCCCTGGTGCGGGCAGCGGTTCCGCAGCGCGAAGAACTCACCGCCCAGATTAAACACGCCGATCGAGCGCCCCGCCACCTCGACAATCTTGCGCTCGCCGGGCGGTATCTCCTCCACCGTCGCGACGATGTATCTGGTCATTCCCCCGTCTCAGAGGCGGTAGAGCGCGCGCGCGTTCTCGGCCATGATTTTGCGCTCCACCTCCGGTGCGAGCCGTACCGGCAGCGCCTGGTCGGGCGCGTCGAAGTCCCAGTGCGGGTAGTCGGTGGCAAACAGCAGCCGCTCAGCGCCGCCCAGCTCCTCAAGCAACTGGAGAAAGTGCTCGGGCCGCGACGGCTCCTCAATCGGCTGGGTTGTCAGCCAGACGTGCCGGTCGATAGACCCCGATGGCAGTTCCCGCAGATGCGGCACCTCGTCGCGCAGGCACCGCCAGCTGCGGTCCAGCCGCCACTTCAGCGCCGGAAGCCAGGCGAAGCCGCCCTCGATCAGCACGATCTTGAGCGTCGGAAAGTGCTCAAAGACGCCCTCACACACCAAACTGATCAGCTGCGCCTGGAAGCTCTGGGCCATCCCGCAATGATCCTCCAGGTAGTAGGATGGCCAGCCCGCGCCGGTGATCGGGTACCCGCTGCCGCCGCCGAAGTGAATGCCGATCGGCAGGTTGTGGCATACCGCGGCCTCGTATAGCTTCCAGTAGCGGCGCTTCCCCAGCGGCTCGCTCGTACGTACCGGCAGCAGGATCTGAACGAAGCGAGGATCGCTGCCCAGCCGCTGCACCTCCGCCGCCGCAAGGTCGCCGTCATCGCAGGGCACCACCAGCGAGCCGCGCAGCCGTGGCTCCGGCTCGAGCCACTCCGCAATCTGCCAATCGTTGATCGCCTGGGCCAGCGCCGCGTCATACTCGCGCAGCTGATTGCGGATCGTCGTGAGGGTATTGAGGATGCCGCAGACAATCGGCCAGGCGTCGAGCAGTTGCTCCCGCAGAAACGCGAGATCGGATCCCGGCGGGCCGCCGGTGGGTGGCCAGGAGTCGGTACGCGCGGCGGAAGGGGTGGCCTTGGGATAGTAGGCGCCGGTGTAAGCGGGCCGGCCGAAGCGCTCGTGATACTCGCGCCAGCGCTCCGGCAGGTAGCGCTTCAGGGCGCCCGGAGCCGGGGTGTTGTGGATGTCGCAGTCGATCAGGCCCGCCGCCGCGCGGGTGGGCTGCGGCGCAGCCGTCGTCGTCGTCAGGGTCATGGCTGATCCTCCATCAGCAGTACAAAAACCGGTCGCTGCGGGTACGCCAGCCGAGCTCGCTTGTTATCCGCAGCTATAACTCTCTTGCATTCACCCGCGCCTCCTGCGAACTGGCCTCAGAGCCGGTAGAGCGCGCAGGCGTTACCGTACATGATCTTCCTGGCGAGCCCCTCCGTGGGCATATCCGGCAGCACCGGCTCGGGCGTATCGCCATGCCAGTGAGGATAGTCGGTCGCGAACAGCAGCATCTCCTCCGAGCCAAGTCGATCGACCAGCCGTAGCAGATGGTTTGCGTGCGGCGGCGCGTCGAACGGCTGGAGCGTCAGGCGCACATGCTGCCGAATATAGTCCGAGGGTAGCCGCCGCACCCAAGGCACCTCGCGCCGCAGGCCTTTCCACTCCTTATCAAAGCGCCACATGAGCGACGGCAGCCAGGTACAGCCGCTCTCGATCAGCACCACCCGTAGCGCCGGGAACTTCTCGAACACTCCCTCGCTGACCAGGCTGAGCATCTGCGACTGAAACACGCTGGCCATGCCGGCGTACTCTTCGAGATAGAAGGACGGCCAGCCGACCGGGGTCGGCGGGTTCCCCGGAGCGCCGCCGAAGTGGATGCCGACGACGAGGTCGTGGCGCAGCGCGGCGGCAAACAGCGGGTGAAAGCGACGGTTGCCATAGGGCGCCGCAGAGCGCGCCGGCAGCAAGACCTGCACGAAGCCGGGGTGATCGCCGAGGCGCGCGATCTCCCTGGCGGCCAACTGCGGATACTGGCTGGGCACCACCAGCGAGGCGCGCAGTCGCGGCTCGCGATCGAGCCACTCGGCGGCGAGCCAGTCGTTGACCGCACTGGCCAGGGCGGCGGCGGCATCTGGGTTGTGGAGGCTGTCTATCGCATAGGTGCAGTTGAGGATGCCGCAGACAATCTGCCACGGATCGAGCACCTGCGCCCGCATCGCGCTGAGTTGCTCGGCGGCCGAGCCGGAATGCGCCGCCGGCACATCCGGGCGGGCCGACGTGGCAGCGCTCACAGGATAGGCGCTATCGATCGGACCTTTGAAGCCGGACTGGCGGATCTGCTCGCGCCAGTAGGCGGAGAGATACGGCAAGAGCACCTCGACCGACGGTACTGCCGGGTGCACATCGCAGTCGATCGCCCGGCGCGCCGCTTGTCGATCGTCGAGAGACTCCGCGGCAGTGAGCATGTCGTCCATAGCGCTTTCCCTCAGCTCGGGGCCTGCCTCGGCATGAAGACGTACCAGGGGCAGACTACGCTGCTCGCGGCTACTATACAGCGAAGTCGATAGACCTGCAACCGCTAGGGATCGGCGATGATCGGCTATGCCGTTTGTTTTCCTTCCGGTCCTGTCTCCTCGAGCCTGGCTGCGCCGCTATCGGCGGCATATCCGCGAGCGACTTTTTCTGTGTGCCACCAAGGCCTTACACAGTACGCTCTCCGTAGCGCGACAGTAGAATTCGGAACCGGAAATAGTTTATCGAGGCGGCGCAGCTAACATGCAGGCGTTGGGCGGCAGCCGGCACCGCTTCCAGTGCTGACACCTCCCTTCGTCTCCTCGCCAGTCCCGCTGCCCGCAGCTGCCAGCGTGGCGTGTCCGGTGACGCTACCGACGGGTCAAGGGGTCCCGGGCGATGCGGGCGCAGGCGTGAACTATGGGAACGCCGCTATCCCTGCTCTGCGCAATACAGCGCACCAGTACCAGCAATCTTTCATCGGCACATCCGCGGCGCCGCCTTGTCGATAGGCACATCCTCTGCTACACTGCACCCCCAGCCGATCTGTCAACCCTGTAAAGGAGGCGCGTGATGCACTGTTCTATGTGTGACGCTGTCATTCCCAACGATGCCCAATTCTGCATCATTTGTGGTGCCGCCGTGGCACCCGCCCAAACCGGAGCAACCCAGCGCTTACGCGCCACGCAACCCCTCGCCCTTGACCCGGCTATGGTCACCTCGGCGTTCACCTTACCTGGGTACCGTTTGGTCCGATCGCTCGGGATTGTCCGTGGCCTCACCGTGCGATCCGCCAGTTTCGGTGGCCAAATTGCGGCCGCGTTTCAATCGCTGGCCGGCGGTACCATTCGCACCATGACCACAGTGTGCGAGCACGCACGCACCGAAGCGTACCTCATGACCGTTGAGCACGCCGCACAGTTAGGGGCCAATGCGATTGTCGGCTTCGGCTATGATACGACTGAAATTGCCCAGGGGATGACCGAAGTGCTCGCCTATGGCACCGCAGTCATTGTCGAAGTGGAACACGACGCCGCGGAACAACCGCATGCAATAGGGGGATGAATGCCAGGCACGATCATGGTCGGCGGTCGAACGCTCTGCACATGCAGGCCGCCCGCCCGCGGCGCGCGAGATCGTCGTTTTTTGAAGTCATCGTATGCTGCGTGCCTTCGGCGGCGGCTGATCCTGCGGCTGCTTGCCACGCAGCATATTGTGCGTATGAAGTCCCACGGGAGTGTATCAGCAACCCAGACAACCAATGCCTGAAGTGGCAATCATTTTGGTGCGCTTCTGCTCCGATCTTGCCGCGGTGCTCGGCCTCCGGCGCATGTATACTGGAATATGCTGCCAGGTGCGGCGACGGTATCAGGCGCCTTCAGCAGGTGCCCGCACGGCCCTGTCCGGCGCCCTTATCCCATAGGAGAAACCTATGCATTCGCTGCTCACCGTACCGGCTCACGCCGATCCGACCACATACCGGCGCAGTCGTGCGCTCAGTATCCTGACAATATTTAGCAGTGGCTTGATCGGCCTACTCGCGCTGATCATTGCCCTCACGCTCCACGACTTCCGCATTGTGCTCTTTGCGCTGGTCAGTTGTCTCATCTTCGGCATACCCTACGTCATCAACCGCACTGGGCGGGTCAGGCCGGCGGTGTATGTGTTTCTCGCCGGTCAGATCCTCATCACCTTCGCCTCGGCGCTGATCAATCGCACACCCGTTCCGGCTGTCTTTTTCATGGGCATGGTCGTGGGCATCGCCGGCGCCTTCGGGCGGCCGCGCACCCCACTGCTATGGGCAGCCGTCCTCAGCGTCGAGCCATTTCTGATCAATCTGCTGCTGTATGGCGCCCCCATCGCCCCAATGGCGACCCTCGCCACGCCGGAGGGCTTCACCATGCAATCGATCTGGCGGCTGGAGTTAGTGGCGTTAGGGTTGCTCTGGGCCCTGGCGGCGACGAGTGCCCTCGCCACCTGGCTCCTCGGCGGCGCGGTCGAGGATAGCCGCGCGGCGGCGGAACAGGCCACGGCGGCGCAGCAGGCGCTCACGGTCCAGCAGGCCGATCTGGCGCAGCGCAATGCGCAGCTCGTGCAAACCCAGCAACGTCTGGAGACGTTGGTCACCGCCCTGGCGGTGCCAGTCGTGCCACTGACCGGGGCGCTGGGGCTCTTGCCGCTGGTCGGGCCGCTGGATGCCGCTCGCATGCAGACCATTGAACAGACCACGCTCGCGACGGTCGCCGCACAGCGCCTCCACGCATTGGTGATCGATCTCTCAGGGGCCATGGATCTGGATGCGACGAGTGTGACGGCGTTGGTGCGGTTGTGCGGGGCGCTGCGCTTACTCGGGGTCACCGCCCTTCTGGCGGGCCTCGGCGCGCGGGGCGCCCTGCTCTTCAGTACCAGTAATCTGCCGCTGCCGCCGACCATCGCAACGGTGGAGGATGCGCTGCTGGCCCTCGACCGCACGGACCAGCGCACTGTTGCCAATGCCTAAGGCGTCATGGCAGGTAGCATACCAAACCAATGGCGCTCACATTGGTGAGAAATACTATCAGGGGATGCTGATGAGCCCAAACACGAGGCCAGCCCGCAATCCCAACAGAAATCCTGCTGCCGCAACGGGCAGCATGGCAAGTGCGACGACCCCAATCCCGAGCGATCCATAAAGTGGTGCGAATCCCAGAGCGTAGGTCAGCGCGGCCGTCAGAATCAAGGCGGTCCGCGTTCAAGCGAGCAACAGCGCTCGAATCAACAGTTCTTGCTGACTTCGCACTTTATAGGTATCCATAGCGTATCCTCAATTCACCCGCCTATCCGCTGACAATATCTGCATGCGTGCAGTTGGCAGAATGGGTTTGCTCGTCATTTAGAGCTTGGTGAAGGTCACACTGACTGTCACGCTTGGTTTGTCGGGCGCATTTCCCGTGGCGCTCAGCCGGTAGGTGCCCGGCTCCATACTGTCCCAGTTGGGAATCGTCGGACATGCCTCACTCCCACCATAGTTACAGTATGGTGCGGCCGTATCGTTGCGATTGTGCCCATAGGTACCGCTGCCACTAATCAGCTCGATGCGGAGCACACGACCATGCGCTTCATAATGCAGCTGGATCGGTTCATCAACGGCCAGTAAGGCGTTGGGATCTCTCAGTGGTATGAGCGGGAGCGTGTCAAAGTGATAGCGCTGTTCGGCCCAGTCGCGCACATCGAGGAGTGCCTCGGCAGCCGGATTCATCAGCATCACGTTTCGCTCGGCGTCGCACACCACCACGCCATCGGCAATACTCTCCAGGATGGCCCGGCGCCGATTGCCCTCCTCCTGGACTTCATGGTCGAGGCGTGCATTATGGAGCGCGGTGGCCGCCCTGCTGACGATCGTGACTAGTGGCTCCATGGCTGCTGCGGGAAAGGCGCCTCGATGTGCATGGAGCAGCAGTAGCACACCGATGTGGCGCCCCTGCACCAGCAACGGCATGCCGCATATCTCGGCGATGACCGGCGGGAGCAGGAGGGGCCGCAGAGGCAGCGCGGCGCTAGTCTGATTGAGCATCGCGCCGATGTGGGTGTGCGCGCTGAGGTTGCGGCTGGTCTCGTAGAGATGTAACAGCCGCTCAGTCATCTGGTTGAACGATCGCGCGACCACGCCGAGTTCGTCACGGCTGACCACGTCGCTGCGGCGTCGGAGCTGACCATTGGTCACGGCGCGGGCGGTCGCGACGAGATCCTGAAGTGGGCGGGTGATGTACCGCGACACCGCCACACCCACGCCAACGACGGCTGCGACGAGCAGCAGCGCCAGCAGTACCAGCGGTACACGCTCCTGCGCCCAGGTATCGACAATGAACTCACGCGGCAGCGCCACCGCGAAGAAGCCGCTCATGGCGCGCCGCACTCGTAAAGGGCTGTACGCAAATTGGTAGTCACGGCCATTCAGCGCCACGACGCTCTGGACGTGCAGCGGTTCGGGCGAGGCAGGTGCGGTGCGAAGATGCGCCAGCACATCGGCGGGGATCGCCGGCACGGGCGCGTTGCCGACCACAATCTGCGTCGTGGCCCCAGCGTGTCCCGCTGCGTCGTAGAGGGTTGTCACACATGCCTGGCTACGATTTTGGAGTCGCTCCAGAAGCCGGTCGAGGGGCAGACCGACCATTAGGCCGCCGGCAGCCGCTGGTCCTGGTGCACGGGCGCGACGGTATACAGGTGGCCTGCCTGAAATGCCGAGAACTTATCGCCGAATGCATCGTTGTGCTGGCCCACGAGCGGATCGAGCCAGGTGTACAGCAGATCCACTGCCGTGTTCATGGCCAAGTAGATCATGGCGATCACGATCGTCACACCTATGTTGTCGCGTGGTACAATGCGTGCGAGATACAAGCGGACGCCGCTTCGCGTCGACAAGATCGTACCGATTCTGGCAGGTGGTTTCGGCTCAAACGCTATTCCGATCTATCATTGGCGGCGCCGCTGAACGGCAGGGCGTTGGGCCGCCCCTCTGCGGTACCAGCGTCACAACTCCCTCTTCCCGCCAATGCAGCCCTTGCCAAATCTCTCAAGATCGTGTATCTTCTTTGTATATACCTGAAGTGAGGTTACGTTCATGAAAACCCGAATCCAAAAATGGGGCAATAGTCTTGCGCTCCGCATCCCGAAGTCGTTCGCGGTCGAAACCGGCCTCGACCAGGATGTGCTCGTGGATGTCGCGCTCGTGGACGGCAAGCTCATTGTGACGCCACTCCAAAGATCATCCTTGACTTTGGAACAGCTCCTTGCTGGCGTGACTGACGAGAATCGGCACGCTGAGTACGACACTGGTGAAGCTGTTGGCAATGAGGTGTGGTGAGTATGGCCTACATGCCTGAGCGCGGTGAGGCAGTATGGATTACGCTCAATCCCCAAGCCGGTCACGAACAAGCAGGGCGGCGGCCGGCGGTCGTCTTGTCGCCGGCTGCGTATAATAGCAAGGTTGGACTCGCGATCCTTTGTCCGATCACCAACCAGATCAAAGGCTATCCATTCGAGGTTGTACTACCAACAGGTTTAGCGGTCACAGGGGCTATTCTCTCGGACCAAGTCAAAAGCTTGGATTGGCGCGCGCGGAATGCGACCTTGATTTGCGCTCTGCCGCCAGCAACGATCACGGAAGTGCTCCAAAAGCTCAATGCCCTCGTCTCCTTGGCAACGCCATAATCGCACCCGAACGGGGCGGCCCAACAGGCGCGTCCTGAGAACTCCTTGTATGGAAGGGTTCTCTGGTGAGGAGTCACGGCGCGCCGTGATGGCGGGGTGTAGCCGACGCCGCTCCGCGTTGAGCGAGATTGTGCGTATTTTGAAAGCAGAAATCGGCTTGAGCGTGGTCTCGATCTATCAGTGCGGCGCAGCTAACGCGCAAGCCGTTCGGCGGCTTCTATCAAAGCCTGTCATGAGCAAATCTCTTCCATCGAACTTCAATTGGAAATGGCCGTCATCCAGCGCTATCAGTCCACCGCCCGCATGACCTTACCCGACCTACCAAATGACCCGGCACAGACGCACTCAGACATGCGGTATCTGTCTGTGCTATACTGTGCTGCTATGAGGTAGAAACTTGTAGTAACAAGATGGGCTCATCAACCGTGGGCCGCCGTCGAGAAGTAGCGGCCACATAAGAACGAGACGATGCCGCGTATCAGCGGGTTTTTTGGCATCATTATCTGGATGTACTACAACGACCATCAGCCGCCCCATATCCACGCTGAATATGCTGGCGAGGAGGTGCTGATTCTCATCGGATCGGGCGATGTGTACGAGGGAGGCTTATCCCGCCGCGCGCTCCGGCTTGTGCAGGAGTGGGAAGAATTGCACCGCGCCGAACTGTTCGCCAATTGGGAGTTGGCGCGCCAGCAGCAGCCACTCACTCACATCGCACCATTAACCTAGCCAAGGAGGCAACAATGGCTCAGTTTATCCGCGTCCAATCTGTCGCACCGCTCGACGATCGGACCGTGCGGGTCGTCTTTACCAACGGCGAGCAGCGCGATATCGACCTCTCACCCTATATTGCCAGCGGCCCGATCTTCGAGCCCGTGCGGAACGACCCAACGTTTTTCCGAGCGGTCCGCGTAGAAGGGGGCACGGTTGCCTGGCCCAATGGTGCCGACATCGACCCCGACGTGCTCTACTACGATGGGCCGCCACCTTGGGCGAGTGAACGTGTGAGCACCGCAGTCGAACGATAATAACAGGCATACGCGCCAAAGTGCGCTGGGAGCATACTGCCTTTGCCGCACGAACCGAACTGAGATAACGCGCTTCAGCCAGGCGTGTGGCGAATAGAGGTATCGAGCACCGCAACGCTATCGCAATCAATACCAGAAGATCGCGCGAATAAACCCATAGTGTGAAGCCGCCCAACACGGCGTCAGAGTGTGTGAAAACTCGGCAAGGGTACGCTTGAAATTTATGACCTAGCTTTGTCTTCCGACAGAACCAGCCGTGTATCCGCCGTATGCGCTTCACCAACACATCCATGCCAGTCTGATGGAAGGCCACTTTTTCGAGGATGGCGTGGTCTTGTAGGGTGGTCAGGAGCTTCCCAACGCCTATAATCGCGATCACCCGCTTGAGATTGTACGTTAACACGGTCAGACTGAATTCTGCTCGTACTTTCGGCAGCGTTTTGAGCAAAAAATATCCATGCTGGAGGTGTCGCTTCATCGTGCCAAAGACGTGTTCGACTAACTCCTTGCGTTGCCGCAGAATGTCGGGACGCGCTTGGACCCGCTGCTCCATCTCCTCTAAAATGTGCTCATCCGCCCAGCGCGTGATTTGCCGCCCGCGTTTATTCTCGGTGCATTTTGCCTTGATTGGACATGTTCCGCACGCGCTCGTCGCGTAATAGCGAGTTTCACGTCCTTTCTCAGTTGTTTGAAAGCGAAACGTCAAGACGGCGTCGTTTGGACAGGTGTACGTATCGTTGGGTGGATTGTAGCGAAAGTCTTCTTTCGTGAATAGGCCTTTGCACTGGCTGCGCGAGGTGTGGGGCTTTGGCACATATGCGATAATCTTGGCGCTCTCACGTAGATGCTGATCTTTTCGTCAATTTCCTGGAGCGCGCGTTGGAGCTTCTCGTCATTCCAATTGCGCTTGCGGTTGTTCCAGGCCTTGAATTTGCTGCCATCGATGGCGATCAGCTCACCGCCAAACAGCTCCAGTTCCTTACAGAGCAACGTAAATGTGCGAGAGACCTTCTGAAGTGGTTGGAGATTATCCTTGCTCCTCAGCAATCGTTTTGAAATCTGGGGTCAACTTTTCAGCAGCCAAATCAGCTCGACGTTGCGATGGCTCTCGCGTTCAAGGAGGCGGCTGGAGCGGATGTGGTTGAGGTAGCCGTAGATATACAGCTTGAGCAGATCGCCGGGATGGTAGGCAGGACGGCCGGTCGGTGCGGCCACGGCACGGCGAAAGCCGAGTGCTTGAAGATCAAGCTGATCGACGAACGCATCGATGAAGCGAACCGGATTGTCATCCGTAATATACTCGTCGAGGGATGGCGGGAAGAGTAGGACCGCGTCACGCTGGACACCCTGGATATGAGGCAGGGTAGGCACAGTCTAGGTAAACATAATGAAACCATTCCATGCTACCACACGAACCCAATCGGTGCCGATGCCATTAGCCTGGCTTTTCACACACTCTGGCGTTGCAGTTGACCGCCTTCGGCGCGCGAGATCCTAGCTATTTTGACAGTTTTCGCAGTGCGCCTCGGCGGCAGCTGAAGCGCAGGACGTTGGGCGGCACAAGTTCGCTCCGACCTCCAAACGGTTGCGAAACATCAACCAACTGGCCCCGTTCGTTCCTTGTTGCCATACACCCAACCGCAGTATCATAGGATCATACCAGTGGCTGGTGGCGCGCCGATTGTCCGGCGCCAGACCACTCGCGCTGCATAGGAGCACCACTATGATATCTCCATCCAACCAACTGCTCCATACGGCCGTCGTGACTCATTTTCACGACACCATTAGTCGGTTCTCACCACCACACGCGCCCGGCCTCGTGCCGCCAACTGACCCGCCCTACCGAATCGGAGAATACCTCGTCTCTCTCGGCTATCTCCTGCCTCGCGAGCTTGCCGCCGCACTACATACCTGGCACCACCAACCCGCCCAGCCAGCCATTCCGCTCGGGTGTCTATTAGTGGCGCAGGAGCTCGTTCCGGCCCCGGTCATCGCCACGGTGTTACTGCTAGAATGGCTCGATCGCTGGGAGCACAACCCCAGCCTCCCACCGCGCGCCCTTGACGAGCAATTGCTCGTCGATGCGGTGTTGACACCCGATCAAGTGGCACTGGTGGTACAGGAACAAATGGTGGAGTATGAGCATGGCACCTGGACCGGCCTGGACAACCTGATTGTGCGCCATGGATGGCGCGCCCGCCCGATGCCTGCAAGGATGGTGGAGTACCACACCCACTGAGCCAAACTGCATCACGCATTGGCTGGCACGACCTGGGCGCACCCACCTGCTCGCGCCCTAGCGCGAGCAGGTGTTGCTGCGGCACTGCGACCGTTGCGCGTTGGTGCGCGGCGATCGGCGACCGCGACAATTGCTTTGATGAGGCCACAGGGTATGTCAGCCTCGAACGCTACGCCGCCGTGGTCGAAAGCGGCTATGCGGGGATTGTTTCGAAAGCAATGATCGGCCAGGATGGCTTGGTCGATATTTACGACGCGTGCGATGGCGTCTGCGTTCAGCGCAGCTACGCCGACTACATCAACTACCCGAAGCGAGTCAACGCCAAAGAGGCGGTCGGCTCATTCCTATGGGCCATGGCCGTTGTCGAAAAACCGACGCGATCTGCCTGATCACCTATCAGAAATGGACCAGGCTAGCTATCTGCACCGGCAGCCCGGTAGCGAACGATCTGTTGGCGGCGATGCCCGTCAAGATCGATCGCGCGCCGGCGATATGATCGGCGGCGCGGCCCAGCGGGTCATCCTGATCGCCGACGAAAATGGTCTGTAGCATCCGTGTATCGCCGCCACCGTGGTCGCCATCGCCGTTTGCGACATCCTCGCGCACTGGTGTGCCCCACAGCGGGTGAATGACGATGCTCATAGGCTCGTCGAACAGGGCTTGCTGGGCGGCGCGAATCTCTGGCGCATTGGGGCGGGTGTATCCGCTGACATACGATTCCTCGTGCACCTCGTATTCTAGCCGGCCCTTTGTGCCGTTGAAGGCCACCCGGTAGCCCTCCCATGGCGAGTACGCGGTCAGGTGGTAGCTCATGAGCGCGCGATTGCGATACCGCACCAGCACCGCCATATCGTCTTCGATCGAGATGCCATCGCCGAAAACGCTCTGATCCCGCAGGTAGCCATCCTCGCGCTCGGCATCCAGGTACATGCGCTGCAGCGACTCGCTCCGTTCCAGGTGCAGTGCGAATGGATCATTCGCGGCGACTTCGCGCCCATGGGCCCGCTCGTAGAAATTGGTCGCGCCGCGCTCTTCGGCATTTTCGCGCCCGTAAAACAGCAGATCGCCAAATGCGAACACCGTCTCAGGCTGCGAATCCAGCCACCAGTTGACAAGATCGAAATGGTGCGTCGCCTTATGCACCATCAGCCCGCCGGAGTTGCGCTTGTCGCGGTGCCAGCGCCGGAAGTAGTCGGCGCCGTGCACGGTATCCAGCAGCCATTCAAAATGAACCGAGAGCACCCTGCCGATCACTCCAGCCAGCAGTAACTCCTTGACTTTGGCGTTGCGCGGCGCGTAACGATAGTTGAATGTCACCTTGAGTTGGCGCCCGGTCGCCTTCACGGCGTCGAGAATCGCCTGGCAGCGTGGCGCGTCGATCGTCATCGGTTTCTCGGTGATCACATCACAGCCGAGTTCCATTGCCCGGATGATGTAGCGATGATGGGTGCGGTCGATCGACGTGACGATCACGCAGTTGACCCGCTGCTCGGCGATCATACGGTCGAAGCTCTCCGGCGTGTACATCGGCACGGGAGCGGCCCCAATCGTCTCGGCATAGTAGTGGTTGGTGTAATCCATGCGCGTCTGATTCTGATCGCAGTAGGCGACCAATGCGCCGTGATCCGGGTAATCTTCGAGCAGCGCCGTCGTAAACATCCGCGACCGCGACCCCAAACCCACGACCGCGTAACGCTTCCGATCCGACATGAGTAACCTCTCCTTCCAAGTGATAGCGAACGACCTAGTGGCTCGCCATCGCCGATTCTGGCCTGTGTGGTGCGGGGTGGGCGGCTATCCCTTTAGACCGCTGGTGCTGATGCCTTCCACCAGGTAGCGCTGGAACGCGATGAAGATCAGAAACACCGGCACCAACGACAGCACCGACATCGCGAAGATCGCCCCCCAGTTGGTCGATCCGGAGGCATCGGCGAAGTTCTTGAGCGCCAGCGACACAGGATACAGCCGCGGGTCGCTCAGGTAGAGCAGCGGCCCGAAGAAATCCTCCCAGGTCCAGTAGAATGAGAAAATCGCCGACGTAATCAAAGCCGGCGTGAGGAGCGGCACGATGATTCTCAAGAAGATATCCAGCCTTCCAGCGCCGTCGATCTCCGCCGCCTCGTCCAGCTCGTGGGGAATACCGCGGATGAACTGGATCATCAAGAAAATGAAGAATGCCTGCCCAAAAAACCGCGGGATGAGCAGCGGCCTGAAGCTATTAATCCAGTTGAGCTTGCTGAAGACAATATACTGTGGGATGATCTGGACTTGGGTTGGGAGCATCAGGGTGAGCAACATGCAGGTAAACCAGAAGTTCCGGCCCACGAAGGGGATGCGAGCAAAGCCGTACGCGACCAGTGCCGACGACGTGACCGCCGCGATCGTGCCGATGCCGGAAAGGATAAACGAGTTGCGGAAGAACGTGGCGAACGTGACGCCGCCAAAGCCGGCCCACCCATCGACAAAATTGGCCAGCGTGAGGTTTTCGGGTACCAGCGAGGTCGCGCGGGTAAAAATCTCTTCCGGCGGCTTGAAGGAACTGGCGATCAGCCACAGCAGCGGGTAGATCATGAACAGGCTGAATAGGCCGACACAGACATGGTACAGCAAGCTGCGCCGGGTTGGTTTCTCGACGCCAAGGCTGCGCGCTAGTGAAGCCATAATCATTCTCCCCTCGACTCGTAGTGGACCCACACCGACGACGATTTGAACGCGAGCGCCGTGAAGAAGGCGATGATCAACAGCAACACCCAGGCCATCGCCGAGCTGTACCCCATATGGAAGTTCTGGAATGCCTCGTTGTAGAGGTACACCGAATAGAAGCGAGTTGTATCCAACGGGCCGCCTGCCGTGATGATAAACGCCTGCGTAAACACCATGAAGCCCGCGATGATCTGCATGATCAGATTGAAGAAAATGACCGGGCTCAAAAGTGGAAGCGTGATCCTGATAAATTTTCGCCATCCTGATGCGCCATCGATCGATGCCGCCTCGTAGAGCTCGGTTGGAATCTGTTTGAGCCCTGCCAGAAAGATTAGCATGGGCGAACCGAACTGCCAGACCGCCAGCAGGATCAGCGTCCAGATTGCGGTGCGCGGATCGCCCAGCCAATTGAGCCCCCGCACGCCGATTGCGCTCAGCGCACCGTTGAGCAGCCCGTCGGGGCCAAAGATCTGCCGCCACATCAGCGCGACCGCCACGCTGCCGCCGATCATCGAGGGCACATAGAAGATCGCGCGGTACAGCCCAAGCAGGCTGAAGCCGACGTTCAGCAGCATCGCGACCCCCAGCGCGAAGGCTAGCCGTAAGGGCACCGCTGTGAAGACATACAGAAATGTTGCTCCAACCGATTTCCAGTAGCGCGCGTCCTCGAAGAACATTGTTTGAAAATTGCCCAGCCCGATCCATCGAGGTGCGCTAAAGATATCGTAGTCGGTAAAGGAGAAGTACAATGATGCCACCATTGGGATCAGGGTAAAGCTGAAGAACCCGATCAGCCAGGGCGCGATGAAGAGATATCCTGCCAGGTTGTCAACTTCTCTACGACTCCGTCGAGCAGCAGGTCTGGCTTGTGCGGCTGGAGCCGCCACGGAACCGCCGTGTACTGAGTTACTCATGGTTGCACCTCCTGCCGATTGGAGCGAAGGGCGTAGGCGCCGCTGCCCGATGGATCTGCCTACGCGCTTCGGATCCAGATTTAACATCGCGGGCTGGCCACTCAGCGAAGCTACTTCTTATTCTTCGCCAGGATCGCGTCGGCCCCTTCCCTGAACTGCTTGGCCGCCTCTTCAGCTGAGAGCTGGCCGTAGAGAACCTGGTCCATCAGCGGCGTGTAGACTTTGCTGATCACCTCGCTGTGACCAGCCGGGTCGGGTGGATCGAGCGGGCTGGGGTTCTTCTCGACCAGGGCGACTAATGCGAACGCTTCCTTCTGCGCATCTGCGATCTTGCCCTCAAGCGCCTTGCGGACTTCCGATGAGATCGGCACGCCGCGCTCGGCCAGCAGAATATCGTTGGCCGGGATCGAGTTGGTGAACATGTCGATCAGCTTGGCGGCGACCTCCGGGTGATCGCACTTGGCAGTGATCGAGAAAAACTGTGATGGCTTGAGATAGTGCCCGGTTTGGGTGCTGGATGCGTCGAGCTTCGGCAACAGCCCGGCTTTGAGCGGGCGGTTGGCCGCAGCCGAGACGGCGACGATCTGATTGCTCCACATGTAGGCGATCGCCGCCTGCTGCTTGACGAGCGGGTCATCCTCGATCGGGGCGCTGCCGCGCGAGACCTCAAGCTCACGGTTTGGCATCGCGCCCTTGTCCATCATGCCCTTGATCATGGTAAAGAAGTCGACGTAGAGCTTGTCGTCGTCGTAGGCAAGCGCGGTGCCTTCGGCGTTGTAGAGCGTCTTGCCGTGCTGCTTGAGCCACAGCTTGAACACCTGCCAGTCGTCCAGGCTGACGCTCATGCCGGGGATGCCGAGCTTTTCTTTGAACTGGGTGCTGACCTGCTCAAAATCCTTCCAGGTCCAATCGTTCGAGGGCGGCTTTATGCCGGCCTTTTCGAACAGCGCCGGGTCATAGATCAGAGACTGCGAGTTGGTCCCCAAGCTGATCGCATACACCTTGCCGTTGAGCCGGCCGCCGTCCAGATAGGTCTTGTCGACGTTCTTGGTATCGATGGTGCCGTTCTGGATGTACTCGTCGAGCGGCAGAAGCAGATCTCTCGATACCCACTCGCCGATCTTGGCGTAGTCTTGCTGAATCAGGCAGGGCAGGTTGCCGCCGGCGGCCTGGGTCGTCAGCTTCGTCCAATAGTCGTTAAACGTGCTGAACTCGTAGGTGATTTTGACATTCGGGTTTTCCTTCTGGAAGAGCTCAATCACCTTGATCGTGCGATCGTGGCGATCCTGAGAGCCCCACCAGGCCATGCGCATCTGAATAGCTTCGCCGCCAGCCGGGGCTGCCGCCTGACCGCCACTAGCCGCCGTGGGGCTAGTTGTTCCCCCAGGAGAGGAACCACCACACGCGCTGAGCAATACACTGACGATGACCAACAGGGGAGCCAACAACCGTCGAGCATTCATGATCCGTCCTCCTTACTAGAGATCGAGAGCCTACAAGTTGCAAAATAGGCAACAGCACGCATGCTCTGGGCGCATGCGCATATAAAGCTCACAGCTGTTGGCCTCGAAGGCATGGGGGGTGTCGGTATCAGAGGATGGGACAAGATAGTGTGATGCTGACACTGCATGGCGGGCTGGCACTGACGGCCACGCCATTATCGATGACATGCCTCATTGCACTCAGGTATCGTAATAACAGTAAGACAGCAAGAGATGTACTGTTGAGATAGCAAGAAATGCACCAGGAATATATTCGGATTGTCTTTGGATATCTGTCATTGTACTAACCTGCTGGTGGATTTTGACGTACCGTTGGTGGACAATAACGACCTCAGGCAGCATCACGATCTGTGCCTAACGCTGGACGAATGGCTCGAGATGGCGCGCGAAGTGCCGCTCCAGCCCCGCCCGGTAGTCCGCCTCGTGGGCGGCGAGTGTCGCGCGGATCGTGTCGCCGTAGGTCGTAAGGATCGTACCGAACCCAACGTGAAGGACCTGGCGCGCGTCGAATTGATCCAGCAGCCCAGGCAGATCCGCATCTTCCAGCGCATCGCTTGCCGGCACCTTGGCTAGTATTGCGTCGAGGAAGTAGGTCTTGCGATCATGCTCGAAGTGCGCACGGGCGTCGTCCAGCATTGCGCGGAAGCTACCAGGATCAAGCGCGGCCATCACACGCAGCGCCTCGAGATAGCTTGTGCCGGCCGTTTTAACATGGACCAGGCCATGGGCCAGCCGCGCAATGGTTGGGTAGATGCTGAACTTATCCGAGCCGGTATGGATGCTGAGCTTGTAGCTATCGAAATGCTGCATGATCGCGACGTGCTGGGCAAGCGCGGCTCCGAACTCATCGATATCGCCCATGTAGTCCACGCCCTTCTGGAACTTGCCTACGAAACGGGGCGCCAGGCTAGCTACCGGGATATCGCGGGCGAGTAGTTCGTTCGCCATGAAGAAATGCTCGTAGGTGGATGTCGGCGTGTCGGTTTCGTCCACCGACATCTCCAGATCGTAGGGCGCGCCCCGCATTTGCGCGGTAAGCGCCTCGGCAATCGCCGCCGTGTGTGCGATGGCGCGGCCGTACTTCGCCAGGGCGCGCAGCAGCGTAGCCTCGTCGAACGCGAGGTCGAGGCCGCCAAGCGCGAACGGCTCGCGACAGTAGTGTGCCCGCATCGCCTCGTATGTAGTCCCAAGCGCGTCCCACGGGAGTTGCGTAACTTTCTCGCGCAGCGTCGCGGGCGAATCGGCCTGGGCGGCATTGTCCACATAGTCGCTGGGGTCGATCGTGTAGAACGTATAGCCGGCCGCCACGAATGGGGCGAGGTCGGCGACTTCCTTGACATGGTCCGCGTCAGCTCCCCAGGGTGCGCGCCAGCCTTCCTGGAAAACGCCCCACAGCGCATCGTCGAGCACCTGCTGCGGGGTGCGGCCGGTGCGAGCATTCTCGCGCACCGATTGCTGGCCGAAGATCGGCGCGATCTGGCTCTCGGCCCCAGTCGCACGCATGGTCTGAATGTGGCCCGGCGTCGCATTCCCAATGCGGTCGCCGAAGCCGAACGAGAGCCGCCGGCCGAGCGGCCTAGGGTTGAGCCAGGGCAGCCGTTCCCGCAGCGCAGCCGCGTTCTCGGCCGAGCATGGGCAGAGCAGCATACCACGCTCGTTCGTACCCCCAACGAATCCTTCGGCCGAGCCAATCACGCCGAGAGAACGATCGCCGCTCTGTGAGATGCCGAGGAAGTATGTGGCGCCATCCTGCTTGACAATCGAACGGGGATAAACCTCACCGTCGAAGCTTGCTACTGACATCAGAATTGCTCCTTTTCGTTGGGCAGGTGGCGTCCCGATCCCCGGTCGGTCCGGGCGCCTTTCGAGTGATGCCAAAATAACGGCCCAAAGCCTTTGTATGTCGTGCGCTGATTGGATGACTCCAGTATGCGGCTTCGTATGTGGATTTTGGCGTGCCTTTAGTGGACAAAACCGACCAGTAAAGGCCAGTTCTTGACGGCTCGATATCTGCTACAATCGTTCGGCCAGCGATTTGCATGCGAGCTACTGGGCAGCCGGGTGGAGGATGCGCTACAGGCGCTCGACCTGCTCCAGTCACTGCCCGAGGTCGACTCGCACCGGATTGGGATCATGGGCGGCTGGCGGTGGAGCGGTCGCAATGTGTGCGGCGGCGCTGGAGCCGCGGCTGCGGGCCTCAGTGATGAGTAACTACTTCTGCACGTTCAGGGACAGCATTCTCGCGATGCCGCACTGCCCCTGCAACTATATCCCCGGCCTGCTGCAAGACGGCGAGATGTATGATATCGCAGCGCTGTGCGCCCCACACCCGCTCATGATCGTGGCAGGCAGCGAACTCCTTCGGCCCCACGCCGGCCAGATTACGAAACACGCGGCTGAAATACTTCTGGTCGTGAAAGCCGACCTGCTGGGCGATTGAGCCGATGCTGTCATTCGTACGGTGCAGCAGCTCTTTAGCCTGATAGATTCGGTAACGGTTGAGATATTCCCATGGCGAGAGGCCCAGTTCGCGGTTGAAGACGCGGCTGAGGTAGTCCTCGCTCGCGCCAACCGCTTCGGCCAGCTCCCAGCGCATGATCGAGCGGGCATAATTCTGGTGCAGATAGGCCACTGCGCGCTTGACCAGCGCGCTAGTTTGCACGGGCAATGCCTCCTCCTCAAACAGCACACGCTGGAGCATGGTAATCGTTTCTTGTTCGGACAGAATGCCCTTGCTCTGAAGCGTCACGTGGGCGTGCTGCTCCAGCCGCTTGATATCGTCGAGAGTCAGCAGCTTGCCGCTGAGAATCACGACCGGAACCTGACGCAGACGTGGGTCCGCCCGCATCTGCTCCAACACATCCGTCCCCGCCATCCCCGGCATCATCAGATCGAGAATCACCAGAATCGGGACTTCTTCCGCCATCAGCGCCATGGCCTCCACACCGTCGCCGGCGGTGTAGATCGGGTACCCTGGCAGGCCTTGCGCCACGACGTCGTGATGCAGCACGCGCGCGCGCGGGTCGTCGTCGACAATCAAGACTGGGCCACTCGCCTGTGCTGAACGCGCGGCGTTGATCGTATCTATCAGCGTCTGCGCGTTCGCGGGTTTGGCGATGAAGCTTGTGAGCCCGACGTCGAGCGTCGCCTCGCCCAACTGCCCATGCCCATACACGATAAACGGCAGCTGGCTCAAGTGTTGGCGCTGGCGGAGCTGGCGCACGATCACCCAGTCGCCGACGCTAGCGCCAAACAGATCCCAAGCAAGCGCGGCCGGCTGTGTGCTCGCCAGCGCAGTCTCCAGATCGTCGCCGGGTTGCAGCCGGTGGATCGCGAGTCCCTGGCGCTGGCTGAACGTGACGATGTCGTCGGCCAGATCGGCGGATGTTGAAATGACGAGCAGCACCGACTGGGCCTGGTCGGGTACTGTAGGCGGCTGCTCGCTCAAGCTCGGCAACGGCAGATAGATGTGAAAGGTGCTGCCCACTCCCGGATGCGTCTCCAGCTTCAGACTCCCGCGGTGGAGCGCGATCAGCCGGCGGGTAATCGAGAGGCCCAGGCCAATCCCGCTGCGCTGCGCGCCGTGGCTGTGCTCGGCTGTGACAAACGGCTCAAAGATGCGCTCCTGCTGATCGCTGGGGATTCCAATCCCCGTATCTTCGACCCAGATATGTAGCTCGGGCGGAACCACATCGGCGCCTAGCGTAATCTGGCCGCTCTCGGTGAACTTTTGGGCGTTGCCGAGCACGTTGAGCAGAATCTGGCGCATGCGCACTGCGTCGGCGCGAATCCACGGCAGGCGATCGGGCAGCTGCAGCTGCCAGGCGACGGCCCGCGTGGTGGCGGCGCGATCGGCCAGGCTATGAAAGATCTCTTCCAGCAGCGGCCGCGGGTCGAGCATCTCCGGGTAGAGGTCGAGCTCATCGATCTCGGCGCGTGAGAGGTCGAGCAGATCGTTGATCAGACGGAGCTGGTGTTCGGCGCTCTGCTGGATATGTTGGACATCATTCAGCAGATCCTTTGGCAGCGTATCGCCGTACGGGCCAGCTGGGTCGAGCACGTTTTTGGTGTACTCGCGAATGATGTGCAAGGGGGTGCGCAGCTCGTGGCTGACATTCGCCAGCAAATGGGTCTTGATTCGGTCGGCTTTTTCGGCGGCCAGGCGGGCCTGATGGACCTCGTTGATCAGCTGCGCGCCCTTCAACGCGCTGCTGATATACCCGCGCAACACCTCGTAGACCGAAGGGTCGCGCGGGCCGATTTCAAATAAGGCGAAACCGACCTGCTCCTCGCGAAAAAAGAGCGGTTCGACAACCATGCTGAAGCGCCGGTTCTGGGGTAG
>WNFZ01003493.1_pt1 | contig 23096 bp, 20 predicted proteins | sample 5400081 | NCBI WGS metagenome assembly WNFZ01 (sample SAMN13153365, study PRJNA577476) | soil metagenome | isolation source: 80 cm soil or saprolite under grassland replicate 1 | place: USA:California | collected 2016-06-15
GATCATGCTGACGCCCAGCCGCGCCGTGGCCGCAGCGACCCAGGCCGAGGTCGCGCGGCAACTCGAGGCGCTGGAGCGCGCCGAGATTGCCGCCCAATCGATCGCACAGCGCGGTGGGATCGTGGTAGTGGCGGATCTCGACGAGGCCTTTGCGCTGGCGAACGCCTTCGCGCCCGAGCATCTATGCCTGCTGCTCCAGGAACCCTGGCAGCATGTCGGCAAGGTGCGCAATGCCGGCGGGATCTTCCTGGGCGAGCGCTCGTTCGAGGTGCTGGGCGACTACGCCGCCGGCCCGTCGCATATCATGCCTACCGGCGGGACCGCGCGCTACGCCTCGCCGGTCAACGTCGACGACTTCCGCAAGATCATCTCGCTGGTCGGGCTGAACGAGGCGGCGTTGCGGCGGATCGGCCCGGCCGCCGCGCGCCTGGCCGAGGCCGAGGGGCTGACTGGGCATGCGGCGGCGGTGCGCGTCCGCCTAGAAAGTTCAGAGTTTTGAAATATGAGTTTTGAGTTAGAGACCTACGACAACTCATATTTCAAAACTCAAAACTCATAACTTTGGTATAATAATGCAATCCCATTGCTACGCGCTCTAAGGAGGCAGTAGATGACCGCGTCTTCGTATCTTGCTAGTTTTATCAATGTCCTTTTTAATGTTCTCACTCTGGCAATCTTTGGCCGTGTGCTGGCTTCATGGGTCGATCCATTCGCGAATAATCGCATCACGCAGATTTTGCGCGATATCACCGAGCCGATTCTGGCGCCAATTCGTAGCCTGATGCCCGGCGCGATGATGTTCGACTTCTCGCCGATCATCGCGACGCTGCTGCTCCAGGCGCTTGGCAGGATACTGATCGGCGCGCTGGTGCGCTGAAGCGCGAAATGTTCATTCATGGAATAGGTCCTTCATTTCCTATAGTTCCTTTATTACCTTACAGTAGTAAATAAAGGAGCTATAGGAAATGAAGGAAATGCTAGGTTCTTGTAAAGGCCATCGTACATGGAACGAGATGTCCCCGCGCAGCCCCAAGTCGCGCCGCGCGCAGCCTCGCAGGGCTCCAGTCGGTTTCTCCTGCTTGTGGTATTCCTCGCCGGCATTGGCACGCTTGGCATCGAGATGGTTGCCTCACGGCTGCTGGCCCCCTACTTCGGCACTTCGCAGCCAATCTGGGCGGTGGTGATCGGCCTGACGCTGATCTATCTGGCGATCGGCTATCGCCTGGGCGGCTCGCTGGCCGATCGGCGGCCCGACGAAGCGGTGCTCTATCAGATCATCACTTGGGCCGGTTTTGTCACCGGCTTCATCCCACTGCTATCCGATCCGATTTTGCGCTTCTCCCAAGGCACGATCGCTCGCGTGGCCGTTGGCAGCTTCCTGGGCGCGCTGTTTGGCGTGCTGATCCTCTTCGCCGCCCCGGTGGTGCTGATGGCGATGGTCAGCCCGTTCGCCATCCGGCTGCAACTCAAGCGCCTCGAGGCTGGTGTGGCCGCCGCTGGCCGCACGGCCGGATCACTTTCGGCGCTTTCGACAGTGGGCTCGATTGTCGGCACATTCCTCACGGTGCTGTACCTGATCCCCGAGATTGGCACCGCGCGTACCACCTACCTGATCGCCGTATTTCTGATTGTGGTCGGGCTGATCGGCCTGCGCGATTGGCGCTACCTGGCGATGCTGCTGATCGTCGCCGGGCTGTTCTACTACACCACCACCACGCGCGGCAACATCAAGTCGGCCGATTGCGCCGGCTGCACGCTTATGGCCGAGAGCGAGTCGGCCTACAACTACATCCAGATTGCCGGTAGCCAAAGTCAAACCTACGGGCCGCAGGTCAATCTGATCTTGAATGAGGGCCAGGCGATCCACTCGATCTATCACCCGCGCTTCGAGCAGAGCAAGAATCCGCTCGACCTGCTGACCGGCGGTGGGCCTTGGGATTATTTCTCGGTCACGCCGTATTTCTACCCCAATCGCGACCCATCCACCGTCAAAAGTATGGCAATGCTTGGGTCGGCCACTGGCACGGTGCCTAAGCAGTTTCTGGCGATCTATGGCGCCGACGCGCAGATCGACGCGGTTGAGATCGACCCCGAAATTATCACGCTGGGCCGCGAGTATTTCGACATGCGCGATTCGAGCTACGATCTCTCGCACCCAAACTACCGCGTGCACCCCGAGGACGCGCGCTACTGGCTAGCCAATGCCGACCGGACATACGATGTCATCGGCATGGATGCCTATCATCAGCCGTACATCCCGTTCCACCTGACGACGGTGGAGTTTTTTCAGTTGGTCAAGCAGCACCTGACGCCCGAAGGTGTGGCCGTGGTGAATGCCGGCAAAGGCCCCGACGGCGACGATCGGCTGGGTGTGGCGTTGGCCGGCACGATGCGCCAGGTCTTTCCGCAAGTATTCGTGATCGACACCGCCGGCTTCGGCAACCAGATCGTCGTCGGCGTCAATAAACCGGTCGGCGATGGCGCACTGAACTTTCAGCAGAATTTCGAGCGCATGCAGGTGCCGGCGCTGCGCACCGTGATGGATTGGTCGCTGCGCTTGGGCGCCGCGCCGGTGCGCGAATTTCTGCCCTCCGAAGCCCGCTACGAGCCCTTCACCGACGACAAAGCGCCGGTCGAGCAGCTGATCGACTCACTCATCTTTGATCAGATTCGCTGAATGACAAGGTGACATCGACTTGCACCTTGTCACCTTGTCACCTTGTCATCTGGTCATGAATGTCTTCGCCTAAATCCTCTTTCAGCTTAGCGCCATGCTTGACATACTTACTTCTTTTAGCGAAGTCCTGTTGCCGGTAGTGGTCGTGGTGAGTTTGGGTTACCTGATCCGCCGCACATATCCGCTTGATGCGCGTTCCTTAAATCGGGTCAGCCTCTATGTCCTTACACCGTGCTTTGTGTTTGTCACTCTGTTGCGGACAGATGTTGCCGGAGCAGAAGCAACGCGCCTCACTCTGCAAATGGCCCTGGTGATGATTGTCACGACGCTCTGCGCTTTCGCTGCAGCAGTCCCATTCCGGCTCTCCGGTGATCAGCGTAGCGGCTTTGTTCTCACCAGCTCCTTTATGAATTCGGGCAACTATGGGTTGTCGGTTTCACGGTTTGCCTTCGGCGAGGTAGGAGTTCAGTACGCAGTTATTGGGTATCTCACGCAGGCGATCTTGGCACAGACGATGGCGGTCTATCTGGCATCAGCCGGCAGGGCGAGTCGCCGTGCGGCCGTTGGTCAGGTGTTTCGTCTCCCGCTGATCTATGCGGTCTTGCTTGCACTTGGGTTGCGGTTTTTAGGAATACGGTTGGATGAGACTAATGGGGCCGTTGCGGTGGGTCTCTTCCGCGGGGTTCGTCTCGTGGCTGATGCCGCATTACCAATCTTGCTGCTTATTCTTGGCACCCAGTTAACAAATCGCGAACCCGTCACAGCGGCCGGTGCGCTCGTCATGGCCGCCATCCTCCGGCTGCTCGTGTCTATCCCGGTGGGCTATGGAGTTGGGCTATTCCTCGGCTTGAGTGGCTTGCCGCTGTATGTCGGAACCATCCAAGCTGCCATGCCAACCGCGGTCAATATGATTGTTCTTGCGGTCGAGTTCGATGCCTGGCCCGAATTCGTCAGTAATGGCGTCATAATAACAACAATTGGAAGTCTTGTTTCGCTAACCATTCTGATCGCTCTGTTTCGGTAACTTCCTCGGGCCGTTGGTTGCCGGCGAGTGCTTACTGGAGCGGCCGAATGCTTTGTCGCTTATGACTTCACGAGTTGACATGCTTCTTCAGACTCCAACCGAAGAGGTTCGGTCGGGCGAAGCCGACCGAACCTCCCTATCAAAACCACTAAGGTGGACTCTCAGCTATTGTCCTCATTATCGCGGCGAGGCCGCGGGCGGAATGGGAAGCCGGTACGCCGAGTGGTGCCGCCACGCTCGCCAAAGCGGAACGTGCGCCCGCCGCGCGGTGCTGTGCGTTGATTTGAATCGCGCCGCTCCTGGCTTGTGCGTTCGTGCCACTCACGCCCTGGGCCGCGCTTTTCCTCGCGCAGATCGCGGGGCGGCATACGCTCATTACCTCGCTCGGGCCGGTCACCACGCTCAACATTCTCATCGTGAGCAGGGCGACTCTGCCGATCTTCCCCAGACTGCCGGCGTTCGAATCCGCGACTGTCATCGCGGCGCGGGCCACGGTTGTCGAAGCCACGGCTGTCGTCGCGGCGCGGGCCGCGGTTGTCGAAGCCGCGGCTGTCATCACGGCGCGGGCCACGGCTGTCATCGCGGCGCGGGCCACGATTGTCGAAGCCACGGCTGTCGTCACGGCGCGGGCCACGGTTGTCGAAGCCGCGGCTGTCGTCGCGGCGCGGGCCACGGCTGTCGTCGCGGCGCGGGCTACGGCTGTCGTCGCGGCGCGGGCCACGGTTGTCGAAGCCGCGACTGTCGTCGCGGCGCGGGCCACGGCTGTCATCGCGGCGCGGGCCGCGATTGTCGAAGCCGCGGCTGTCATCGCGGCGCGGGCCGCGCGCATCGAAATTCGTACGATTAGCGCGCCGTGGGCCATCCTGGCGTGTCGATCGATCGTCGGTAGCATTGGTATCGCGGCGCGGAGCCGGGCGATCATCGGCTGGCTGGGGTGCGCGAGCGCGGCGTGGTGTTTCCTGCGTATCGGCAACTTCTTCGGTCGAAGCGTCGGCGCGCGGCGCGCGGCGGGATGGACGCGTGGCGGTGTTTTCTGATGTTACACGGCGACGCCCACGGCCAGCGCCGCTCGTCTCGGCAGGTGCGCGATCGCTCTCGAGAATCTCGGAATCATGCCCGCCAACATGCGACCAAAGTGCTTCTACTTCTTCGTCGGTCAGTTTGCGCCACTCGCCGGCCGGCAGATCGCCAAGCAGCACCGGGCCCTCACGCACGCGAATGAGCCTCAACACCTCGTAGCCAAGCACTTTAGCAACTTCACGAATCTGGCGTTTGCGGCCCTCGTGCAGCACGACCCGCACCCAAACACCATCTTCGCCGCGCTCCAACACGTCAACCCAGGCTGGCGCCGTCGGCATATCGTCCAGCTCCACGCCATTGCGCCACTCGCGCAGCGCCTCTGCCGACGGCGGCTGGTCGAGCAGCGCACGATATTCTTTTTCAATTTGATAGCTGGGGTGTGTCAGGCGTTGGGTAAGCTCGCCGTCGTCGGTCATCAGCAGCAGGCCTTCGCTGTCATAATCGAGCCGGCCAACCGGAAACAGCCGCGCGGGCAGATCGACCAGTCCAACCACTGTTGGGCGGCCCTGCGGATCATCGGCGGTGGAAACGACGCCGGTGGGTTTATTCAGCATGACGTAGGTTCGCGGATTAATTTTCCCGATAGACTGACCGTCGACGAAAATCGCATCCTGCTCGGGATCAACGCGTGTGCCGGGGACAACCACGACTTTGCCATTGACCGACACCCGGCCGGCGCTAATGAGCTCCTCGCAGTCGCGCCGCGAGGCGATACCGGCGCTCGCCAGTACCTTCTGTAATCGTTCTGCACTCAATGCATCTTCCTTTTGTGAGAACAACAAATGCGAGGTCTACGCCTTTGGCGCCGATCAACGGCAGCGCATGCTCGCTTCAGCGGCGACGCAGAAGCAAGAGGCAAGCAGCGACTACAGCATCTATGACCTGGACACCTGACGTACGCCAATTCGCGAAATTATCGTTTTGCCACCAACAGTGGCGGGGCGCAGCTACCATCGGGCTATGGTGCCGGACGATCCAAGCGCTCTGCGACTGTGCAGCCTCCCGGCTGGTATTCTTCAAGTGGTACTACACACTAATGCTCATCCGCCAGCACAGATCGGGAGGATGTGCTACTGCGGTTCTACAAACAATGCGACGCCAGCAATTATGGGGCCACACGAAGTGGAATGCAAGTAGTATACCATAATATTCGGCTAAATGCCATCGGAATCTTCAAAATGAGTAGGACTTTCGCCTAAACCACTTTGAACCTGTCGATTGCCGAATAATCTTCTTGACGCATTGCGTCATTCCTGGTATGATGACTCACGGCAGCATCCTCTGATAGGCACCCATTCCACCACCCTGCGCATGCGGCATAGCTGTCGGGTGAACACTCAGATCGTGGCGCCGATACCCTCAATAGTGCCGAGACACGCGAGATCTTAACCAACAGCGCGAGGAGTGATGCATATGGAACACACATCATCCACTGATCTTCCCCACTATAGCTTGTATATCGACGGGCGCTGGACCGATGCGATCGGCGGTGACCACATGCCAGTCAACGAGCCGGCGCGCGGCGCGCCAATGGCGTACGTCGCCAACGGTGCCGCCGAAGACGTCGATCTGGCGGTGCAGGCGGCGCGCGCCGCCTTCGATCATGGCCCGTGGCCGCACACCCCGCCGCACGAGCGGGCTCGTATTCTGTACGCAATCGCCGATGCGCTCGAGGAATGCTCGGCCGAACTTGCCGAGATCGAGTCGCGCAATCTCGGCGTCCCACTGCGCAAATCGTCCTTTGTCGATGTGCCGATGGCGGTTGAGCATTTCCGCGCATTTGCCGAACTTGCCCGCAAGCATCCCTACGAGCCGTTGCCCTGGATCGATATGCCGGCGGTAAGCTGGAACTTTGTTTGGCGTGAGCCGATCGGCGTGTGCGGGCAGATCGTTCCGTGGAACTACCCGCTGTTGATGGCCGCCTGGAAGATCGCGCCGGCGCTGGCGACCGGTAATACGATTGTGATCAAGCCGGCATCCTACACGCCGCTGACCGCGCTGATGCTGGTCGAGACGATCCACAACACCGGGTTGCTGCCGCATGGCGTGCTGAATTTGATCACCGGCTCAGGGAGCGTGGTCGGCGAGGCAATCGCGCGCCATCCCGGTGTCGATAAGGTGGCGTTCACCGGCTCCACTGAGGTCGGGCGGCGGATCATGGAGCTCGCCAGCGCTACTGTGAAGAAAGTGACGCTTGAATTGGGCGGCAAGTCGCCTAGCCTGGTGCTGCCCGATGCCAATCTCGATCTGGCGACCGATGGAGTGCTCTTCGGCGTGTTCTTCAACGGCGGCCAGAGCTGTGAGGCCGGCACGCGCTGCTTCGTGCCGCAGCAGCTGCACGACGAGTTCCTAGAGCGGCTGGTTGCGCGCGCCCGCAATCTGCGCCTAGGCGACCCGCTCGATCTCGAGACCGATCTGGGGCCGCTGGTTTCCGAGAAGCAGTGCGCCAGTGTGGAGCGCTATATCGAGATCGGCACATCCGAGGGTGCGGTGCTGGCCACTGGCGGCCGGCGCGCGCGCGTCGTGGGCTTCGAAGGCGCGCCATTTATCGAGCCGACGATTTTCGGCCATGTGCGCAACGACATGCGGATCGCGCAGGAAGAGATCTTTGGGCCGGTGCTGGCGGTCATTCCCTACAAAAGTATCACCGAGGCGATCGAGCTGGCCAACGCCAGCCCGTATGGCTTGGGCGCCGCGGTTTGGTCACGCGATCTGCAAGGCGCAATCGAGGTTGCCAAGCGCATTCGCAGCGGCACCGTGTGGATCAACGACCATCACCTGATCAATCCGCTGGCGCCGTTCGGCGGCTACAAGCAGAGCGGCATCGGCCGCGAGCATGGCAGCTATGGTATGCTCGAATATACCCAGATCAAGCACATCCACGTCGACCTGATTCAGAAGCGTGAGGGCCGGCTTTGGTGGGACATGCTGCTGCCGCCGGATGAATAGCGTTACTTTGATATTTGGCTTATCTGAGCCAGCGTACATGTTCCGCGCGGCGGGCGCCGGCCGCGCTGCTATGGACCACCCAATACGCGACGCTGAACAACGCGATCAGGACCATGGCGCTGGCGCTAGATCGGCACTGAAGATGTCAGACCTTGCTCGGCTGAATCGCTCCGCTTTCGCTGTGTGATGCCCGCGCCGTCGAGTGCCAACCGCACCAGCCCGTGCACACCGCGCTGGCGCACCCAGCGCCGGCTGACATCGATATACTGGCCGACGCTCCAGTAGCCGCCGCCACAATAAACATCGCCGCGCTGAATCGCGCGGTACAGGTCGTCGGCACTTGTGCCGGGAAACAGCGTATACGCTTGGCCGATCGTCGCCAGCGAGTGGGCATCGCTGCCGCCGACCATTGGCAGCCGCAGGTCGCGAGCCACCTGCTGAGCGCGCAGATTGCAGCCGCGCGGCGCCCACATGACTCCGGCGTTCAACCCCTCGACCGCGTCGAGCGGCCATTCGCCTTGGCGTGGGCCGGCGTTGCGGCTATGCAGACCGTACGCGCCGAGCGACGGCACACACCGGTCGTAGGGATGCGCGGCGATGCACAGCCCGCGTTGGGCATGCACCGCCGCGATCGTTTCGGCGGCGGGCCGGCCGGGCGGCAGCTCGTCTTCGATGAACAGCGCCAGCAGATGTCCCTCGGCAGTGCTCACCTCTTCTCCTATAATCACTTCGACGCCGAAATCGCGCGCAAGTTGCGCGGCCTGCCGGCCACCTGCGATGCAATCATGGTCGGTGATCGCGATCACTCGCAGATCTAAAGCCGCCACATGCGCCAAGATTTCGGGAATGCTGGCAGTGCCGTCGCTATAGGTGGAATGAATATGCAGATCGGCTTTGCTCAGTTGCCTTGTTATCATCACTGACCTCAATATCGCTCTGTGATTACCATTTGCCGAGCGCCACCGATTAGGTGCCGCATCGGCGCAGGTTGAGTATTGCATGGCGATATTGAGCTGCCGCTACAGGCAGATTTCAATTCTGTAAGCAGCACGTTAAGCCGACTTAATCAGGCTTGTTAACAAATAAGAAACCGAAGCGCTTGGAGATTAGCGATTCGAGATTGATCGCAGCATCGCAATCTCGAATCGCTAATCTCCAATTGCCAAAATGGGAAGTTATACTTTGCCAGGCCCTAAGCTATTTCGATCTGGCTGAGCTTGTCGATCAGAAACACGCGCAGATCCTGGCGCAGGTAGCAGTAGGCGCGCAGAAACAACGTCTCGCGCTGCTTGATAATCTCGATCGGCCGAATCACCCGCGCGGTCGGGTCTGGAAGCGTGCGCGAGCGGTAGACAACCCGTAACAACTGCCCATTCCGTAGCGCGTCGGGGATCGGCGGCGGCAACGCCGGCTCGGGTTCGCCGAGATTGAAGCCGCGGCCATAGTGCAGAATGTCGCCCAATGTCGCGATGCCCTGATTCGCCAGTTGGGCCGCCAGATCGGCAAACACCACACGCAGCGCCAGCACGTCGTCCATGGCGCGATGCGACGGTGTTGGCGCGCCAAGCGCATGCGACAGCGCGCTGAGGCTGTGCGATGATCGCTTGGGGAACAGCCGGCGGGCAATCATCAGCGTATCGATTGCTGGAATGATCAGCTGCGGTAACCCGGCCAGCGCCAACTCGGCGTGGAGAAATTCGAGGTCAAATGGCGCGTTATGAGCCACGATCACCGCACCAGCCAGGGCAGAGCGCACCACGCCGGCAACTTCGGCGAATTTCGGCGCGCAGGCAAGCTCCTCGGCGCTGATTCGATTGACGTTGAATGATTGTATGCTGAGCGGGCGTTCTGGGTCCACCAGCGTCGAAAAACTCAGTGCGACCGTCTCGCCGACGACGCGCTGCAGCGCGATTTCGCAGATACGATCGCCACCGTGCGGGTAGAGTCCAGTGGTCTCGAAGTCAAGGAAAACCAGTGGAACGTCCTGGAGAGGGTATTGAAGCATAAGTCCATGTAGTGCGTAGTGCGTAGTGCGTAGTGATGCGACATATCGCATCACTACGCACTACGCACTACAGATATTAAGAAGCGTTTGACGATCTTATGATCGCGTTGGCTTGTAAGACCATCTACTATTTCGCTACTGGCACCTTTTTCGCCGTCGCAGGGTCAATTGTCAGCAACGTCATACTGACCCAGCCCGAAACATTGCGGATATTGGTGATCCTGTACCAGGCACCATCAGAAGATTTCTCGATCAGCTGCACCGTCTCGTTGGCGTTGATCTGATCAAGTATCTTGCCAGTCACCGGGCGCTCGCGCACATTGCCGCCGTTGAAGACCTTAGCGGTCAATCCGGTGGCTGGCGGCGGCGTTTGGCCAGCTGGCGCCTGGCCGGTTACCGCCACCTGCTTCGCAATCGCGGGGTCGACGGTCAGCAGCGTCGCACTAACCCATCCTTCGGCCTCGGGCGCTTTGACGCGATACCAGGCACTATCTTCCGAGCGCTCCAGCAGTGTCACAATCTCGCCGGCGTGGAGCTGGCCGAGCACATCCGACTGAACATTGGTCACTTTCGGCTGGCGGCGAATATTCCCGCCATTGAACACCGTCGCCGTTAGCTCCGGCACGGCAGTGGGCGCGGCCGTCGGCGCCTCGGTCGGTGTGGCAGCAGGGGTTGGCGCAGCAGCAGCAGCGGTCGGCGCGATAGTTGGTGCAGCGGTCGGCACGGTGGCCACTTCTTGGAAAAACTCTCTCGCGTGGATCGCCGGAATAATCAGTTTGACGGGTTGCGAGTTAATCGTCTGTCCATTCGCCGAAGCATTCAGAATAATTGTCTGCTCTTGATCGCGTTTGGGGGTCGGCGCGGTCCGGGTTCGCTCCACCACCAGGCTAATCTTACCGCCGGCCGCCTGGCCCTTGGCTGAATCTGGATTGAACCATGCGAAATCTTGATCGCCCTGTTTCATTGTCGCCGTCACCTCGGCTCCATCGGGCAGGTTGGTGTCAGCGTCAACCACGATCCGGGTCGGCCCGGCCAGCGTCGCTGTTACATTCGTAATCTCGCGTGGCGGCGGGAGTGGCGTATTGCCAATATCGCTAGGTTGGTTGAAGAATGTATACCATAACACCACCCCGGCGATAATGATTACCAGCGGCACTAATCCTAGCAGCAGCTTGACACCCACCGGCGCCTGGCTAAGACGTTCGCCAAGCGTGGTCGGCTCCTCATACGGCATCGACGTATAATCAACCGCCTGCCCAAGCTCAGGCGGCGGCAGCACCTCGCCTTGAGCCGCTCGCCGACGCCTCAACACTACAGGGATCGCAATCAATATCAGCAGTACCAGCACAACAATGGCGATTACGATCGGATTTGTGAGTGCCTCGAACATTGATGAAGACTCCCTTTCCATCTGAGCGCTCATGCATGCTGTCGACCACCTATGCTCTGGATAATTGTTCGTATCATATGACAACTTGGCCTAAGACGCAAGGCCGGCAAATGCACTTATAGAAGCAATTGGCGTACTGTTTGCGATCGAGAGTGTAAAAATAGGAGTCAGCAGCCAGAAGCCAGGAGTCAGAAGTCTGAACGATGCTGACTCCTGGCTCCTGACTCCTGGCTGCTGTATGGTATAATACCGCCGCATGTGTACGCCAGGAGATCAAGATGAAAGAGTGGTTTCGCCGCCAACCAAAGCACTTTACGCCGGCCTCGCGCGAAAATGGTCAGCAAATCCCTGATAATATGTGGGTCAAGTGCCCATCATGCGGCGAGCTGAACTATGTCAAACAACTGAACGACAACCTGAAGGTCTGCAAGTGCGGCTACCATATGCGGCTCAGCGCACATGAATGGCTTTGCCTGCTGGACAATGACTCATTTGTCGAGGAAGATGCCGTGCTTGGGCCGACCGATCCGCTTGGTTTTGTGTCACCCAAAGATAACTACAGCCAGAAGCTGGCTGAAAAGCAGAATGAAACCGGCATGCTTGATGCGATCGTCAGCGGCTATGGTGCGATCACTGGGCTGCCGCTGCAGATCACGGTCGCCGAGTTCGATTTTATTGGCGGCTCCATGGGTAGTGTGTTTGGCGAGAAGGTCGCCCGCGCCGCCGAGCGCGCCGCCGAGCGCCGCACGCCATTGCTGACGATTAATACCTCGGGCGGCGCACGCATGCAAGAAGGCGTGCTGGCGCTGATGCAGATGGCAAAAGTCAGCGTCGCGCTGACGCGGCTCGCCGCCGCCGGGCAGCCGCATATTTCGCTGATGGTCGACCCATGTTACGGCGGCGTGACAGCATCGTACGCCTCGGTCGCCGATGTGATTATTGCCGAGCCAGGCGCGAATATTGGCTTCGCCGGGCGGCGCGTGATCGAGCAAGCGATTCGCCAGAAGCTGCCGGCGCACTTCCAGACAGCCGAGTTTATGCTTGAACATGGTATGATCGATATGGTCGTACCACGCTCCGAGCTGCGGGCTACGCTGGCGCGCCTGCTGCGGCTGTATAGCGGCTCGTGCAGCGATGATGTCGGCTCGCTGGGCAATAATTCGATGATGGTGAACGCCTGAAAGCAGAACAAAGAACAGAGAACAGAGAACAAGTTGTATCGGCGCTTTGTTCTTTGTGCTTTGTTCTTTGTTCAGGCTGAAGGATAGCAGTTAGCGGTATGACGACAACGGTTCTAACACCTTGGGACAAAGTTCAGCTCGCTCGGCATCCCCACCGGCCGCATACGCTCGACTATGTGCGCGGATTCTGCGAGGATTTCGTCGAGCTGCATGGCGACCGCCGCTTTGGCGACGACGCCGCGATCACCGGTGGAATCGCGCGCTTCGACGGCCGCACAGTAATGATCGTCGGGCATCAGAAAGGCCGCGACGCGCGTGAGAATGTCAAACGCAACTTTGGTATGCCGCGGCCCGAGGGGTATCGTAAGGCGTTGCGCTTCTTCCAGCATGCCGAGAAGTTTGGCTTCCCAGTGCTCTGCTTCATCGATACGCCGGCCGCTGACCCTGGCACGCAGTCGGAAGAGCGCGGCCAAGGGCGCGCGATCGCCGAGAATCTCCTGGTGATGGCTGGGCTCAAAGTGCCAATCATTGCCACGGTGATTGGCGAGGGCGGCAGCGGCGGCGCGCTGGCGATTGGAGTTGGCGACCGGCTGCTGATGCTCGAACACTCAGTCTATTCGGTGGCCGCCCCCGAGGCCAGTGCCGCTATCCTCTGGCGCGACGCGGCGAAGGCGCCCGACGCCGCCCGCGCGATGAAGATTACCGCCCAGCATCTGCTCGCTCTTCAGGTCATCGACACAATTATCCTCGAGCCCGAGGGTGGCGCGCACACCGACACCCCGGCAATGATCGCGGCCGTCGGCGACGCCCTGCGCGCGCAGCTCGACGTGGTGAGCCGCCTGGATATCGCCACGCTGCTGAGCCAGCGCTACGCAAAATATCGGGCGATCGGTCGCTTCCAAGAGCACCAGTCCGAAATCCTCAGCCACCTAAACGGCGGTTCTCCAACATCTGTTCTGTTACCGTTTTCGTAGATGATCATGAGATCAAGAGCGGTTCGCCTGATCGTACTTAGCGCTCGGGCGGTAACATCGTGGGCCGTAGCCTGAAACAACGGCGTGCGCCTCAGCGCGTGTATGGACGAATTTGCGCCATCTCGGCTGGTTTGTGCTTCCTAATCGGCATTATGGCGCCAACCGTGGCACAAAATTGGATATCTATCAACATAGGTCCGCCGGTGCGCCTGATTACAGGCAGTACCGCGGAACATACTCTTGCTGCAAAGGAGTGATACTGATGTGCCGGCTAACAAACGATCGGCACCACGCCCTCTCGAATGGTAGATGCCGGCCCCCGACGATGTGTGTGCCGAAATCCTGTCAAGGCGCAGACGGCGCGCGCCGGCCCACACGCTATACTCGATACAGGACATCTTGGACACGAACGAAAAGTAGGTACCAACAGAGCAACAAAATTGGCCTTTGTGACGTTTATATTAGTACTTAGGGGGAGTAAAAAAGCATGCTGACTAGTACTGATGTACTTATCGTACCCTTGACGCTACCTCATAACGTTGTTATAATACGTAAGCACCTGGACTACCAGGCCTCCCTCAAAAGTGACTCCCTGAGACCTAAAGTTGTATAACAATGTCGTAGAGCAAACCGGCGCCGCAGCGATGATATCACTGTAACTAGCGCCAGTAGCCAGACAATACCAGCGAACTGTCTCGACATAACGACCATCGCACCTTAGCAAGACCGCCTCTATATATCCACAACAGCACGTGTGTGCTCTCTGTGGGAGGCGGTCGTTTGTATCCCATCGCTCCGTTCATTATATCGTGATGGGATGCTTGGCCACAACCAGGAGGACTACAACATGACAGCTCAAGTCGGCGCGTCACTTCTGCAACTCGTCAACGAGATGCAGGACCGTAAAAAGTTCCAGGAGTTGAACTGGACTGGTACGTTCGGCGAGTACCTGGACTTTGTCACGCAGAATCCCCAGGTAACGCGGAATGCGTTCCAACGAATCTACGACATGATCATGGCGTATGGCACCGAGGAGTTCATCGATGCCAAGAAGCGCCTGATTCGCTACAAGTTCTTTAGCGACATGTCGTTCGATCAGAATGATGCTATCTTTGGCCTCGAGATTCCGTTGATGCGGCTGGTCAACTTCTTCAAGGCCGCCGCACAGGGCTATGGCACCGAGAAACGCGTGCTGCTGCTGCATGGCCCGGTCGGCTCGTCGAAATCGACGATTGTGCGGCGCCTGAAGAAGGGGTTGGAGCATTACTCGCGTACCGAGGTGGGCGCACTGTATACCTTCGATTGGTATCTGGGCGAGGAAGAGGATTTCGACCCGAGTACGCTCAAAGAGAGCGACTGGCAATCTTGCCCGATGCACGAGGAGCCGCTGCACCTGGTGCCGCCCGAACTTACCGGCGATATCAACTATCGCAAGATCGCGATCTATGGCTCGGACAGCGACCCGCGCGCGTTTAATTTCGATGGCGAGTTCAATATCGCCAACCGCGGAATCATCGAGTTTATCGAGATGCTCAAGCTCGACGTGGCGTTCCTCTACGACCTGCTAGGCGCCTCGCAGGAGCATAAGATCAAGTCGAAGAAGTTCGCGCAGACCGACATCGACGAGGTTATTATTGGGCATACCAACGAGCCGGAATACCGCCGCCTTGAGAACAACGAGTTTATGGAGGCGCTCAAGGATCGCACAGTGCGGATCGACATCCCATATATCACTCGCCTGCGCGACGAGATCAAGATCTACGAGCGCGACTTCAACCGCCGCAATGTGCGCGTGCATATCGCCCCGCACACGCTTGAGGTGGCCGCGATGTGGGCGGTGCTGACGCGTCTGGAAGAGCCAAAGAAGCCCAACCTGACGCTGCTCCAGAAGCTCAAGCTGTACAATGGCAAGACCTTGCCCGGCTTCACCGAGGATAACATCAAGGAGCTGCGCAAAGAGACCATGCGCGAGGGTATGGAAGGCATCTCGCCACGCTATATCCAGGACAAGATCTCGAATGCGCTGGTCAACTTCCAGGAAGACGGCTATATCAACCCGTTCATGGTGCTGAATGAGCTGGAAGGCGGCCTGAAAAACCACGCGCTGATCAACGCCGAGGAAGACCGCAAGCGCTATAAGGACCTGCTGTCGGTGGTGAAGGAAGAGTATACCGAGATCGTCAAGAACGAGGTCCAGCGCGCGATCTCGGCCGACGAAGAAGCGATCAAGCGGCTGTGCGGCAACTACATCGACAACATTAAGGCCTATACCCAGCGCGAGAAGGTGCGCAATAAGTACACCGGCCAGTATGAAGAGCCGGATGAGCGGTTGATGCGCTCGATCGAAGAGAAGATCGACATCCCCGAGTCGCGCAAAGAAGACTTCCGACGTGAGATCATGAACTACATTGGCGCGCTGGCGATCGAGGGCCGCACCTTCGACTATAAGACCAATGAGCGGCTGCATAAGGCGCTGGAGCTGAAGCTGTTCGAGGATCAGAAGGACTCGATCAAGCTCACCTCGCTGGTCTCGCGGGTAATCGACAAAGATACCCAGGAGAAGATCGACGTCGTCAAGGCGCGCCTCATTCGCGACTTTGGCTACAACGAGCAGAGCGCGACCGATGTTCTGAATTACGTAGCCAGCATCTTCGCACGCGGCGACACGAAGAACTAACTGATTGCAAATTGTAAATTGTAAATTGCCAATTGATCTCGTTGATAGATGATCAATTTGCAATTTGCAATTTACAATTGCGAAGGCAAATGTATGTCGATCCGGCGAGTTGAACGTGATTTAAACCGCTTCCGCCAAATCGTGCGGGGCAAAATCAAAAAAGACCTGCGCAAATATATGTCGCAGGGCGAGATGATCGGCCGGCAGGGGCGCAAGTATGTCTCGATTCCGCTGCCGCAGATCGATCTGCCCCAGTTTCGTTATGGCAGTAAGCAGGGCGGCGGCGTTGGCCAAGGCGACGGCGATGTCGGCGACCCGATCGGCCAGGGCGACCCGCAGCAGGGCCAAGGCGAGGCCGGCTCGGACCCTGGGCAGCATGTGATTGAAGTCGATGTGACGCTCGAAGAGCTGGCTCAGATTCTCGGCGAAGAGTTGCAGCTGCCGAATATCGAGCCGCGCGGGCGCAAGAATATCATCTCGAAGAAAGATAAATACTCGGGTATTCGCAGAGTTGGCCCCGACTCGCTGCGGCATTTCAAGCGCAGCTATCGCGAGGCGCTCAAGCGCCAGGTGATGTCGGGCGAATATAACTCGAAGAACCCGATCGTCGTGCCGATTCGCGAGGATATGCGCTTCCGCTCGTGGAAAGAAACCTTGATGCCGGAGTCGAACGCGGTGATCATCTATATGATGGATGTGTCCGGCTCAATGGGCACCGAGCAGAAAGAGTTGGTGCGCATCACCGCCTTCTGGATCGAGACCTGGCTGCGATCGCAGTACAAAGAGATCGAGATTCGCTACATCGTGCACGATGCGGCCGCGAAAGAGGTCGACCAGAACACGTTCTATCACATTCGCGAGGGCGGCGGCACCAAGATCTCTTCGGCCTATAAGCTGTGCAACCGGCTGATCGACGAGCGCTACTCGCCGGACGAGTGGAATATCTACCCGTTCCACTTTTCCGACGGCGACAACTGGGGCGGCGGCGATACACGCGAGTGTGTCGAGTTAATGCGCAGCCAGTTGCTGCCGCGAGTGAACCAATTTTGCTATGGGCAGGTGCGCTCGCTCTACGGCTCGGGCCGCTTCGCCCACGATCTGGAAGAGTACCTGGGCAAAGACGAGACATTGGTGATCTCCGAGATCGCCGATCGCGAAGATATCTACGACGCGATTAAGGACTTTTTGGGCAAAGGAAAATGAGAATACAGGAGTCAGAATACAGGAGTCAGAATAGCACTGTAAGCACCCGCTACACTCCGCTTTCAATGTTATTCATCGAACATTCTGTATTCTGGCTTCTGACTCCTGACTTCTATGAAAAAAACCAGTCTTCCACCCGAACTTCAGGCTGCCTGGGAAGAGATCGAAGATCATGCCAAAAGCTATGGTCTCGACTTTTTCCCAATTATCTATGAAGTGCTCGATTATCGCACGCTGTATGAGACGGCGGCGCTGGGCGGCTTCCCGACGCGCTTCCCACATTGGCGCTATGGTATGGAGTACGACCAGTTGATCAAGGGCCATGTATGGCTCGGCTCGACAATCTACGAGATGGTGATCAACACCAACCCGTCGTATGCGTATCTGCTCGAAGGCAACGAGATGGTCACGCAGAAGATGGTGATGGCGCATGTCACCGGACACGTCGACTTCTTCAAGAACAATATGTGGTTCTCGCATACCAACCGCAAAATGCTCGACGAGATGGCTAATCATGCCGCGCGCATCCAGCGGATCATCGAGCGCTACGGCTACGAGATGGTCGAGGACTTTATCGATACGTGCCTCTCGATCGACAACCTGATCGACTACCATGCGCCGTATATCCGGCGGCACGACGCGCAGACCGCGCGGCCGATCATCGACGACGACATGCCCGACATCGTCGAGGGTTTGAAGGTCGATCGATCGTACATGAAGGACTTTATCAACCCGCCGGAGTTTCTCGAGCAGCAGCGCAAACGGCTGGAAGAAGAGCGCGCCAAACAGCGGCGCTTCCCCGAAAATCCTCAGAAAGATGTGCTGCTGTTCCTGATGAACTACGCGCCGCTGGAGCGCTGGCAACACACCATCCTCGAGATCATCAGCGACGAGGCATATTACTTCGCGCCGCAAGGGATGACAAAAATACTCAATGAGGGATGGGCCAGTTTCTGGCATTCCGAGATCATGACCAAGAAAGCGATGAGAGACGGCGAGATCGTCGATTTCGCCGACCACCACTCCGGCGTCGTGGCGACGCACCCCGGCCGGCTGAACCCATATAAGCTCGGGCTGGAGTTGCTGCGCGATATCGAGGACCGCTGGAACAAGGGCAAGTTCGGTAAAGAGTACGACGAGTGCGAGAATATTGCCGAAAAGCGCGCTTGGGATCGCCAACTTGGCCTGGGGCGCCAGAAGGTCTTCGAAGTGCGCCAGATGTATAACGACGTCACGTTCATCGACGCGTTCCTGACGCCGGAGTTCTGCCTGGAGCAGAAGCTGTTCTCCTTCCGCTATAATCGCGATACTGATCTTTATGAGATCGCCTCGCGCGAGTTCAACGAGATCAAGCAAAAGCTCTTGTTCCGGCTCACAAACTTTGGCCAGCCGTTTATCTACGTCGAAGATGGAAACTACAACAATCGCGGCGAGCTGTATCTGCGCCACCGCCACGAGGGCATCGATCTCAAGATGGACTATGCTCGCGATACACTGCGCAATATCTATAAGATCTGGACACGCCCGGCGCACCTGGAGACGGTCGTCGACGACAAGCGCCGGCTGATCACGTTCGACGGAAAGGATTTTGGCGAGCGCAAGATCGATTGACACGGATTTTGCCACGGATACACGGATGGCTCCCTGTATCTGTGGCTGATGGAACGATTTGTGCTTTCAAATCGTTTATATAGACAAAGATGAGCATCAACCCCGATTGTTGATTGGCCACCCACGACAAGGAGCGAATTATGAGCATTGGCAAACAGTTAATCGAACAGCTACGCCAGCTAGCCACCGGCGAAGGGGCGACGCTGGCTGACGGGGCACCGTTGGTCGTAGCCGGCCAGCCGGACCACGCGTCGCTAGTATTTTCCGATCGCGACCGCTACAGCGTGGCACTGCGCGAGTTGGTCGTTGGAATGAACGTGGACGCGCCTGCCGACACGCGCGCCTATCTGAGCGCCGCCGCCGCCGCAGTGGCGCGCGGGCTGAGCTTCCTGGAAGAGCCGCTGGCGGTGTGGGAGCTGGACGGCAGCGAGGGCATGGCTGAGCTGCGTTCATCTCCGCCGCTGCGCGAAGGCGACGAGATATCGTATTGGGAGGTGACGCTCACAGCCGCCCAGCCATCTGCACGAGCGGCGCGCTACCGCTGGGCGCCGGGCATGGCCGAGCGCGAGATCGTCGCGTATCCTGCTACATTCGCGCTGCTCGGACGCATGGCCGATGTATTGGCCGGGGCGTTGCGCGATACGGCGGATTAAACAGAGCAACATGTTGATCGTGAGGCACGGGTGGCGCGGCTTGCGCTGCCCGTGTTCGTTTTTTAGTTTTCGGGTATACTGGCGCAGTAAATCAGAATACAACTACTTCAAGGCCAATTGGATAATCTCACTACAATCTCACAAGCGCTGGCCTCGGCCACTAGTCAACTGCGCGCCACGAGCGAAACTCCTCGCCTCGACGCCGAGCTGCTGCTGGCGCATATTCTCACGTGGGATCGCGTACGGCTTCTTGCAGAAGGCCGTCAGTCGCTTACAGCAGCTCAGGCAGCAGGATTTCGCGCGCTGGTTGCGCGCCGAGCAGCGCTTGAGCCAGTCGCATATATTGTCGGCCACAAAGAATTCTACGGCCTCGATTTCTTCGTCGATCGGCGCGTGCTGGTGCCGCGCCCCGAGACTGAGTTGCTCGTCGATCTCGCACTCAACGCCGCGCGACGAACGTTCAAACGTTCAAACGTTCAAACGTTCAAACGTTTCCATATTGCCGACATCGGCACCGGCAGCGGCTGCGTCGCGATCGCGCTGGCGGTCCATCTGCCGGCGCTGATTAGTGCTGTCGATATCTCACCCGCCGCGCTGGAGATAGCGCGGATCAACGCCGAGCGGCATGGTGTGATCGAGCGTGTGCGATTGGTAGAGGGCGATTTGCTGGCGCCGCTCGATCGGCCGGTCGATCTGCTGGTGAGCAACCCACCCTATACGATTCTGAGCGCAATTGATGAAGATGTGCGCCATTACGAGCCGCACGCGGCCCTCGACGGCGGGCCGGAAGGATACGATGTTTATCGCCGGCTGCTCGCGCAGATGCCTGACAAGTTGCGGTCTGGCGGTGCGGCGCTGCTGGAGATCGGCGCAACCCAGGGCGCAACCGTGGCCGAGCTTGCGCAGCGCTCGTTTCCCACTGCACGCATCAGCATTCATCACGACCTGGCCGGGCTCGATCGTGTTGTTGTCGTTGACGATAGTTTGACAGAGTGACGGGGTGACAAGGTGATGGGGTGACAAGGCAGATAACGATCGAGGATAGAAGATAGAGGATGGACGATGGCACTATTCTCTATCCTCTATCCTCTATCTTCGGTTCCTTGTCACCTAGTCACCTTGTCATCTTGTCATAATTACGGAGGATACGTGACCTACAAACTACTTGCGCTGGATCTCGACGGTACCACGCTCAACGCGCAGTTGGACATTTTGCCAGAGGTCAAGCGCGCGATCGCAGCGGCGCAGGCGCACGGTGTGATCGTGACACTCGCGACCGGGCGAATGTTTGGCGCGACACTGCCATATGCCGAGCGCCTAAATATTCACGGCCCACTGATCTGCTTTCAAGGCGGGCTCATCCGTGACGCGCGCACTGGCGAGGTGTACCAGCACACGGCTGTGCCAGGCGAGCTGGCGGCTGAGGCGATCGAGCTGCTGCTCGCAGCCGATCTCTTTGTCATCGCCTATATCGATGAGCGGTTATGGGTGGCGCAGCAGCGCCCCGAGCTCGACATGTACCTCGGCTGGCATCCCGAGCGCCCCGATGTGGTCATCGACCCAGATCTGGCCAGCACGATCGCCAATGCCTCGATCGCGCGATTGCTCACCCAGGCCGAGTCGGCCCGCGCGCCCGACCTCGCCGATATGGCTGTGGCGAACCCGCCGAGCAAACTGCTGTTCGTGGCCGACCCACCGGTAGTCGAGCGCGAGATCGCGCGGTTGGCAGCGCATTTTGCCGGTCGGCTCTCGGTGTTTCGCTCGCACTCGCTGTTTGGCGAACTCACTCCGCTTGGCATCAGCAAAGGTGTGGCGCTGGCGCAGTTGGCGGCGCGGCTGGGTATCCCGCGCGAGCAGGTGATCGCGATTGGCGACCACGAGAACGATCTTTCGATGATCGAATGGGCAGGGTTAGGGCTGGCGATGGGCAATGCTATTCCCGATCTGCGCGCCGCCGCCAATGCAATTATTCCATCGGTCGACGAAGCCGGCGTGGCCTGGGCGATCGAGCGCTACATCCTGCAGAGTGAACAGTAATGAGTTTTGAGTTGTCGCTTTCGCAAGTTATCGGGACATACGCAGTGGACGCGACCATCGGACCACCACGGATTAACAATCTCTCGTATTGAACGTTTTCATCCGCAGAACGAAAAAACGTTCGATACGAAGAAGAAAAATCCATGTTTTGCGATTGACCGTGTTAGTCGTACGTATAACTCATAACTCAAAATTCATAACTCTGAGAATTAGGTATTGCATGGCGCGATCCCATCGGCTATAATGTCGAGCGCTCCGATTGGTGGAGTGGTAAGTGGCGCCAGGCGCTTGGAAATGAAAAAGCCAGCGTCCCAAATCGGAACTCTGGCCTTCCATTTGCTGACCGCTTGCTCGAAAGCAGCTAATTCGACTTGCTGACCGTCCGCAGGCACTTGGCGCAAAGTTTCACCTGTACCGAAACGCCGCCATCGAGCGTGAGCGTCGTCTTCTGAATGTTGGGCTTCCACATTCGGCGCGTGTGCCGTTTGGAGAAGCTTACATTATTGCCAAAAACGGGCTTTTTACCGCAGATCTGACACGTTGCCATGGTCGAATAACCTCCTCGGACGTCGCCGAGCATCCCAAGATATGTTCTGTAACACTAAATTAGGACTATACCATATTCGCGGCCGGTTGGCAAACTCGACATGATGTAGACGCCGTAAAAGCCGTTTCTACGCCGCATGGTGCGGTCAGATCTCTCAGTGAGCGATACGAAGAGTGGTGTCTGGTCTAGAGCGGTAAACGAGGAGTAGCATGAGTCATTTGGGCGGGCCGCCGAACCAGCGCCACCTGCCGACCGGCAAGATCGAGGTCGCGCCGCGCGCGATTGCAACAATTGTCGCGCGCGTGGTCGGCGAGTCGTATGGTGTGGTCGGGATGGCGCCGCGAACACTTCGTGAGGGTGTCGCGCAGGTGCTGCATCAGCGCGATGCCCACCGCGGCGTCGATGTACGGATCGAGGGAAATCAAATCGAGATCGATTTGTATGTCATCGTGAGCTACGGCACACGGATTGGCGAGGTAGCCCGTAACGTACAGGAACATGTGCGCTACGCTGTCGAACAGGCGATCGGGATGCCGGTAGCGCATGTGAATGTGCGCGTGCAAGGGTTGAAGAATTGAGAATTGAGAGTTGAGAATGCTGAATTGGCGCTTCTCAATTCTTCATTCTCAATTCGGCGATGGAGACGCTGTTGGAGGATACGCTTGTTTCACAGGCATGGGACGGCAGGCAGTTGCTGGCGGCGCTCAAAGCGGCGGCGCACTGGCTTGAGCAACACGCCACGGCCGTCGATGCGCTGAACGTCTTTCCCGTGCCCGATGGCGACACAGGCACAAATATGTCGCTCACGCTCAGCGGCGCGCTCAAGGATGTGGCCCCCGACTCATCGTGCGCGGCAGTGGCCGAGCGAGTCAAATATTGGGCTATGATGCGTGGCCGCGGCAACTCGGGCATTATTCTTTCGCAGGTGCTGCGCGGCATCGCCCAGGGATTGAATGGGCAGGAGCGCATGGGCGCGCCCGAGCTGGCGGCGGCGCTGGCGCAGGCCAGCATCTCGGCCTACAAAGCAGTGCTCAAGCCGGTTGAGGGTACCATGCTCACGGTAATGCGCGAGGCTAGCGAGGCCGCCA